>Ga0163109_10003544_pt1 | contig 11921 bp, 12 predicted proteins | sample CRUFie1St13metaG_FD_108704 | JGI IMG/M metagenome (GOLD analysis project Ga0163109, IMG submission 108704) | Marine microbial communities from the Costa Rica Dome - CRUD Field 142mm St13 metaG | ecosystem: Environmental > Aquatic > Marine > Oceanic > Photic zone | place: Costa Rica: the Eastern... | reverse complement strand
TAATTGTCGTAGTGTTTTTTTATCTTCATATAAGAGGCGGATAAAAGCACTTCAAGTTGTTTAGTTGTAGCAGCCATACTAACATGATTAAATGTTCCATAAGCTGAATGGATTAGAGCAACCAAATCTCCGTAAGCGTTAATAATCGGGCTTCCTGATGATCCACCTGATGCAGGAATTGTAAACATATAAGAATCTTCACCGGTAAAAGGAGATTTGTGTTCTCCAACAAAACGTCCCTCTAGTAATGGAACAACTCTTTTTCCCCAAATACCTCGTGGTGTGGCAATGTTATAGTATTTTTCGCCAACCATTGGCTTGTATCTTGAAATCCCGATTTCAGGCATTGATATTTTTTTACTTACCATCATACATAAATCAGAGCTATAATCAAGCTTTAGCACAACCCCAATAGATGTGTTACCATTTAAATCTTTCAATACAAATGATGGTCTCTCCATAAAGTGCCAATTAGGATCTTTTTCATTAAAATGTGGAACAAATCCATTAATTTGTCTACCAAACCTCATTGAACAAACATGTGCAGACGTGGCAACCAAAGTTGTATTATTATAGTGACCCATAATAACACCAGATGCAGTGGATGATAGTTCAAGTCTATAATCTTCAATTACTTTTTGTGGTGATGTAGAGGAAGTTCTTATGATTGCCATCTTATTTAGTGACTCTACTTTAATAAAAGATCTTCTTTTATTTCTAAAAAGATTTCCCTCTCCAAAAAAATGAGAAACAGTAACGCAGGACGAACAAGCTGTGAACACAAACAGCATGGCTAAAATCACTGAAAATCTTGCTACCGCATCTTTAAACATAGGTTCGCCCTCTATATCTAACTACAGGGTGAAATATTAAAAGTCCAATCTATTTACTAACGAAACAAATCATAATATAGGTGGTTTATGGCAAAAAAAATATATGTACTTGATACCAGTGTGTATTTAACTGACTTCAGGGTTTTTTATTCTTATGGAAATAATGACATCGCAATCCCTTTAATTGTATTAGAGGAGATTGATAGACACAAAAAAAGACCCAATGGAGTGGGGATTAATGCAAGGCAGACAATTAGAATTTTAGATGGTCTTCGTGAAAAAGGGTTACTCCACAAAGGAGTCAGAATAGAAAAAGGAAAAGGAATCGCATTTTCAGTATCTCCGAACTTAAATGAATTACCGACAGGATATGATCCATCAATACCAGATCATCAGATTATCGCCTCCGCTTTAACTTTAAAAAACGAAAATCCAAACAGGAAAATTATTTTAGTAAGCAATGACATTAACTTAAGAATTAAATGTGATGCAATCGGAGTCTCTGCTGAGGATTATTTACCTGAAAATGTTATTGAAAACGGAAATGAATTATATTCTGGCTTTTCTGATATGCTTGTTGATGACCAAATAATCGACAGAATTTATGACGGAGAGGGAATACATTTAGAAGACATTACTGAAAACAAATGTTTATATCCAAATCAATTTGTAATGATGGTTTCGTCTGCAAACGAAAAAAAGACAGCACTTACAAGATTTATTAACGAACATGAACCATTTAAAAAACTAAGAGAGCACAAGGCTGGTGAGTCTTGGGGAATTTCTCCTAAAAATAAAGAGCAAAATTTTGCGATGGATTTATTATACGATAAAGATATTCCAGTGGTATCATTAATTGGTAAAGCAGGCTCTGGAAAAACATTATGTGCTATTGCATCAGGCTTAGAGCAGGTGATAGGACCTGATCCCACTTATAATAGATTAATTGTATCAAGACCTGTCATGCCTATGGGAAAAGATATTGGATATTTGCCTGGGACAATGGAAGAAAAAATGGCTGTTTGGTTAGCGCCGGTACAAGACAATTTAAGATTTTTATTCGGCAATGATGATTTAATGCTGGAGTCTTACATGGAAAAAAGAATTATTGAAGTCGAAGCATTAACATATATTCGTGGGCGTAGTATTCAAAATGCTTTTATAATAATTGATGAGTGTCAGAACTTAACTCGTCATGAAGTGAAAACAATCTTGACCCGCGTAGGGGAAGGTAGCAAAATAATCTTAACAGGAGATGTGGAACAAATCGATAATGTTAACTTGAATGAAAACTCTAATGGTTTGGCTTATGTTATTGAAAAGCTTAAGGAGTTTGACATTTCAGGTCACATAACTTTTCTTAAGGGAGAGAGATCTAAAGTAGCAACAATTTCAGCAAAGGTTTTGTAATAAAAATTTTTACTTGATTTGATCTTAAAAATGTGATATTAATATTATTATATTATTGATATGATAGATTATATTAAAGAGTCTAATAATAAAGCACAAAACAGAAATGAATACATGTTATTCAATGTGCCTGTATATGTTATAAATAAATTTCCTTCTAATATAAATATTAATAACATATTAGATAAAGTTAAAGACATTATATCAATAAATTATTTAAATGGATTAGATGCAATATATGTGGGTGACTTTAAAGATTTAAACAGAAGAGATATTCAATCAATGTTGAAAGACGGAGCTATATGGATTTCTTCAAATAATATAAAAAATGTAATCACCGAACCTCTTGTTGTTGAAAATATTATCCATGAAATAGCGCATCTTTTAGAAGACAGGTTTCAACCTCAAATTTATGGTGATGGTAAGTTAGAAAGAGAGTATGAAAGTAAGAAAAATAGACTACTTCAAATATTAAAAGCAGATGGATATGATGTTAGTCTTAATTTATTTTTTTCTGATGATATGTTAAAAGAATTTGATAGTTTTTTATATAGGGAAGTTGGATATGATAAGCTGTCACTACTAACAGCGGGACTTTTTTTGTCACCATATTCAATAACTACAATTAGAGAATATTTTGCTTCTGGGATGATAGACTACTTATTAGATGATGGTGTTCACTTAAGTGAAATATCTCCAATCTTATACCGGAAAATTTTTCAAACTGTGGAGAAATTAAATAATGAAATATAATATAAAAGAAGAGGGTAACAAATTAATACTTGATATTGAACTGTCTCCTTACAAATCGGGAGAAAAAAGAGTGAGAAGCCTTTTTGACTCTAAAAACGCTATGGCTATCATTATCGAGAACAACTATAGAGGATATACCCTACATCAAAAACCTCAAGATTTAGACAATAAGTTTACCTCTACAAAAGGAACTTATATATTTGTAAAAGAAAAACATAATAAAGAAATATTAAAAAACAATGTTGACACACCGATTGAACCTGTGCTAAAATCTTCTAAAAGAAGAAGGGCGAAAAATGCCACTAGCACGGATAAATAATGTCACATATATCATATAGCGAATTTAAAAATTGGGATTTCTGCCCCTTTTACCATAAACTAACTTATGTAGATAAAATAAAAATTTTTGAAGGTAATGAATACACAGCCTTTGGAACTTCTCTATATTTGGTTTGTGAAGAATTAACAAAAGATAAAACTGTTAATTATAAAAAAATTTTCTTAGAATCTTTCTCAGAAGAAATTAAAAAGATAAAAGTTCAAGATAATAGATTAAAAATGATTGAAGAGATGAAGGAGCAAGGTGTGAATCTAGCTTCTATGGTAGTTCAATCGTTGGACAGTAAATTTCCTGGCTGGTCTCTTGTTTCTTGTGAAGAAAAACTATATGAAAAAATAGAAAATGAAATAGATTGCAATTTTAAGGGCTATGTTGATCTTGTCATAAAAACACCAGATAACAAATACCACATTATTGATTGGAAATCATGTTCATGGGGTTGGGACCTTAAAAAAAGAACTGATAAAATTGTTACTTATCAATTAACTTATTACAAAAATTTTTTTTCCAAAAAGCATAATATTAGTCCAGAAATGATAGAAACTTATTTCGGCTTACTTAAAAGAACTGCGAAAAAAGATCACGTAGAAATATTCAGAGTTTCTTCCGGAGAGAAAAAAATAAAAAATGCTTTAAATATTTTAAACAGGGCAGTATATAATATTCATCAAGGAAATTACCCTAAAAATAAATTAAATTGTGGCAAATGTGACTTTCGCAGAACAGAACATTGCCCTTGAGGAATAAATGGATAAAAAAATTAAGGTTCTTACATTATCAGACCACCCTCTCTCACCCTCCGGAGTCGGAAATCAGACAAAGTATTTTATAACCAATCTCCTAAACACTGGAAAGTTTGAATTTTATAGTTTGGCTGGAGCGATTAAGCATATAGATTATAATATAGTTAAGACAGAGGAATATGAGGATGACTGGATCATACAGCCAGTTGATGGATACGGTAGTCAAGATATGATTAGATCCATACTCAGAACTTGGAAGCCTGATATTCTCTGGTTCATGACCGATCCAAGATTTTATACATGGTTATGGGAAATCGAGAATGAAATTCGTGCCCAAGTTCCCATGGTCTACTATCACGTTTGGGATAATTACCCATATCCAACTTATAATAAAATTTGGTATGATTCAACAGACGTAATTGTCACAATTTCAAAATTAACTTCAGATATTGTTAGAACTGTTTCTCCCGAAGTAGAGGAGCATTATGTTCCTCATGCAGTCCCATCAGATATATTTAATAAGATAGATGAGCAGGCAGTAAATAATTGGAAAAAACAAAATCTCGATATTTCATCTACAGATGATAATTTTTTAATATTTTGGAATAGTAGAAATGCCCGAAGAAAACAAAGTGGTTCATTAATATACTGGTTTGATTCCTTTGTAAATGATTTGTCAAAAAAACATCCAAACGCTAAAGCTACTCTTTTAATGCATACCGATCCTAAAGATCCGAACGGTCAAGATTTGGATGCAATTGTTAATGAGTTACGGTTAAATGAGAATTATAAAAATAAACCTGGTGTGGTAAAGCTTTCTAATCAAAAAATAGATCTAGGGACTTTATCAATGTTGTACAATGCAGCCGATGTTACAGTAGGGTTATCTGACGCCGAAGGCTTTGGTCTCTCAACTTTTGAATCTATGGCTTGTGAAACGCCCATTATTGTCACAATGACTGGAGGACTACAAGAGCAGGTTTCGTATTTTGATAACGTAACTCATGAATTAACGTTAAAAAGAAATGATTCCCCTGATTTAATAACCGAATATGAGCATGGAATTGGAATTGAACCATCATCAAAAGCAATCATTGGATCACAGCAAGTTCCGTTTATTTATGAGGACAGACTATCTGGAAAAGATGTTACGTCCGCTTTTATGAAAATGTATGAATATGGAAAAGAAAAAAGAGAATCTTTAGGGAAAGCGGGGAGAGAACATGTTTTGAAAAATTATAATTTTGAAAACTTTTCTAGTAAATGGGAAAAGATACTTGTGGATACCTACAACAAAAGAGGTTCTTGGGATAATAGAAAAGATTATCAAAAATGGGAGTTAATTGCAGTATGAAAAAAGTTTTAGTAAGAGGTCCAGCACTTTCACATTCGGGATATGGTGAACATGCGAGATTTGTTTTAAATTCTTTAAGAAAATATCCTGAACACTTTGACGTATATCTGATAAATGTAAACTGGGGTGCAACCTCTTGGGTTGATCAAGATAACGAAGAAAGACAATGGATCGATAAAACAATTCAGAAGACAATTGAATACACTCAAGGCGGAGGAACCTACGATTTGTCGGTGCAAGTACAGATTCCTAATGAATTTGAAAAATTAGCACCCTATAATATAGGCATTACAGCAGGCTCAGAATCTACTAAAATATCTCCTGAGTTTTTACAGGGAACTTTTAATGTGGACAAGATTATAACAATCTCAGAACATGCTAAGTTTGGATTCGTAAACACTGTTTATAATGCAGTGAACAATCAAACAGGAAAAGAATTTGAAGCTAAATGCAATGCACCAGTTGAGATTGTAGGGTATCCAGTTAAAAAAATAAAAAAAGATAAAAATTTTAATCTAAACCTTAAGCACGATTTTAATTTTTTAACAATCGGAACTCTCATACCTAGAAAAAACTTACATAACACGATTAAATGGTTTGTAGAGCAGTTTAAAGATGAGGAAGTAGGTCTTGTTGTGAAAACCACAATGGGCAAAACTTCATTAATTGATAGAAGATTTGTTCTTAATCAATTAAAGCAATTACTAAACGAACATCAAGACAGGAAATGTCAAGTTTATTTATTACATGGAGATCTTTCTGAGAGCGAAATGACCTCTTTGTATAATCATCCAAAAATTAAATGCATGATAAGCTTATCTCATGGTGAAGGCTTTGGTCTTCCTTTGTATGAAGCAGCGTATAATGGATTGCCAATTATCGCACCCAATTGGGGTGGTCAATGTGACTTTCTAAACATGCCTGTTAAAAATAAAAAGGGTAAAATCGAAAACAAGGCAATGTTCTCCACTGTGGCATATGATATAAAGCCACTACAAGAAGATCATATTTATCCAGGTGTTTTAATTAAAGATTCTATGTGGTGTTATCCTAAAGAATGGGACTTTAAGAAAAATTTAAAAAACGTAATAAAAAATCACAAGACTCTATTATCACAGGCAAAAAAACTAAAGAAGTATCTATTAAACAATTTTTCTGAAGATCAGCAAAGTAAAAAGATGGCAGAATCAATTTATGGTGAGCAAATTAAAGTAGTAGATAAAAAAGAGTTGCCAAAAATTTCTATAATTACATCAATTTACGATGGAGATAATTTTATTGAGGCATATCTAGAGGACATTACCAGACAAACCATTTTTGAAAGCAACTGTGAGCTTATTTTAATTGACGCCAATTCACCAGGAAATGAATATGGGGTAATCGAAAGTTATCTTAAAAAGTTCCCCAATAACATTATTTATAAAAAGTTAGATCATGATCCTGGAATTTATGGAGTTTGGAATCTGGGTATAGAAATGGCATCTGGTGATTATATAACTAACGCTAATCTTGATGATAGAAAAAGACCAGACTCTCTGGAAAAACATGCTGTCGCTTTGTTTTCTAATCAAGATGTTGGATTGGTATACGCTGATATGGCGATAACTGATAGCCCGAATGAAACTTGGGAAAATAACACGTCAGATGGCAAAAGATATAATTTCCCAAATTTCTCTCTTGATAATTTAAAAATGGTTAATATGCCACATGCATCACCTATGTGGAGAAAATCTTTACATGATGTAGCTGGAAATTTTGATTCATCTTTTAAATCAGCAGGAGACTGGGAAATGTGGCTAAGAGCTGCAACAAAAGGCGTTAGATTTAAAAAAATTAATGATGTTCTTGGCTTGTATTATTTTAATCCTACAGGAATTTCTACTAATCCAGAAAACTTCACTTGGAAAAGCGAAGAAGAACGCAAGGTATTTGAGAAATATAAAGATGCTCAAGGATAGTTTATAATGAAATTAATAACCTTTTCCTTGTGGGGTCAAAATCCTAAATATTTAATTGGCGCTTTAAGAAATGCTGAATTGGCAAAGACTATATACCCTGATTGGATTTGTCGCTTTTATGTGGGGGCGTGTGTTCCTTTGCCCATCTTGTTTCAATTAGAAGAAATGCCTAATGTTCAAATTGTAAAAAAGAATCAAATAGGAGACTGGAAAGGAATGTTTTGGAGATTTGAACCAGCATCGGAAGATGATGTTGAAATTATGATTTCTAGAGACACTGACTCCAGGCTTAATGAGCGGGAAAAGGCGGCAGTTGACGAGTGGATAAGCAGCGATAAAGGTTTTCATGTTATGAGAGATCACCCATATCACCAATTTCCTGTTTTGGGAGGGATGTGGGGTGTAAAAAAAGGAGTTATTCCACACATGAAAGATTTAATTAACTCATTCTCTCAAGAAGATCAATATGGCACCGACTACAAGTTTTTTGCTGAAAAAATAGTACCTATTATTGCTGATGATTCATTGATTCACGATGAGTTTTTTGGAGGGATTGAATTTCCCGTGCGACGGACAGAAAAACTATCTTTTGTCGGACAAGTTTTTGATGAAAACGAAACAACACCAGAAGATCATTTAAACGCCTTAAGACATTATTATGAAAATAGATAGAGTAATTTTATCCACTAACGAAAACGAAAACTATTATCAGTTTTGGGAATTGGTTGCAAAACGATGGAAAAAATGGGGGATAGTCCCTACATTGGTGGTTATAAGTGATGAAAAATTAAACATTGATGAAAATTTAGGAGATGTTATTTATTTATCACCTATTAAAGGAATCTCTACTGCTCAACAAGCGCAAATTGTACGCTTATTTGCAGCAGCACAGTTTGAAAAAGAAGTTTGTCTAATATCTGATTTAGACATGATGCCCTTAAAAGAGGATTATTTTAAATCACCACTATCTTCTTGTGAAGAGTCTGATTTTTTAGTTTATTCTTCTGATGCTTATCTGCCCGGTGATCCTGCATATCCGGCTTATCCGATGTGTTATTTATGTTCAATGGGTAAAAACTTTAAAAGTATCCTAAAAGGTAATTTGGATAATTTTGAAACTAAATTAAAAGAATGGATGGGGCATGGTTTTGGCTGGCACACTGATGAAAAAGTATTCTATAGCGAGTTTCAAAAATGGTCATCTCCTGATACAAAAAATATTTTTTTAAGAAGGGGATTCAACCTAAGTAATAGTCCTTTGTCAATTTGCAGAATTGATAGGGGAGATGGGTGTAACTATAACGATAAACTACTCGGTGGTGAATTTTATATTGATTTTCATATGCCGAGACCATATAAACAATACAAGGATATTATCGATCACATTTATAAAGCCACTGACTTTTAATGTTTTTAAGGGGAAGATTTAATGGGTAAAACAAGAAAAAATATAATCACAACATCAGATTCATATCCATATGTTACCGGCATGGGATTTCGTAATCGCTGCCATCTTATATTTGATGAATTTCATCAAGGTCAAGGATCGGATATTTTTGAAGATGGTCAAGTAGCATTTGTAAAAACAGACATGATACCTATGTTTTTCCAAGCTATAATGCCAAATATTAAACATAATATAAAAATAGTGACCCACAATAGTGCTCTTGGTATAGATGATAGATATACAGATTTTTTAAATCATCCACAAATAATTTCTTGGTATGCGCAAAATGCAAACTTTTATCATGAAAAACTGTCTTCAATCCCTTTAGGTCTGGCAAATTGTCGATGGGAGCATGGAAATGTATCTGAATTATTGGACATAATTGAAGAGAAAAATAAAAGAAAGCATCTTTTATATATGAATTTTGATGTAACGACCAATGTAGATAAACGTAAAGTTGTTTTTGACATGTTCCACAATAAACCTTTTGTTTTAAAGGCAGAGAGAAAATCTTTTAAAGGCTATCTTAAAGATTTAAGTTCTAGTAAATACGCATTATCTCCTGCTGGTGCGGGTATTGATTGTCATAGAATATGGGAATGCATCGCCGTAGGAACAATTCCAATTGTAGAAAACTGTCACAACGTTTCTTTTTATCAGGATTTACCAATTTTAATTATAGAAAACTGGGAAGGTATAACAGAGGCTTTTCTTGAATCCGAATATGATAATATAAAGTCTAAAAGTAAAAATAATCCCTTACTATTAGATTATTGGATTAGTAAAATTAATCTCATGGACGTAAAACATAAAACAATTCACAATCAATGTGGTTCAAATTCAAGTTTATTTATGGTATAGTAATCTAGGGTCGATAAAATGAATGAAGTATTAAAAAAATTTTCTGTGAAGTACAAAAGTGTATTAATCACAGGCGGCACAGGGTTTTTAGGTAAAAATATAGTTCCTATGTTAAGGAATGCAGGTGTTGATGTTGTAGCCACTGGAAGAAATTACGATTTAACTAACTGGGAGACAACACAAAATCTTTTTAATTTAAAGAAGTATGATCTTATTATTCATGCAGCAGCTTTTCAAGGGGCGGGAGATTTCACACTTCGTTACCCGGCTGATCAATTTTATAAAAATAATCTAATTCACACGCATGTACTAGAGGCATGGAAACAATTCCAGCCACATGCGAGATTGGTGGGTATTGGAAGCACTTGTTCTTATCCAGGAAACATTCCTGTTTTGTCAGAAAAAGATTATTTTACTGGACCTCTTCATCCCTCTGTAGAGACTTATGGATTAACAAAGTGTGTAATGCAACAAGGCATAAAAGCATACAAGCAACAATATGGTCTTTCCGGAACAACCGTAGCATTTGCTACTCTTTTCGGTCCTCACGATGAATTTGACATTTCTAGAAGTCATGTAGTTTCAGCATTAGTGCAAAAATTCTGTGATGCGGTAAAAACTGGTCAAAGTGAGGTCGAAGTTTGGGGTGATGGAAGTCAATACAGGGAATTAATTTATATTGATGATCAAATTAATGGCTTGTTAATGACCTGTGAATATGATGGTGAACTTATTAATATTGGAAGTGGAAAAGAAACTAGAATTTCTGAACTAGCTTCTACAATTAAAGACCTATCTGGATTTACAGGTAATATTGTTTACAACACAAATCGTTTCGTGGGAGTAAAAAGAAAAGTTTTAAATATTGATAAAGCTAAAAAAACTTTTGGATGGACCGTTGATAACAAAATGCACACGCTTGATGAAGCATTAATGAAAACAATCAATTGGTATAGAGAGAACGAACAATGAAAGATAGAAAATATTTACCCACCTTATCTGAATTAATAGATAGGTTATCAATTGCTCAACTAAAAGAAGTTTTTATAACTGAGCACAAAAAAGAATATTCAAAAGAAATAGCTGATATATGCCATGACATAGATTTGTGCTTAAAGGAGTCTGATCCCATTGACGCTAAAACAGTTAGATCTATCGTTGTCCTATCTCAAATGAACTTGCATATATGGCATAATGAATCTAATTATCGTAAGGGCATCAAAGATGGAAACAATCTTGAACTTACTCATGGCTTAAATGGTATTCGTAATGTTGCCAAAAACAAAATTCAAGAGTTATCTGGTGGTAGAAAAGATTACAAAATCGATTGTTTAGCAGCAGATTTTAAAGATTGGGAGGTCAGTTGGGATGAAGATCCTAGTGATAGGTGATAGTTGCATTGATAAGTATGTGTATGGTAGTTCAAGGAGATTGTGTCCTGACGCACCAGTTCCCGTCTTAATACCAACATCCACTGTCGAAAACGGTGGGATGGCAAAAAATGTTCAAGCCAATATTGTCTCATTGGGTGTTGAATGTGACATCATAACGAATGATGAAAAAATCATAAAAACTAGATATGTTGATAATCAAACAAACCATATGTTTATCAGAATAGATACCAACGAAGAGCAAATAAAAAGAATTCCTCATGACAAACTAAGAAACCTAGAGGGATACGATGCTATTGTTATATCTGACTACAATAAAGGTTTTCTAGAGGAGTACGATATCCAAGCTTTATGTTCAGACTATCCTTTGGTATTTATGGATACAAAAAAACCTCTAGGTTTTTGGGCAACTAAGTGCAATTTCATAAAAATTAACGAATCAGAATATGAGAATTCAAAACGTATTTTTGCATCTTTGGACACTTCTCTGAAAGAGAATTTAATTGTAACTTTAGGTCCAAATGGTTGCAAATTTCAAGAAAAAATTTATGATGTAAAGAAGGTGGACGTAAAGGACATGACTGGAGCTGGAGACACATTTTTGGCAGGATTAGTAGTAGAATATGTTCGTACAAAAGATATAGACAAAGCTATTAACTTTGCAAACGAGTGTGCTACTCAGGTAGTCCAAAAGAAAGGGGTTGTTACAATTGACAAATCTTAAAGATTATTATGAAAAATATTTACTTCTCCATCAAAATAAAAACTGTAGACGCTTACATGTTATTGGAAATGTTTTAACATTATTCTATTTTTTCTCGTGCCTATATT
>Ga0163109_10003543_pt1 | contig 11923 bp, 10 predicted proteins | sample CRUFie1St13metaG_FD_108704 | JGI IMG/M metagenome (GOLD analysis project Ga0163109, IMG submission 108704) | Marine microbial communities from the Costa Rica Dome - CRUD Field 142mm St13 metaG | ecosystem: Environmental > Aquatic > Marine > Oceanic > Photic zone | place: Costa Rica: the Eastern... | reverse complement strand
CCTGCCGTATGTAAGCATATTAGAGGAATACCCTGGCCTGCTTCTTCCCAGTATATTCTATAGTCAATACCATCAATTTTAAATTTCCCATATTGACCAGAAATAGGTTCTTTTTCAATTTTCATTTTTATTCTCCACTGGTCTTAGGGAGGCTAAAAGTAATTTAAAGTATAGCAAGTGAGACATTAAAGGATGGAGATCTCCCTCAAATTTTAAAACTTTTCTTCGAAGCATCGCTATAATATCGTGTGACCCTGGTTGAGGAGTATGTTCTAAAAACTTGAGCCACTCATTTTTACGTGCGGTTAATTTGAAAACATAGCTTGGCATCACAAAAGGTCCTTGTTCAACATTTTTTACAACACCCTTTTCAATATTGACTAAATACTCATTTTCAGTAGTGCTTATCATAAAACATGTACTTAAATATTGAGCCATTGAAGCAAGGGAATGTCGCACATCATTTTTTTCAGCTAATTTTTCAAACATCACTTAATTTTAATTAATTCTCTATTTTAATAAATATAAATTTTATATTTATTACATTTGATTTAGTCTAAAACATTTAAATTGAATGTTGTAATTTACTATAATTAATTCATAGAAGTATTATTTTTTTTTCTTTGTTTCCCAACGATCAGTTACCCCTTGAGCAATTTCTGGATTTATTAGCTTTGGTGGGGGGAAATGAAGACCTCTTTGACCAGATAAATTTCTGTTTGGTACGGGTATATTATTAGATGGTGTAAAACCTTTATAATCACCATTATCTATCCATCCAATATCACAGCCATACAATTCTTTAATCAACTTATCTTGTAAATTTTTCTTAATATTCTTAAATTCTTTTTTTGACGAAAGATCATTTTTTTCGAAAGGGTCATTTTTAAGGTCAAATAATTGGAAACAATTTCCACCAGGGTACCAAATTAATTTATGTTGTTTATCTGTAATCATTCGTGTTGCTGTTTCTCCTTCTTGTGCTTCACAATAAATAGTTTCACGTCTATTATTGCCTATCATAGATACTCCAGTGCAAGTTTCAGGTATTTGAATTTTTGCTAAATCTAAAACAGTTGGCATAATATCTTGTAGGCCTACCAGTCTGTTGTCTGTAAAACCTTTTTTTATAATATCATTTTTAGGCACTCCAGATATTATCATTGGAATATTTGCAGAATTTTCATACATTAAACGTTTTGCATATAGACCATGTTCACCAAGCATCTCACCATGATCGCTACAAAAAACAATTATAGTATTATCTAGAAGATTTTCTTCTCGTAAAGTGCCAATGATTACTCTAATTTGGTGATCAATATGCGTACAAAGTGCATAAAATGCTCGACGCGTTTCTGCAAGTTTCTTTTCAGATAATTGATCCCATGTTTTTTGAATCAGTTTTAATGGAAAAGGTCTATCATCTTTTGTTGCCCAGTTTCCAATACATGCAGGTGCAATATCAACACTCTGATATCGGTTTATATAACTTTTTAGGGGAACTAAAGGGGGGTGTGGGTGATTATATGATACGTACCAAAAAGCGGGTCTTGTTGGGTCCCGTCTTTTGATTGATTTACAAGATTCAAGGGTAATCCAATTTGTAGGGTGCAAACGGTCTTCTAAGTGCCATGGTGTCCATGAAAATTCATTTTGACTCATGCCGTGCATATTTTGTTTTCCTGCTTGCCCCTCATCTGCTAGAAAAATCTCATAATCATCTATGGAGCCTAAATTTGATCTGCCTTCCTCATAGAGAATAACATCGTCAAAACCTATTCGATTCCTTTGAGGATATACGTGAAGCTTACCTATTGCTGTAGCTTGATAGCCATTTTTACGAAATGTTTCAGCTAAAGTAGGAATACCTTTAGGCATTGGCAAGGCTGGACGAAACACTCTGTCACCGTGAACCCTAGGGCTAGTTCCCGTCATAATTGATCTTCGTGCAGGTATACAGATTGGGGTTTCAGAGTAGGCTCGTGTGAAACGAGTGCCGTTTGATGCCAAACGATCAATTGTAGGAGTCTCTATTTCTTGATGCCCAGCACAACCAAGTAATTTACCTGGCCATTGATCAACACATAAAAAGAGTATGTTTGGTGAATTTTCTATAGTCATTCTTAATACTATGATACTTAAAAATTTTGTTTACAGTCTACTTATTTATATTCTTGTTTATGATAACTCCCTAGATCTTTTCCATTCTGAGTACATTGCCCATATAAGTGAGATGACAGATATAGCTAAAAATGTTGCAGCAAAAGGTCTTGTGAAAAGTGGTTCAATACTTCCTTCTGTAGACATTAGACCGGATCGTAATTGCGCTTCAGCTATTGGTGATAAAACAAAACCAATAACAAAAGGGCCAAGAGGCATTTTAGTACGCTCCATAATAAAACCAACTGCACCAAAAATCATCATTATCCATACGTCAAAAAAACTATTTCCAACTGCGAAAATACCTATTACGCAGAACATTAATATGGCAGAAAGTAAATAAGCACGCGGCACATAAAGAACTTTAGCAATATGAACTACTGCAAACATCATTATACCAAACATAATTATGTTACCAATTAAATATGCGGTAATTACTCCATAAGCAATTTCTGGATTAGTTGAGAATAATAATGGGCCTGGTTCAAGGTTGTGAATTATTAAAGCCCCTATTAAAATAGCATCAACCACTGATCCAGGAATGCCCATAGTTATCAAGGGTATCAAAGCGCCACCTATTGAAGCATTGTTTGCAGTCTCTGCAGCAACAACACCAGGTTCATGACCAGTTCCAAATTTCTCAGGCTCTTTTGATGAGTTCTTTGCAGTTGAATAAGAAAGCATTGCTGCAATATTAGCTCCAATACCAGGTAACAGGCCTACCCAAGTTCCAATTACACTTGAACGAACAAAATTTAGAGAATATTTTTTGATATCGCTAAAACTCAGCATCATTTTTTTGCGTCCAACATTAACATTTGGTGGCTTAGCATCTATGTTAATTATATCTTTGAAGATTTGACTTACTGCAAAAGCTCCAATTAATACGGGCATAAGACTAAGTCCACTTTCAAGTGACTCAAAACCAAAAGTAAGTCTCATTTGTCCAATTGATGGATCAACCCCTGGTAAATGTACCATCATACCAAAACATGCAGCTATCAGGCCTTTTACAAGTGATCCTTGGCTTAGACTGGCAAGCATAACAAGAGCCATTAACACCATTGTAAAATATTCCCATGGGCCAAAAGTTAAAGCTAATTTAGCAAGAGGTGGTGATAAAGCTGCAAGAAAAACCCAAGAAACGATACCACCTACAAAAGAGGCGGTTATACCAAGACCAAGAGCACGTTCAGATTTGCCTTGTTGAGACATAGGGTATCCATCAAAGGTTGTCATAATTGATGCTGGAGTACCAGGCATACGTAGTAGTGTCGCTGCTATTTGACTACCCGAGATACCTCCAACATACATACCAATCAATAATGTTATAGCATTAACACTTTCCATAAAAAATGTTAGAGGCAAAGTTAAGGTAATTAGCATAGTAGTAGTTAAACCAGGGATTGAGCCTACGACAATGCCTAATAAGACCCCTATAAAAAGGAGTAACATAGGTAATAATTGAAAGAGATAGTTAAAAGAATTTAATAATTGATCCATCTTTAATCATCTCCTGAATTAAGGTAAATCTATATAGAAAAATTTTGTAAAAATATAAAAACTAGATACCGTTAGAATTATTGAAAAACCAAATACATATGGTAACTTTTTCAAATCACGGTGAGTCATTAAAAAACCTATTAAAGTCATATAAACTATACCCGAAGGTAAGAAGCCTAGGATATTGAAGTCAAGTATGCCAACAAAGATTAAAGTAATTATAAATATAATGATTGAAAGTTTTGGTCGAGAAATAACCTCAGTATTAATTTTATCTTTATTTTTGTAAGTTTTAATTCGGGGTATAGCTCTAAAAATCACAATGAGTGATAAAAGACTCATTATTACTGACAAAGCTTTTGGAAGTGCGGCAGATCCAAGTGGTTCGTATTCTGGATCAGGAAGCTCAAGAGCAAAATAATAAACCAAAATACTAAATAATATTAGACTTATACATAATATTATTTCAGTTTTAGGATTTACCTGATTTCTCATTATCAGACCTCTTAATTATGAAATTTAATTCACCACAAAGTGGTGAATTAAATTTTGAAAAATATTACTTCTTTTTCTTTTTTGTAATTTTATTATCTATCACTACTTTTTTCAATGAAGCCAACACCTGTTTCGAGTCTTCAAGTGCAGCTGCTCCATCAGTCCAATAAGGGTCAAGAGCTCTTTTGTTATACCAATCTGAAATTTCTTTGCTTTCTATGGTTTTCTTCAGTACGCTTGACCATTTATCAACAACTGCCTTTGGCATACCTTTAGGGCCAAGCCATGATGCAGGGTTTGCCCATACTACATTATATCCTAGTTCTTTAGCAGTAGGAACATCTTTTATAGAGGGGATTCGATTAGGGCCAAAAAAGACTAAGGCTTTTATTCCTGATGGTTTATGTTTTAGATAACCTGCTGCAGAAAAGAGGGCTATATCGGCATTTCCACCTAATAATCTTGTCAAACGGTCAGCTCCACCTCCCGCACCAATCAAACGAGTTTTAACTCCTGCTGCAGCTGTTAATTGAACACCTATAAGATGTGGTATTGTACCTATACCTACTGCTTCAACAAGGCTACGGGGCTTATCTTTAAGTTGACTGACTAAGTCATTTAAAGTGTTAAATGGGGCATCATTACGTACTGTCCATACAGGACTACCACCACCAGTATAGCCGATTGTAGTAAAATCGTCCGGGTGAATTTTGTTAACACTCATAGCATTTGCAATTAACATTTGATGAGACCAGTGAAGAATAGTGTGACCATCTGGTTTGGCAGCCATAACAGCTCTAGCAGCGTTGGCAGCCGCAGCACCAGGTTTGTTAACAATAACTATTGGTTGAGACAACATTTTGTTATCTGTAATGTGTTTGGCAACCATACGTGCTATAAGATCGGTACGACCGCCTGGCTTAAAACCAACATAAACTTTTATTGGTTTTGATGGAAATTCAGCTTTTGCATCCCCCGAAGAGAACACTGTCAATACTGGAACAAATACTAAAACAGTACAAAGACCAGCAATCAACATTAGACTATTTTTTATAATTTTCATTTATACCTCCCGAATACAAATTTAATTATTTACATGTTAAATATTTTAAAATTCTAGGAACTTTAAAAAAAATAATAAAATAAAAAAAAGTTCAACAAGTATAACTTTTATTCATGTCTTTACATATAATAATAAAATTTCGTAATATTTAGAAGTAATTTTGGAGTTAGAGTTTGTTTAAAGAAAAAAAACCTAATATTTTTTGGTTTTGTGCTGATCAGATGCGGTATGATATGATACACGCACTTGGTAATGATAAAATTAGAACACCTAATATTGACTCACTAATACAGACAGGTATTGCCCTAGAAAATTGTTATGTTCAAAATCAATTATGTACTCCAAGTAGAGCAAGTTTTTTGACTGGCAGATATCCTGCTGCCCATCAAGTTTATCGTAATGGTAATGCATATTTTCCGAAGGAGGAGATATTAGTAACAAAATTACTTGCCGATTCAGGTTACGATTGTGGACTTATTGGAAAGTTACACCTCTCTACTGCTTCAAAATTCGAAAAACGTCCCAAAGATGGCTATAGATTTTTTTCTTGGTGCCAAAATCCACAGTGGGAAAGAGTGCCAAACTCAAATGCTTACTGGGAATGGCTAAGGAATGAAAAGGGTGTGGATCCAAAAAAATTGTTCAAGAAAAACAAACCATATTTAACAACAGGCATCCCTGCTGAACTTCATCAATTAACTTGGTGTGCAGATACAGCAATTTCTTTTATTAATGAGCCTCGTGAGGGTCCGTGGATGTTGAGTGTGAACCCATTTGATCCCCATCCACCATTTGATCCACCTCCAGAATTTCACAAAAAATATAATCCAACAGATATGCCACCACCTCTTTTTAAAGAAAGCGATATACGTAGACAAGAAATGTTTGCAAATGTTCGTAGTCAAAAAGTTAAGTCAGTTAACCCAGTTTTAAATAAAGATGACATTTTAACTAATGAGTTACTAATTGGAGATGTATCTGGATCAATGCCTCCTGAAAAATTTGATGGTCTTGGGATTAAAGCCGCATATTTTGCTATGATTGAAAATATTGATAACCAACTCGGAAGAATAATAAGACATATAAAAATGAAAGGGCAAATTGAAAATACCATTATTATATTTACTAGCGATCATGGTGAACTTTTAGGAGATCATGGTCTTATATATAAAGGATGTAAATTTTTTGAAGGATTAGTCCATATACCTTTAATTTTCTCTTGGCCTGGAACTTATCAAAATAATAAAAAAACCAAGGCATTAGTAGAGACCGTTGATATTGCTCCAACTCTTCTTGAGGCTTGTGAAATAAAAATACCTTATTACATGCAAGGATTATCTTTACATGAATTGTTAAAAGGCACAAAACCAATTGACTACCATAAAGAAGTAGTAGTTACAGATTTTAATGACTCACTTGGTAAGGGTGAAACTGACCATTTTACTCAGGCGAGTATGACTTTTGATGGACGTTATAAACTTGCCGTATATCATTCCCATAAAGGTTTAGGTGAATTATATGATCTTAAGGAAGACCCTGGGGAATTTGATAATTTATGGAACAATAGAGATTTTTTTGATTTAAAAAACAAATTAATTTCTAGGCATCTAGATGTCTTAATGAAAACAATTCCTCCAGGTGTAGAAAGGGTAGCTCCAGCATAATGAAAAGGATATCAGCTCATCAACTTCGAAGTCACCGTTGGTTTGGTGTTAACGATATGAGGTCTTTTTTACATCGTCAACGCGTACAACAGATGGGATTTGAGCGCGAGGAGTTCATAGGAAAGCCAATAATAGGAATTATCAATACTTGGAGTGAACTTTCTACTTGTCACATTCATTTACGTGATCGTGCCTCTGTTATCAAAAGAGCAGTCTTTCAAGCTGGAGGCTTCGCTGCAGAGCTACCTGCGCTTTCCGTAAGTGAACCACTTGTAAAACCAACGACAATGCTATACCGGAATGCTTTAGCTCTTGAAACTGAAGAGCTTATAAGAAGTCATCCAATAGATGGCGTCGTATTGATGGGTGGTTGTGATAAAAGCACACCCGGCTTGATCATGGGAACATTGTCAGCAGATATACCTGCTATATTCTTTCCAGCTGGTTCTATGATAAACGGTGATTTTCGTGGCCAAAAAATTGGCGCTGGAACCCATACACGTAAATTTTGGGATGATAAAAAAGCAGGGCTTTTATCTGAAAATGATTGGATTGAGCTTGAAACAGAAATGACAAGGTCAATTGGTACTTGTAATACAATGGGAACAGCTTCAACCATGACGAGTATTGTAGATGCTATAGGTCTTACAATAACAGGTGGTTCTTCGATTTTAGCAGTGCAGTCAGCTCACTCTAGATTAGCTCATAAGTCAGGCAATCGTATTGTAGAAATGGTCTGGGAAGATTTAAAGATATCTAAAATTTTTACGAGACAAGCAATTCAAAATGGAATAATAACAAATATGGCACTTGGTGGCTCTACGAATTCTATTATTCATTTGATAGCCATGGCTGGAAGAAATAAAATCAAGTTAGATTTGATAGATTTTGATAAAGTTTCAAAAAAAATACCAGTCTTAGCAAACATCTTACCATCGGGTAAATATTTAATGGAAGACTTTAATAAAGCTGGTGGTTTAAAAGGACTTTTATCGGTTTTAAATGATAAACTTGACCTTTCATGTATTACTGTAACAGGAAAAACAATTGGCGAAGAAATAAAAGATGCACATGTTATTGATAATAATATAATACGTTTGTTAAATAACCCCATTAGTAAACAAGGTACACTCACAGCTTTATTTGGCAACTTAGCTCCTAACGGCGCAGTAATTAAACCAAGTGCAGCAAGTCCAAAATTACTCAATCATACAGGACCAGCCGTTGTTTTCAAAAACGTCTCAGATATGTACGATCGAATTCATGATCCAGATCTTGAAGTTACAAAGGACAGTATTTTAGTTTTGCAAAATAGTGGCCCACAGGGAGGGCCAGGTATGCCCGAATGGGGGAATTTACCTATTCCAGCAAAATTATTAAAAAAAGGAGTACGTGATATGGTTCGTATTTCTGATGCGCGAATGAGTGGAACACATTTTGGAACTTGCGTTCTTCATGTTTCACCTGAATCTTTTATTGGCGGAAATCTGGCCCTAGTTCAAAATGGGGACTTAATTACTCTGGATGTAATGTCTGGAAAATTGAATCTAAATGTTGAAAAAGAAGAACTTGAAAACAGAAAGAAAAATTGGGTTCAACCAGAAAAAAAATATAAAAGAGGATATGTTTATTTATATACCAAGCATGTTACTCAAGCTCATGAAGGTTGTGATTTCGATTTTCTTGAAGCAGGTTCTTCAACGCCAGAGCCCGAGATATTTTAATTTTTTGATTTTAGAGTAATAAAAATGAATGAATATTTTCTAGGTTTTCAAAGAAAAAATGGTTCAATAGGAATTAGAAATAAACTTTTAATAATTTCTATAACTGGTTTGACAGGGCCAACTAGTAGAAAAATTTCTAATCTTCTTCAAGACACTTTGTTTGTGGATAATCCTTATGGTGGAGGCATTATTGGGGAAGATAAAATCAGACAAGATAATGCAATTATAGGATTTGCTAAAAATCCTAATGTTGGAGCTGTATTAATTATAAGTGCAGACCCACCTAAAGGAGAGTTTATTAAATCTAAATTAGAAAATTCATCTAAGCCTATTGAACTTATAACATTAGATGAATGTAATCATGATGCAATTAAACTCCTCGAATTAGGATTACGAAAAGGTGGAAGTTTAATTAGAAAAATATCAAAAATTAAACGTGAAAAGGTTTCTGTGTCTAAATTGTCAATTGGCCTTGAGTGTGGCCGATCAGATCCAAGTTCAGGATTAGTAGCTAATCCGATTATGGGCCTCATTGCTGATAGATTAATTGATTTTGGTGGAAGCGCTGTAATTGGTGAAACAATTGAGTGGTTAGGAGCTGAACATCTCTTAGAAAAAAGAGCAAGATCTGATAATGTAAAAAGTAAGATTTCTAAAGCTGTAGAATTTCAAAGACAATTTTCTGAAGCCAAAGGTATTAACCTTCTAGGAAATAATCCTGGCCATCAAAACATTGAAGCTGGGTTGTCAACAATTGAAGAAAAATCTCTTGGTAACATTACAAAAAGCGGATCTAAAAGGATAGAGGATGTCCTTCAATGGGGAGAGAAAATAGATAAAAAGGGAATGTTTTTAATGCATGCTCCTTCATATGCACCTGAATCCTTAAGTGGTTTTTCTGCAGCAGGGTGTCAGCTGACATTATTTTCTACAGGAGTTGGAAATAGTTTCACTAACCACATTTCACCTTCTATAAAATTTAGCGCAAACCCTGAAACATGCGAACAATTAAACAATCAATTAGATTTTAAATGTGCGGATGTTTTTTTAGGTAAAAAAACTTTCGAAGATGCTTCAAATAATATTTGGAACTTTATGATAGATGTTTGTTCAGGTGCACTTACCTGGGGTGAAATATATAACGATTCCTCTGAGGTTTTTTCTAGAATTGATAGGAGTTTATAATGGAAAGGTTAGATTTTGATGCAATTATTCTAAAATTAAATGATAATGTTGGCACGTCAATAAAGTCTCTTAAAAATAACACTAAAATTATCTTAAAATTAGAAGAGGAATTAACCAGCTTTGTAATAAAAGATGACATAAAGTTATGTCATAAATTTTCATTAATTCAAATAAGAAGGGGAGATAAAATATTTAAATATGGTGAGGTTATTGGTGTTGCCACAGATGATATTGATCAAGGTAATCTTGTTCATACACACAATATTCAAAGCTTATACCATAACGATCAAGAATTTTAAAATTAGTTAATAATAATACAAAAGTTTTAATGGAGGTAAAAATTAGAAATTATTTAAAAGAAAAATTATCAAATAAGAATAAGACTTTAGGTTGTTGGACCAGCTTAGATAATGAAATTACTTCAGAGTTACTAGCACTAGTTGGTTTTGATTTTCTACTAATTGACCATGAGCATGGTTATGGAGATGTAAGTGGTATAACAAGACAATTACAATCTATTAAAGAAACTAATTGCTCAGCATTAGTTAGGATGCCCAGAGATGATGAAGTTTATGTAAAAAAATCATTGGACACTGGAGTTAATTGTCTAATGTTCCCAGCTGTAAATAATAAGAAAGAAGCAGAAAATATTGTTGAAATGTGTAGGTATGCTCCTAATGGCTATAGAGGTGTTGCTCCAGGTATGATTAGAGCTACTAATTATGGATTGGATATAAAAAGATATTTTGATAATTTTGAGCAGAGTTTATTGATTGCATGTCAGATCGAGACTTTAGAAGGAGTGTCAAACATAAGTGAAATAGGGGAAGTTGACGGTGTGGACATGCTTTTTATTGGTCCAATGGATTTGTCAGCTAATATGGGGAAATTTGGAAAATTTGAAGATTCAAATTTTGTTAAAACCATTGAAGAAGCAAAAGAAAAAATTTTTCAATCTAAAAAGTTTTCAGGAATAATTCCCTATGGTAATTATAGTTGGAAAGATTTGTTTGATAGTGGCTTTGACTTAACTACTGCTGGAACTGAAATTGCTCTTTTAAGAGAGTCAGCAAAATCAATAATTAATGAATTTAAAAATTAATTTTTTTATTTTTATATATATTTTAATATTAATCTTTTAAGAAAGTTTAAGGTAAAAAAAAATGAATGGTGCTGAAAGTCTTGTGCAAACTCTCTTGAAGGGCAATGTCGACGTCTGTTTTACTAATCCTGGAACATCAGAAATGCATTTTGTTGCAGCTCTGGATAAATATCAAAACATGCGAAGTATTTTATGTCTTTTTGAAGGATGTGCGACTGGAGCGGCTGATGGTTATTTTAGAATGAAAAGATCTCCAGCTTCAACTTTGCTGCACTTAGGTCCTGGTTTAGCCAATGGACTTTCAAATCTTCATAATGCCAAAAAAGCTAATTCAGCAATTGTAAATATAGTAGGCGAACATGCTCTTGATCATATAAAATTAAATGCTCCATTAACCTCAGATATTGAAGGAATAGCAAGGCCAGTTTCCCATTGGGTAAAAACAAGTAAATCTTCAAAAGATATTGCAAAGGATGGGGCTGAAGCTATTAGACAGGCAAATGTAAAACCTGGGCAAATCTCTACTTTAATCTTACCTGGTGATACTGCATGGAATGAAGGAAGTAAAATTGAGTCTACTGAGTTTAATATAAAATCCAACATTGTTTCTTCTAAATTAATAGACGATGCAATCTTAGAACTTGAAGATGCAAAGAACCCTCTAATACTTGTTGGTGGGGAGGCTTTAGAAGAAAATAACCTTATTAAATTGGCAAAAGTAGCTGACAAAATAGGCTGTCCAATTAAAACTGATTGGTTTAATGCTCGTTTAGATAAAGGTGCGGGGAGAATAAATTCTGTAAGAATACCATATGTAGTCGATAAAGCAGTTGAAGTTCTTAAAGACTTTGACACCATAATAATAATAGGAGCTAGACGACCAGTTGCCTTTTTTGCATATCCAAATAAACCTGGTGTTTTAACACAAGATACTACTAAATTCTTTGAATTAGCGTCTATATCAGATGATATAACTACAGCTATTGAAGAGTTATCAGATAAGATTGGAATATCAAATAATACTCCT
>Ga0163109_10003542_pt1 | contig 11924 bp, 11 predicted proteins | sample CRUFie1St13metaG_FD_108704 | JGI IMG/M metagenome (GOLD analysis project Ga0163109, IMG submission 108704) | Marine microbial communities from the Costa Rica Dome - CRUD Field 142mm St13 metaG | ecosystem: Environmental > Aquatic > Marine > Oceanic > Photic zone | place: Costa Rica: the Eastern... | reverse complement strand
CCATGAGTATCCAACAGCAGGGACGGGTATCGGTGTCTTATTCCGTATCTCGTTCGTCGCGCATAGCTTTGCTGTGTTCTAAACAACCAATACCTGCTACCCTGTGGACGACGTGACGTCAGGTGGACATGTAGTTTTCCAATTCTGCATGCTCAGAGGCTCTGTGAGGCTTCGCAGTGTTCTTATGGTTAGAATTCCTCATGCTTTGAAACAAACTGCGTCACAACGAAAGCCAGCATGAAAGACACCCCATGTGGGTACCCCAACACAGTGAGGCGATTCCGTTATGAGCTCACTTTAACCCCACACCCCCGGCGGGGGGGCTATCAAATAAGAAAACCAGATCACAGCGGTGCGGGTTGGCGTGTGAGTTGCAAATGACAAAAGCGAACACTATCATCGCCCACTCGGTAACCGCATAACAGCCGAGTCTGTCTGTTATTTAGGTTTCAGGCGTCAGTGTTCACGCACTGGCCGGTTTTTGTTGACGCAAATCGGCGGTAATTTACGTGTAGAAGGAATAGCTAGAAACACTGCTAAAAACTGATATCGATGAATGACCTATGAAGTCCATATATGGTCTCAAAACCATACAAATCAAGCACGTCTGCCGCAAAATTGTGGAGGAAAACGTAATTGAGGCTTACGGGATTAAAGCACCTTACGCATTTGAATTCGCCCTGTCGTTTTGGGATGACGAAAACGACGAAATTTTGCCAGAGGATGTCATAGAAAGCTATAAAGTCCTATCAGAGGGCTGCGATGAGCTTGTAGTGAGCAAGCATGGCACCACCCATGGTTACCCCGCGCCTGTAGTTGAATACATCGTAAACGATAAGGTTGACCCCAAGACATTACTTAGACAGGTGAGTGAGTCGCAGGTTGTTATTAAGACACCGTTTGGTATTGAGTATTTGTTTGCTGACATGAATGCCCACACGCACCTAATCGGTGACTAAGCTGTGGCTAGAATTGACATCAATTTATGACTTTGAGGATTGAGCTGTGATCATCGTCAAGCAGCCCCAGGAATTGCCAGAGGAAGTAGCACTGACTACTGGTTACAGCATCAACAACCGCCTGGTGACTTTGTGAGCATCAGCTCAGTAGTGTAACAACCAACCACAACACTCCGGTCAGTGAGCAATTGCTGGCCGTTTTTTCTATCAGATCAGGGCATTGCCAACTGACAACAATTTGTGATTCAATTCGACGAATGATCACAATCAAACAAAAGTTCCAAGGTCCCCAAGGTAACATCTATCCTTGGCGAGAAGGTAGCTTTGACAGTTTGTGGGATATTGTAGGTTTATTTGATGAAGCGCTTGAAACATTTTTGATGGCCGAGATAGGTAGATCCAACGAGCTACCAGAAAAGTCAAGTCAGGATAAATTCTTCATTCAGGACCTATGCGAAAAATTGAATGATCGTCAGGTGCTGGCGGAGTTTCACGAACTTTGCTGGAAAAATGGCAGCTTTGGCTCGTCTGAGGAGGAGGGCCGAGCAGAGCTTGAGGATTTAGGCCTGTCAATTGATACCGTGACCGAAGTTTACGAGTTTTACGATGAAGGCAAGCTAGTCGCTACATTCAAAGGATCTAAAGACTGATTTGTGGTCAGCGACGGTTGATATGATCATCGTCAAGCGCCACATCAATGACGGATATGGTAAGATCCACACCGTCCAGCGGAAGACTTTCCAAAACTAGGAAGCCTTCCTGAAACTAGTTTGTCAGGACTGTAATCTGGACATTCCACCAATCACCGCCTTCGATGACCTAGAAGGCTATCTATGTAAGCACAGGCTGTTTGGAAGGCTGGGCAGGTGGATAGTCCAAAACCTAGCTCAGACGCACGCTCATATGGACCTGATAGGCAACCCTGAGGGATACGAGAACAAGACAGACGTGTGGCAGATTTGGGAGGAACACACCCTGGTCGCAAGCAACCAGTCCGGCACATAGACACCGACAGTTTATGGAGTGGCCTAAAACTTTACTCAAAAACTTGCAAGACATGGCAGACTGGCTGGCGTGTCACCGCATGCTTAGGTCTTTAATCGAAAACTTGCAAGGCATGGGCCTAGCGCTTGCCGGTATAGTCATTGCATTTTTATGCATGATCGTTTTTGCCGGTGTTTTAACCTATATCGTACAGTTTGTGTTGTAGGCCAAACTTAGCTTCAACTTTCTTTAGATTTCTTGCCGCCAAATATTGACCAGATGTCATACACAGAATCATCGAGCTGACAGTGGGCGGGATGTTTGTCAAAACAACCTCGTCGAAAGACCTGACAAACCCGTAACAAACAAGACGAGACCTGGTAGGTCCTAGTGCGTCTGGGCGGAACCAAATACGCCCCAAATGTTGAGATCGTAGTGGGAGATAATCCCGTGAAGTTTCGAATCCTTTTAGCCGCACCAACCTTCTCAAGATACATATCCTTGAACCCCGAGAGTCTTCTTTCATGGCTGGTAGGATATCCGGCTCCCTTTGCGAGCCTGCTCATGTGTGGTAATTTGTTGCTGGAAGCTCCCATCGTAAGGTGGGTGAACCGTGTAAAATGGATTTAATCGATCGCTCAAAGCCTCCGATAGTATACATTAGAAGTGAGGTAAATTTTCTTCGCTTTGCCTCTGGCACAACCATGCATCATCATCTTTCCATCATCATCATCGTATGTCTCTTGCTGGGGTGTCATGCGCCCATGGAGGCTGCTGAATCCAGCAAGTCAGGGAGCTTTTGGAAAGACTTATGGAAAGAGGCTACCTCGGCGGAGTTGAAAGAGCTTTTGAGAGATGCCCAGGTTGGTAAGTCCGACGCGCAGATCAAGCTCGGCCATGCCTATCGTGATGGTGATGGGGTTAAACCCAATATTGAGAAAGCCATCGAATTGTATACTTTGGCCTCAAAGGAGCCGGAGGGACTCTATGCTTTGGGACTCCTGTACTGCAACGGCAATGGAGGAGTTCAGGATTTTGCCAAATCCAAAACATTTCTCGAAAAGGCTTCAGGCCTTGGCTTTGCCGATGCTAGTGATACGTTGGCCCTGCTCGCGAGGGATGGCATAGGCGAGATTCAGGATCTGAAATTAAGTCATCAATGGACTCTCAAAGCGGCCGCGCAAGGTAAGCCTAGCGCCATGCTCAGATGCGCTCGGCAATATGAGAAAGGCGTGGTTTTTAAACCGGACATCAGGAAAGCCTTTCTTTGGTGTTTGAGAGCTGCCGAGGCTGGCCTTCCTGAGGCACAGCACCTAGCGGGATTTTGGTATTATAAGGGGCATGGAGTGGTTTCTGATCCCGTAGCCTCTTTTGCTTGGTTGCACCTGGCTGCGGAGAAAAATGCCAGTGGCGCTGCAGAAGCCCGTGATATGGTGGGAGTAACCTTGACCCACAGTCAGGTGACTCGGGCATGGGACAACATTCAATACTTCAAACAGCAAGTCCTGCCCCTTGACGTTTCGGCGGATTGAGTCTCTGAACCATCGCCTTCGGAGCTCTTAGCCTGCCTGAGAGCCCTATCAGGCGATCGACTAATGTCGGTCCAGGGCTCTAGCTTCTAGCCACAGCCAGTCACTCATTCGGTTGAGGTATACCATGATCACCCGATTGTCGATGGGGGAGTTATGATGCAGGGCACATATTTTCCTCTCAGCGCGGCGGCAGATGGTTCTCGCCCAATCCGCCAGCGAACCCAGTTCACTGCCTCCAGGTAGACTCCATGTCTTGAAAGGGCCCAGTTGCGATTCCAGATCGCTTACGCGCGATTCGATGAAGTCAAGGTCGCTTTCGGTGATGCACTGATAGCCCGAATCTTTGTATTTGGCCATCAATTCCGGTGGTGTGGACACTTCGCCCATCAAGCCAATGAGCTGCTTTTGGACCGTAAGGATGCGTTCTTTCAGATCCGGTGCGGTTTCTGGTTTGCCGCGCAGCATGCCCATGGCTGTGCTCAGCTCGTCGACGGCTCCGTATGCATCCACTCTGGGGTCCTCCTTGGGGACCTCTCGATTGAACATCAAACGGGTATTTCCCTGGTCACCGACTTTAGTCACAATACTCATGGCCCCATCATACCTTTGGATGGAGGCAAGACAAGGATTGGGCCAAAAAAAACCGGATAAACTCGAGAAGCTTCATCCGGTTCATGAGTGTTTTGGGTCTGCCTCAGGGTGTGTAGGTGATGGTCAGGGCATCCCCCTGAACCGAGACTGAGTCGATGGCAAAGCTTGCTGCTGACGCTGCTGGTACCAGAATCTTGAAAAACTGCATGGCCGCAGTGGCTGGCACGGTGATCTTACCGAGTTCAAAAACGGCCCCTGTAACTTCCGTGTAATCACCGTTTACCGTGGCTGCCCCTGCAATGCTCAGAGTCTCTTTCGGTTGCGCTACTTCCTCGGTGGCTGGTACAAAAAGAAGGTAATTCAAGGAGGTGGTGTTGTTGACTCGGTTGTTATCCTCCGTGCCAATGGACAGCCGCATGGTTTGTTTGCCATTCAGGTTGAGTTTGACCCGGCTTCCGTCCTCACCAGTTAAAACGACAAAGCGGTAGTTGGACTTGATGCCCATGTTGGGCATTTGAAAAGTGCCCAGACGGTCGGTCGATTGGTTGGTGCCAGAGGTGTTGCCACTGACCTGGTCCAGATAAATGGATTGGGTGGCTCTGGATGCGGCCCTGAGATACACGTGATATTCTCCATTCGGAAATTCTCGGGTGTAATTCAGCCATTCTCCTCCGCGGGTCCCGGTGACCTGATATTCGGGCAAGCCCGCGTCAAGAGATGCCTTGCGTGTGGTGTCGTTGACTGCGGGGTCCTGTCCATCTGGCTGGGCGATATTGGCTGTTTCGGAGGATCCCGCCTGCGTGTTGACTGGATCCCATGCCCGGTAAATGGCTAGGGCTTCTTCACCCGCTGTATCGCTGTAATCAAAGAAATCCACATCGGGAATACCTTCTCGGTCAAGGTAGGCTTGGTCGCCACTGTTGACGCTCTGTCCGGATTCCTTGAATCCTGATGGAACGGGGCGGTTGATATAAGAACCGCCATTGTAATTGTAATCCTCTGCCTCAATGACCATGACCTCATTGGAGGTCAGATAGCTTTGCTCGAAGGTGTCAAAAGTCCACTCGGTGCGGCCAACGTTCTGGTTGCCGGTTAATTCCAGCACCGCATCGTAAACACGGTTGGCTTCCAGACTGTCATAGGACACCTTGAGCTTGTTTCCATCGGTGGACTGGCTGATTTGTGCGGTGCGATCGATACCGTTGAGCGTCAAAGTGACCTCGGCTCCGCTGGTTCCGTCTGGCAGCAGAATGTCTGCATGCAGGCCGTCGGTCGCCGACTGGTAGGCCGATCGATTGGCCGGGCTCAAGGCAACAACGTAGGGTTCTCCTGAGAAACCATAGTAGGCTTCGTTGGCAATGGCAGCAGGGGTTTCTGCTGACGTATAGTAATTGTCGAAGGTGGAGTCAGCGATTCCGATGTCGCTGTCGGTGGCCTCGCCGCCTCGATAATAGTTGAAGAGCCCTGTCATCCCCTCACTGTATGTTTCGTCCACACCACTGTAGGTCACTACTGGCTGGCTCAGGTCGAGATGGTCGTAGACTTTTCCAGTAAATGTGTTCCCGGCTACTTCTGCGACGATGCGGTAATCGTGGCCGGTTTCCAGGGTGATGTCCGCAGCACCAATTGTGTCCACAGATGCCTCGCCCGTGACTGAATTGAAATGGATCTGGGCGCGGTTGCCGGAGGCCTGCTGAGGATCGTAGTTGAGTACATAACCGGTGGTCTGTCCCAGACCGATGTTGTCGACCCGGAGGAGGAGCCCGAAAGCTTGATCAACGTCGTTGACCCAATCCAGAACGTCAACTGCTGCGTAAAAGTCAGAATACACCGGAGTGCGGTAGGTGAAGCTACGACCGGGGCCGGCATCAGGGACAGGAGGTGCTGGGCTGAAAAGCCGGTAGCTTTTGTTGCCATCTCCGACATCTGGAAAGGAGAACACCGAACTGGCTCCCACCATGTCTAGTGGACTGAATTGTTCCCAGCCATCATCATTGCCATCATTGAAGTCATCAAAAATGACTTGAGCTTGAGCGAATGCAGTGAAAGTAAACAATACGACCACTGTCCAACGACACAGAAAACGCCATGAATATTTCATAAGGTAACAGAACCATGGAAGCAGAATCTTATTCCCGCGCAAGGTAAAAACATTACTGGTATCGTCCCATGCCTGGCAGTAATTTGATGCACATGGCAGCAAGCTGGATGAATTATCTCAAGCAGCATCACGAGCGTTTTCTGAACGAACTGGTGGATTATTTACGTATCCCAAGCGTGTCTGCCCAGTCGGCCCACAAGAAGGATGTCGAGAGATGTGCTGATTGGCTGGTCAACCACTGCCGGAACATGGGGCTCAAGACACGCCTGATCCGCACTCAGGGCCACCCGATTGTTCTCGCCCGCACGCCCCGCAAGAAGGGTTCTGTTAAACCTCACTTCATGGTCTATGGCCATTATGATGTGCAGCCGCCTGAACCTTTTGATTTGTGGACTAGTCCTCCCTTTGAGCCAAGGATGGAAGGCGATCATCTCTTTGCGCGGGGTTCGACGGACAACAAGGGCCAGCATTTTGTGCATCTGAAGGCTGTGGAGGCCTATCTGAAGACTGGTCAGGAGTTGCCCTGCGAAATTACTTTTCTCATCGAAGGTGAAGAGGAAGTGGGCAGCGAATCGCTTACTCCGGCCCTGAAAAAGCTCAAGCCTGAACTGGATGTGGCCGCTGTGGTGGTTTCAGACAATGGCATGCCCAGCTTGAAGCATCCCGCCCTGACCTACGGATTGCGGGGGGTCACCGCCTGCGAAGTGACTTTGGTAGGTCCCAATCGGGATCTCCACTCCGGCATTTACGGCGGGGCCGTGGACAATCCGGCCATGGTGCTATGCCAGATGCTGGCTCAGCTCAGAGACTCTCAAGGCAGGGTCAAAGTGCCGGGCTTCTACGATGACGTACAAGCCCTTTCCCTTCTGGAGCGTTCACAGGCCAGGAAGTTCCCGCTCAAGGATGAGGCAATGGCCCGGAGTCTCGGCGTACGCGCCCTCTTTGGGGAAAAGGGTTATTTGACGGTCGAGCGACGTGCGGCCCGCCCCACCCTGGAAATCAATGGGCTGACTTCTGGATATCAGGGAGAAGGCAGCAAGACCATCATCCCATCCAAGGCTTCGGCGAAGATCACCTGTCGCCTGGTGCCCAGTCAGGACCCCAGAAAAATACTTCGCCTGCTCAAACGGCACCTGCAATCCATCTGCCCCAAGACCGTGCGCCTCCACTTCGAGGCGGGGCACAGCGGTAAGGCCTATGTGACGGCCCCAGATGGCCCCTACGCCAAGGCAGCGATGGAGGCTCTTGAAGTGGCTTTCGGAAAGGAGCCCATCCTGATGCGTGAGGGAGGTTCCATCCCCATCGTCACTGAATTCAAGGAAGTGCTGGGGGCGGACACTCTCCTGCTCGGGCTCGGGTTGCCTGATGACAATGCCCATTCGCCCAATGAAAAAATGAGTCTCACGGCCTTTACCAAAGGAATGCACATGAGCGCGGCACTCTGGCAAAACTTGGCTGCCCATTCATGAGTGAGGCCCCGACTCAAAAGGCATCGCTCCTGGTTCACGAAATTTATCTGAGCATCCAGGGTGAAAGCACGTATGCGGGCCTTCCCTGCATCTTCATCCGGCTCACTGGTTGTGACTTGCGGTGTTCCTATTGTGACACGACCTATGCCTTCAAGGGAGGGAAGCGGATGAATGTCTCGCTCGTGCTGGAGGAGGTCAACGCAATGGCTGAGCGTTTCGGGCGTGATCCTGCGCACGATGGATGCCGGTTGCCTATGGTCGAAATCACCGGAGGCGAACCCATGTTGCAGCGGTCCACAGCGGCCTTGATGGCTCAGCTATGCGATGCGGGCTACCGGGTCTTGCTGGAAACCAGCGGGGCGCATGATGTTTCTTCGGTGGATGAGCGAGTCATCCGCATTGTAGATCTCAAATGTCCCAGCAGTGGGGAGTCCGAACGGATGGTCTGGGAGAATCTTGATCATCTGAGAGGGAAGGATGAATTGAAAATGGTGATTGCCACGCACGAGGATTATCGTTGGTGTCGAGAACAGATCTGGGATCGAAAACTGGCGGAGCTTTGCCCCATTCTTGTATCGTGGTGTGCGCCACTGAGTGAAGGCCAACAGGACGAGGTACTGAAACCCGGGCCGTCACCTCAAGAGCTCATTTCGCGCAAGGAACTGGTCGAACAGTTGGTTCACGATGCTCTGCCTGTGCGTTTTCAGGCCCAACTTCATAAGATCATTTGGCCTGCCGATCAGAAAGGTGTTTGAATTCTTAAAAGGATGAAGTCAAAGCCATCCAGTGTGACCCTGCGTTCCCTTGGCCGACATGAGTCGCCCAACGTGACTTTCATGGACCCCGATGGCGCATGGCCCATCGTATGGCAAAGGGCAAAGGGCATGCATGTCTGGGATGAAACCGGCCGGCGTTATCTGGATTTGACGGCAGCCTTCGGGGTGGCTGCCTGCGGTCATGCTCCCAAGCAGGTCGTAGAAGCCGGGCAAAAGCAAATGACCTGCCTGATGCATGCGATGGGGGATGTGCATCCACATGCCCTCAAGGGGCAACTGCTGGCCGAGCTGAGCCGATGGACTTACGAGCGATGGCATCGAAGGGATGCTCGCGCGGGAGGCATGAAATCGGAAAGGTCTGCTAAATTCGCTAAAAGCATCCTCTGCAATTCCGGGTTTGAAGCGGTGGAGGCTGCGCTCAAGACGGCCCATCTGGCTACGGGTTGCTCGGGTGTGATAGCGTTTTCAGGCGCTTATCACGGCCTGGGCTACGGGGCTTTGACGGTGACCCATCGGTCTCATTTTCGTCGTCCATTCCAAAGCCAGCTCAAACAATTCAGCCACTTTCTCAAGTATCCATCGGATCGTCAGTCCATGAAGCAAAGTTTCGATCGGCTGGAGCGCCTGCTCAAGAAGGGCGCGGTGGGGGCCATCATTGTCGAGGCCATTCAATCGCGGGCAGGGCTGAGAATGCCCCCTGAAGGTTTTCTGCTAGGGTTGCGAGAGCGATGCCATGCCCATGGGGCCTTGCTGATTCTGGATGAAATCTACACCGGCTTTGGTCGCACGGGGCGTTGGTTTGCCTGCGAGCATGAGTCTGTCACTCCTGACCTGATCTGCGTGGGCAAGGCGCTCACCGGCGGGTTCCCGCTCTCGGCCTGCATCGGATCCAGCAAAGTCATGGAGGAGGCCTGGCCGCGTTCTACCGGAGAAGCCATGCATACCAGTACCTTCCTGGGCCATCCGGTGGGGTGCGCCATGGCACTGGCACAGCTGGACTTGCTAAAGAGCCGAGACTTGGCTCGGGCATCTTACCGCCAGGGAGCGGGGTGGTTGAAAGAGCTTCAGGAGAGGTTTGCTCCTATGGGCCATCGAGTCCAGGTGCGGGGTCGGGGCTTGATGATGGGTATTGAATTACTGGATGCAAGGGGGTTCCCCGATGGGGCACAGGTAATTGCCTGGGCCAAGCGTTTGCTCCATGAGGGAGTGGTCGTTCTGCCATCCGGCGAGAATGGGGAGGTCTTGAGTCTTTCACCGCCGCTGATCATCGGGGTGTCTCAAATGCAAGAAGCCTCCCGTAAACTTCTGAAAACCTACCGACAACTTTCCTCGTTGTGACGCTGAATGAGATCAAGTCCATGCTGATGCAGCAGGGGATCCTGTTAACCAAATCTTTGGGGCAGAACTTTCTTCATGATCAGAATCAAGTTCAGCGCATTGCCGATGCCGCTCAACTCACCTCAGGGGATCAGGTGCTGGAGATCGGTCCTGGCCTTGGTCCCTTGACGCGTGCCTTACTGCAGCAGGGCGCTCAAGTCACTGCTGTTGAAATCGATCGGCGTCTGCATGCTTCGCTGAAAGAAGCGTTTCAAGGAGAGAAGGTCTTGACTCTGATTCATGCCGATGCCCTCAAATGGTTGCGACAACACCCTCAAGACTGGTCGCATTGGAAACTGGTATCCAATTTACCTTATTCGGTGGGTTCACCGATTGTGGTGGAGCTGGCTCTGGCACCCAAAGGCCCATCGGACATGGTGGTGACTCTGCAGCAGGAAGTGATTGAGCGAATGATGGCTGCCCCGGGATCCAAGGCTTATGGGGTTATGAGCTTGCTGGTGCAATTGAATTATCAGATCGGGCAGCGCTTTCGCATTCCTGCCAGCTGCTTTTTCCCGGAGCCCGATGTGGAATCGTCCTGTTTGGCTCTGCATCGCCGAAGTGAACCACTTCTTGATAAAGACCAGAGCAGGACTTTCGTTCAGCTGGTCAAATTGGGCTATTCCCAACGTCGCAAAGTGATGTGGAAATTGCTCAAGCAACGATGGAGTGCGTCAATACTTGAGTCGGCACGGACCCAACTTGGCCTTGATCCGATGATTCGGGCACAGGCTCTGGATTTGGAAACTTTCGTTGCTCTTACTAGCTTCCTACACAAAACGTAATCATCGGCCCCTAGCATGTTTTATAATATTACCTGATTTTAATAACTTTAGCTGCTCCAATGCTTTTTAGGTGTCTGTGTTGAATAGTAAAACAAAAGGTTGTGTTTGGTGTTAGGTCTCAAATTCAGACTTTGATAAGAATTGTCTGTAATTTTCAACTGTTGCTGGGTGTACTTCCACAAAATGGCCAGGCTTAACTTCCATAAAAACTCCATCCAATAAAGAATCGCTCGGTTTATGTTTTAGCCAGCTTCGAGAAGAAAATGCGCAACCCGGTGGGGGGTCTATGGGCGATGGTGGATCACCTTTAAGAATTATTCGTTTTCTTTTGCGTTCAGACTTTGGGTCTGGAATTGGTATTGCACTAATAAGTGCTTGCGTGTACGCGTGTAACGGTTTGGAAGTTAGTTCGACAGCATCACCTAATTCAACAATTTTTCCTAAATACATTACGGCAATGCGGTCCGCTATGTGGCGCACAACGGAAAGGTCATGCGAGATAAAAAGCATGGTCAAATTTAAGTCTTTTACTAGCTCAGAAAGCAGATTGAGAATTTGAGATTGTATTGAGACGTCTAGCGCTGACACGGGTTCGTCAGCAATAATAATTTTAGGCTGAGGAGCGAGTGCTCTTGCAATAGCTATCCGCTGACGCTGACCCCCGGAAAATTCGTGAGGGTACTTGTTCATGAGGGATGGAGCCAAGCCTACCTGAACCAGTAGTTCACCCACAGATTTTTTGAGCTCGAGGCCTTTCTGTTTTTGTCTTATGCGGATTGCTTCTGAAATTGTTTCGAAAACAGTCAATCTTGGGTTTAAGGAAGCAAATGGGTCTTGAAAAATCATCTGGAAGTTCGGACGCATCAAGCGTAGCTGTTTCTCGGGTAAGTTTGTGATCTCCTTACCATCTATAAAAACATTTCCGGATGTTGGGGAAATGAGCTGCATAACAGCTCTTGAAAGAGTGGTTTTTCCGCAGCCGGACTCGCCAACTAGACCAAGAACTTCCCCCTTTTTTATTGAAAGACTAACTCCATCTACGGCTTTGACATATTGATTCACATCGGGTTTTAGAAACGACTTTCTGATAGGAAACCACGACCTCAAATTTAGGATTTCAAGGGCTGAATCCATGGTTCTCACAGTAGATAATCCTTATAGTTTTTAACAGTAGATGGGTGAACTTCTACCCAGTGGCCAGGCTCTATTTCGACGAACTTTGAATCCATACTTGCTTCATTCTCAGCAAAGTCTAATTGGCTGCGTGGAGCAAAGTTACATGGTAAAGGTTTCCCCATTGGTTGCATTGGCGAGCCTGGAATAGTATATAATTTTTCTCCTTTTTTCTGG
>Ga0163109_10003540_pt1 | contig 11926 bp, 3 predicted proteins | sample CRUFie1St13metaG_FD_108704 | JGI IMG/M metagenome (GOLD analysis project Ga0163109, IMG submission 108704) | Marine microbial communities from the Costa Rica Dome - CRUD Field 142mm St13 metaG | ecosystem: Environmental > Aquatic > Marine > Oceanic > Photic zone | place: Costa Rica: the Eastern... | reverse complement strand
TTCTGCTATAAAATGGTTAAAAGCTCTTGGGTTTACATTTGTAAAACTACATGAGAGTTATGGTTATCAAAAAAAACCTTTCTACGAATTTCTGAGGATTGCCTAGATGTGTGTTGGTGCTGCATTATTAGGAGCAGGTAAGGCTGCAACAGCATTTAATATAGGCTTGGGTCTTACTGCTGCCAATGCTTTTCTTGGTAGGGCTGCTGCAAAGCAAAGAGCAGATCAAACATATAATCAAGCATTATTAGCTAACCAATCAGCAGAAGCCGATAAAAGACAACAACAATTAGCTCTTGCTGAAAGAAAATCAGAACAAGAAAAATTTGCAGCACAAGATAAATTTGCAAAAACCATTGATGCTTTGCAAGCTAAAAGAGCTATAGTAGCATCAGAACAAGCAGGTACGACTATAGGATTATTATTAATGGATCAAGATAGACAAGCTGCTAACTATAGAGAAAAAGTAAATCAAAGTATAGAATCAATGCAAAGACAATATTTATTTAATATTCAACAGACAGAATCACAATTTGAAACTAGAAGAAACCAACTAGAAAGTAATATTAATGAAGCTTACAATGCAATACCAAGTCTAGGTCAGACATTATTAAATATCGGTACTCAAGGTGTTGGTATGTACCTTAACGCACTTCCTAGTTAATTATGGTTTTACAAGTAGGCACTACAAATTTTCAAAGTACAGCAGGGGAAAGTTCTAGAAGACCTGTAAGTACTTTTGTTAACCCTGTAACTGTTTTACCTAAAACTAGCTTAATGGGTTTAGCTGAGACTTTATCAGACATTAACCCTACATTACAAAAATTTGTTAACTTTCAAATTGATAAAGCAAAACAACAAGGAATATTAGAAGGTCAAAATCAATTATTAAATGCTGACCCTGTTAAGCTAAAAGAAATTAAAAAAGAATTAGAAAAAAAAGAAGGTAAATTATTTGCTAGAAATTTTCTTGGTGGTAATGTTTACACTCAATATGGAATAGAAAAACAATTAGCAATTAATTTAGGCAATGCGTCAGAAGCTAGAACTGCTGCTTTCTTTGAAAATTATACAGTTGATGGAATACCTTTATCTCAATTTGATGTAAGCTCAGAGGGATTTCAAAACGCAATTAAAGATTTTGAAGCAACATCTTTAACTAACACAAGAGGAATTAGACCAGAAATTCTTAATCAATATTTTTTCCCAAAACAAAATTTAGCGTTATCTCAATTTTATAGTGAACATCAATCAAAATTAGCTGAAGCAAAATTAGAGCAAGCAGCTTCATTATTAGAACCTGCAATACTTAATTCTTGGTTTCAAATAGATAGCATAGATAAGCAAATAGAATTAAATATTATTGATACTGATGGATTTCAAGATGGTTATAGTTATTCTTTAAATCAATTACAAAACAGTATAGATGATTATGTAGATAGGGGATTGTCTAGTCTTGTATCACCTGCAAAACTATTAGGCTACATGGAAACTAATATTCTTAAAATTTTTGAATACTATGAAGACAATGAATTAGATATGGATTTAGCTTATGAAGAAATAGAAGAATATGTTGAATGGATAGGAGGTTTAGAAGTTGGACCTGCAAAACAACTCTTCAGTACTTTTTTTATAAAAGATGGAGAAAATAAAGTTGATACAATATTGAAAAATGTATTTGAAAAGAAAGAGCAAGTTATTGATAAACAAAACAAATTTGAAAAAGCTTACAACCAAAGAACAATTTTAAATACTTTAAATAGTATTGATTTTACAAATACAGAAATGACTTTAAAAGATTATAAAGTTATTGGGGAAACTTTACAAGATTTGGCAGTTCGATTTCCCAATGAAATTAAATTTACCTATGAACAATATGATTTAAAAAATATAAATGTTGATAATTATTTTTCTGATATACAAGAAGATTATGATGGAGGTAAGCTTAGTCAAGCAGAATCATTACAAAAAGCACAAGAATTTATGTTGGCACTTGGACCTGCTGCATCAGATACAGATAGAGAAACTTATGCAAAATTAAAAGAGCATATAAACAAAACACAAGGCAAAACTTTTAAACAGCGTTTTCCAGAAGTAAAGATATTACAAGATATAGGTGCTAAAAAACTTGGAGAAAAAAGTGGTCCATTAGGTATTAGTTTTACTACTAAGAGTGATTATGTTGACCAAGAAATAGACTTAAACCAAGAACTAAGAAAAAGAGTTACAGAAGCAGGTGGTGTAACACCAGAAATTAGAGATTGGTATAAGGGAGAACTTAGAAAAATACTTAGCAATAAAAAACCAGAAGAAGGTGGCTACGAGTTTTATGATGACTTAAATGATTTCAGTATTAAAGAAATTAATAATGACAATGAGAATAATAACAATAACAACAATAACAATAATAATGACAATGAGAATAATAACAATAACAACAATAACAATAATAATGACAATGATGATTATATTAAGAATCAAGAGAATATAAGAAAAAATCTTTTAGAACCTGCCTTTTTTTCAGAAGGTGGTTTTACAACATTTGAAATAGAATCTGGCGATACCTTATCTGCAATTTCTGAAGATTTCGGTATTCCAATGGAAGCTATTATGAAAGCTAATGGAATTACAAATGCTAATCAAATAGATATTGGTGATGTTTTATTGATACCAGAAGGTGTTGATTATACTGATTTGAATAATATTAATTTTATAGAAAATTTAGACAAGACTAAACTTATTACAGAAAAAGAACACCCCTATGCACCTGTAAGAGAAAAACATAATTTCCAAGTTATTTATAATATTGCCAAAGAAATAGGTATTAAATATCCCGAACTTGTAGCTGCACAAGCTATGGAAGAAACAGGTTTTGGTGAAACTCAATCAGCAGAAAATAATTTCTTAGGTCTTAAGGCTACAACTTCAGAAGTTGCAAGAGGTGAGTCTGAAAGAAAACTGACTACCGAATTTAGAGGTCAAGGTGAACAAGTAGAAGAAGCAAATTTCAAAACATTTGATAATATTAGAGCAATGATGATGCAATACAAAAAACAATGGAATGATGATTTTGGACAGTATAAAGGTTTAGTAAATGCAAACAGTATTCAAGAAGCAATAAAAATGCTACAAGCTGAAGATTATGCAACCAATCCAAATTATGATAAAAATGTATTAGACATTATTGATCGTGCTATCAAGGAAGGGTGGTTTTAAATTATGACAGATTCTAATTTAAATATAAATCTTGAAGACGATACAAAAAACAATCAGCAAAATGTTAACACAACAAATGTCAATACAACTGATTTAGCTACAGATGAATTAATAAATAAAGAAGAGATACTAAGCGATACTGTTATTGAACATGAAAAGAAAGAAAGTATTACAAATCAATATCAAGATACAACTTTTAGTAACCTTTTAAAAAATGATACGTTAGATCAAAGTTTTATTAATTTTGATACTAAATACGATTTTAGTGATTATGTAAATTCAACTCTTATGGAGGGAGAACCATTTGATTTTGCAACTGCAAATTTTGATTATCCTGCAAATATTTATAATGATTTGGTATTAGAAGAAGGTGACGAGATAGGTACATCAATAACACCTGCACAGATAAAACATCTTAGTTTTTATCAGTTCATGCAGAACGACCAGAAAGGTGATGGATTTACAGAAAATCAACCTTTAATTAGACCAAACGATAGAAGAGATTTTTTTAAGATATTTAAAGAATATACAGGTTATAGTGGTGGTGAATTTTTAAACAATAGTATTCCTGTTGATATTATTAATAGCGATAAGTTTCAAGCTGATTTAGATAGAGTCATAGAATATTATGAAAATAAAGGATTTAAAGTTAATATTCTTGAGCTTGAAGATAACGAACTTAAAAAAATAGGAAAGAGTCTTGGTATTAATATAGGTGGTGGTATTGCTGCTGATTATGTTTTTGCTCCATTTTTAGTAACTCCTAAGACTTGGCCTATTTATTTTACAGGTCAATTTTTAGTAGGTTATGAACTAGATTTAGCAGCACAAAGAGCAGAATTAGGAATACCTACAAACTATACAGGTTCAATTGAATTAAATCATAAAAGAGCTATAGCAGCAGGTCTTATTCAATTAATTCCTTTTGGTGTAACTGACAAAGGTTGGAAAGGATTTAATAAATCAGTTGCTTTTGGTTCAACTTTAGGTGTAAGTGAAACATTTATGAGAGATTTGATGGGTGATAAAACTATACAAAGTTCAGATTATTGGACATCATTAGGTCTTGGTGGTGCTTTTGGTGGAAGTTTTAAATTAGGTATTGATGGTCTTGAAGGTGTTTTAAAAAAATTTGATGGAGTTAATTTAAAAAATATAGAAGATGTTGACTTAACTAAAAAAGATATAGAACAATTAGATGAATCAACAAAGGTTCTTAAAGAAGGAGTAGAAGCTACTAACAACAAACTAGAAGAAGAAAGCGGTAACAAACAAGTTTTTGATGAACAATTAAAAGAAGAATTAAGTGGTTCAAAAGTTAAAGATACTGAAGAAGTAAAAGTTGAAGATACTATTGATCGTAATATTAAAGAAGGAAGAAAACTTAAACAGGAAGTAAAAGTTAAAGATACTGAAGTTATAGAAACACAAACTTTTGTAGCACCAGAAAATTATGCAAGAACAAAACCTCGTTATGGGTCTGCATTATTAAAATTTCAATCTGACTTTGATAAATTATCTTGGTCATTAAGAAATGGTAGAAAAGTAAAAGCACAGAATGATGGTAAGATATTAAAAATATTTTTAGATCAAGGTTTTACAGAAAAAGAAGTTAGATTACATGGAGATAAAGTTCATGCAAAAATTAAATCAATAGTAAAACAAATAACAGGTAATGCTAGTGCAACAGCAAGCAATACAAAAGGTTTAGATTTAGATATACCAATCTTAAAAGATTATGCAGGTAAGGTTCAAACAAAACTAAACAAGTTATCTACTGATACTGATTTGGATTTAGGTAATACTCAACTAAATCCTCAGAAGATGCAAAGAATAAAAGACATGAGTGATGATAAAAAAGATTTGATAACTGGCAAAGTAAGAAAGAAAAAAGAAGAAGGAGGATTTAAAGGCAGCGAAAGAAAGAGTCAGTTTGAAACTCAAGAAAGTGCTTTGAATAAGATGACAAGTAAAGATGGCAAGATAAGTATTGATAAGAAAAATATGAAATTCTTTAGAGAATACACTCAAAGAAAAGCAGCTTTAGAAGATAAATTGCCAACAGATGAAGAAGTATTTATAAATTCACAATCTTTACAAATAGCTGTAGATAGAGTTGCAAAAGCTAATAATGATTTTTTAGCAATTATTAAAAAGACTAAATTAAAAAGAACTAAAACAGCAATAAAACAAAGACAAGCAGCATTACAAAAATTATTAAGAGCTAATTATGACGTAGACGAATGGTTATCTATGGGAGTTGTTAAAGCAACTCAGATAGGTAGATGGTTTAAAGCATTAGGAATTAAACCTATAGAAGGCATAGAAGGTATGACACCTGCTGAAGTTATGGGATTATCACCTGCACAAAAGAAAAAATTAACAGGTGTCAATGAGATTTCTCCTAACTTAAATAGGCTTTTACAAAACAGTAAAGAACTGCAAGAAAATTTACAAGCAGCTTTACAAAGAGGAGAAGAGACAGGTGACTTTAGTGACTTAATACATTATTCAATGGTAATGGAAGAAGCAAGTAAAGATATTGAAGCCTTTACAACACTCCAATCTAGTGGAGCTTTCTTAAAAATATTTAGTCTTAGAAATGCAGGGCAGCTATCAAGAATAGTAAATGAAATTGGAATCAATGGAGTTCTTTCTGGATTAACTTCTCAAAAAGTAAATTTATATTCTGGCATAGCACAGACCATGATTAAAACTATGGGTAATTTTGTAGGGTCAATGGATATGAATAGTAGTAAACCAATAATTCGTAAGGAAGGTATTGAAGCAGCTACTAAACATTTTTTTGCTTTAATGTATAACCTTGATTTTTCTATGAGAGTTTGGAAAAGATCATGGGATATGGAAGATAATTTTATAAATGTTGGTAATTCTAAAATTGAAACAGGTCAAAGATTTGTTATATCGTCTAATCACCCATTTTTTCCTTTAAGAACAGCAATAAATAGTACTGGTAAATTTATAAGACTACCTAGTAGATTGATGACAGCGAATGATGCTCTTATCCAAACACCAAATATTATTGCTTCAACTGCTTATCATGCAACTCAAGAAGCTTTAAGAAAAGGATTAAAAGGTCAAGATTTAAATGATTATGTAAAAGGTAGTATTGATGGAGTAATACAATATTTATTAAAAGGACAAGAAGGAGAGCTTGGCAGATTAAAACCATTAGAAAAAAATTTATTTGATAAAACACAAATTGGACCAAGAGAATTTATTGCTGACCCTGTTCTTGCTAAGATATTTCAAAGGGCTAAAAACTTTGGTAAAGAGATTACATATACACAAGAAATTAGAGGAGGTCGTAGTGATTCCGTTACAGACTTGATAGGTCTTGGTGCTGAAGAATTAAATAATTTAGCTATACGTTATCCACCAATTAGAACACTTTTTAAATTTACAAGAACACCTACCAACATGATTAAAGATGGTTTGAGGTACGTTCCTATAATCAATACTCCTTTAAAATTTGGAGGAAGAACAAACTACAATCCTCTTAACAAATTACTTTTACCAGAATTAGCAGCAGACCTTAGAAGTCCTGACCCTCAAGTTAGAACACAAACAAGAAGTCAAATATATATGGGTAATGCTTTTGGTGTAGTGATAGCAACGTTGGCATACAATAAAATATTACAACCTGCAATTGAATTTATGGCAGCTAGTGAATACAGTAATGAAGATGAAATACCAAGAACATTTTTAACTGATGGTGGTCCTAATTGGAGAACTAAAGAAGGTGCTGCTAAATATATTGCTTTACTTAAAAGTGGTTGGTTGCCATACTCTAGAGCATATTTATTGTATGACGAAGATGGTGAGATTTTATTTGGAGATGATGGTCAACCAGTATATAAATATGTAACATACGAACATTTACCAGAGCCAATATTATCGTTTGTAAAATTAATGGTAGATTTCCAAGTCATGTCTCCTTTCCTTACTAAAGAACAAGACAGACTATATGATGAATTTACTATTGGTTGGGGTGCTTGGATTGGTCGTCATATTACCGAAAGAAGTTATGTTAAACAAATAGGAGAAACATTAGATTTATTTACAGCCTTACCAGAAATCGGAACTAACGCAGACCCAGATTCAGAATTAAACTACGAAACAAAAAGAAATATTGCTTATACAGGTAGATTAGTTGAATCATCTATTACACCTTACAGTAGTTTAATAGAAGACTTAAATCGTATGCCTGCTGATTTAGTAGCAGCAATATTAGACATAAAAGAAGAAGATGCACAAAAAATGTTGAAAGAAGGTGACGAAGCTTTTATTAAATTTTTTGGTCAAAACATAAGTAATAAAAAATTAATTAGGTTATTTGCAAAATTAGATACTAGAGTTTACTCAGGAGATATGCTTCAAATCACAAAAAACATTAAAAACTTAAGAGGATTTATGGTAGAAGAAAATACAGATTTTGGAGAGAAAGAATTAATTGAAGTGAATCGTCAATTACAATGGCTTGCAGGGATAATTAATGAAATAAAAGCTAATGCACCTAGAAATTTAGGTGGTGATTTACCTATTCAAGTAGAACATATTACAAATAATGTAATAACTTATCCTAATAGAGAAGGTATGAATTTATTTTCTTTAGCTAAATACAACACATCAAGAAACAATAAAATATATGAAGCACAATACATGATAGGAAAATTATTAAATGAACCACCTGACGTTATAAGAGGTAGTAAAGTAAAGAATTTTGTTAATGACCCTAAATTTAAAAGTAAATTCTTCGTACCAATTAAATTAAATACTAATCAATATAATGATTTGAAAAAATATATAAATACAACTGTTATCAATATTGATGGTAAAAATGTTAATTTAAATGATGCTTTGCTTCTTTATATAAATGGAAAAATATCTAGTACAAAGAATGGATTTAGTCTGAGAGTTGGTACTCCTAATGATTTTAGTTATGAAACAAATGCAGCAATGATAGAAAAATATGGTCTATCTTCATCTCAAGGACAAGAAGCAGCAGAAAGAATATTTTATGAATTGAATAAAATTAATAGGTTATTTGTTGATAGAGGTATTGAAGAATATTTAAAAGCAACCTTTACAGAAGAAGAATTAATGAACAGAATAAATATAAAAGTAAATCAGTATGATAGTTATAATAAAGAATTAGAAACTATCTTAGATCAATTCAACTTTAAACAGTTTTAATCATGGCTACTAACACCACATCAACAGCAACAACACATACTGGTAATGGTAGTACCAATAACTTTGCAATATCTTTTTCATTCTTAGCTAACAATGAAGTAGATGTAACAGTAGCAGGTGTCTTAAAAACATTAGATACTCATTACACAATTAGTGGATCAACAGTTACCTTTACTTCTGGTAACACCCCTGCTAATGGTGCTGCTATTAAGTTTCAAAGAGATACAGATATAAGTGCAAAGAAAGTAGATTTTCAAGATGGTAGTGTTTTAACAGAAACAGATTTAGATACAAACAGCGATCAAATATTATTTGCTCAACAAGAATTTACTAATGATTTTGTAAAAAGAGATGGATCTAATTCAATTACAGGTAACTTAGTTTTTGAAGGTGCAACTGATGATGATAATGAATTAACACTAGCAATAACAAATCCTACTACTGATAGAACAATTACTGTACCTGACATTACAGGTACACTTATAACTTCAGCAGATACAGGTACAGTATCAAATCAAATGATTGCTGGTGATGCTGTTACAAACGCAAAAATAGCTGATGACAGTATAGATTCAGAACATTATGTTGACGGAAGTATAGATACACAACATATAGCAAACGAAAATGTAACTACAGCTAAACTAGCACCTGACGCTGTTGTATCATCTAAACTAGCAGATAACTCTGTAAATTCAGAACACTATGTAGATGGCTCTATAGATCATGAACATCTAGCTAACGACATCATTGACGGAGATAATATTCAAGATGATGTTATTAATTCTGAACATTATGTAGCTGGTTCTATAGATCACGAACATCTAGCAAATGACATTATAGATGGTGATAATATTCAAGATGATGTTATTAATTCTGAACATTATGTAGCTGGTTCTATAGATCACGAACATTTAGCCAATGACATTATAGATGGAGATAACGTACAAGATAATGCTATAAACAATGAGCATATAGCAGCAAACGCTGTCAGAGTTAATGAGATTAAAGATGGTGAAATAACGTCTGCAAAATTAAATCCAAACACAGTTATTACTGCAAGTGAGCAAGCGTCAGCCACTACAAATGACACATCATTTTTAACTTCTGCTGCTGCTGACGCTAGATTTTTTAATATCAGTACTGGCGATACAATAAAAGATGGTCAAACATTTCCAGATAACGATACAACTATTGCAACTACCGCAGCTATCAATGACAGAATTATTGACCTTATAGATGATGTTGGTGGTTTTACTATAATTGCTAGTGAACAAGCATTTCCAGACGTAAACCCACAAGGGGTTACAGGACAGGCAGCAGTATTAAGTATTAAAGCTGCAACTACGAACTTAGTTCCTAGTGGTACAACTGTAACTGTAACTAATGGAAACGTAGCTAATAATGCAAATATTACTATTACTGGTGTACCAAGCACTATACCTTCTGGATTTGGATTTCTAGTTGAATCTACAACTACGCTTCATACATACACATTTCATAGATTAGTACCAAAAGCAACAGAAGTAACAACTGTAGCTGGTAAAGCTGTAGAGATAGGTAGATTAGGTACTGCTGATGCAGTAGCAGATATGGCAATACTAGGCACAGCAGATGTTGTTGCTGATATGGCAATACTTGGTACTAATGATGTTGTTGCTGATATGAATACTCTAGCTACAGCAGATATAGTTAGCGATATGAATACGTTGGCTGTAGCTGATGTTATTAGTGATATGGATGTTGTTGCGACTAACGTAACCAACGTCAACAATGTTGGTAACAACGTCACAAATGTAAATAGCGTAAGTAACTCCGCAGGTGCTAACCAAACATTTACAGTAACAGTACAAAACGTAAGTGGCAATAAGTACTTTATAGATGGTGTACAGACACCTGTATTAAAACTTGCTAGAGGTAAGACATACACATTTGATATGTCTGACAGCAGCAATAGTAGTCACCCTTTAGCTTTCAGAGATAGCAGCGACAATGCTTACACTACAGGGGTTACAACAAGTGGAACTGCTGGTAGTTCTGGTGCAACTGTAGTTATTGTTGTAGCAGCTAACGCACCTAACTCACTCAAGTACTATTGCACATCACATGGTAACGCTATGGGTAACACCATAAATGTTATTGATGATAATGTTGGTGCGGTTGCTGGTGCTTTAACAAACGTAAATAATGTTGGTGGTTCTATCACAAACGTAAACAATGTTGGTGGCTCTATAAGCAACGTAAATACTGTTGCAAATAATATAAATAACGTTAACAGTTTCTTTAACGTATATCGTATCGGTTCAAGCAACCCTACATCTAGTTTAGATACAGGAGACTTATTCTTTAACACTTCAACCAACTCACTTAAGGTTTATACAGGTAGTGCTTGGGTAGATGGTGTTACAACTACAGGTGACTTTGCTCTTAAAACTGGTAATACATTTACTGGTAGTAACATATATAATGATAACCAAAAGGCTATATTTGGTACAGGGTCAGATCTTGAGATATTTCATAATGGTGGCGATTCAAAAATTATTAGTAAAACAGGAAATCTTACACTTAATTCTGCTGCAACTACAGGTGCAGTAAATATTATTGGATCTACTGGACAAGTAGAACTTTTCTATGGTGGTGCTGAAAAACTTGAAACTACTAATACTGGAATTAACGTAACAGGTAACATAGCTGTATCAGGTAACGTAGATGGTCGTGACGTAGCTGCTGATGGTACTAAGTTAGATGGAATAGAAAGCAATGCCAAAGACGATCAAACAGCAGCAGAAATCAAAACACTTTTAAACAGCAATGGAATTGTCAATGCTCAAGTAGATGCAAGTGCAGCGATAGCAGGGTCAAAAATAAATCCTTCATTTACTACAAACCTAACTGTAAGCACTACTAATCCAAAAGTATTTTTAACTGATACAAACAGTAATTCAGATTATTTTATACAAAATGATGATGGTACTTTTAAGATAATTGACGATACCAATAGTGATGCTGTTAGATATCAACTAGGTTCTGATGGAACACATTACATATACGGTAATACTAATGTAATGGGTACATCTAATCTTACTGTAGGCGGTAACTTAGATGTTGATGGAACTACAGAACTTGATGGTCTTAATGTAGCAGGGAATATCACAGTCTCAGGCACAGTTGATGGTCGTGACGTAGCTAGTGATGGCTCAAAACTAGATGGAATTGAATCAGGAGCCACCGCAGATCAAACAGCTAATGAAATATTAACTGCAATTAAAACTGTAGATGGTGCTGGTTCTGGACTTGATGCTGATACTTTAGATGGTATAAATTCTGGTAGTTTTTTAAGATCAGACGCATCTGATACTTTTAGTGAACTTTTAACTCTTTCAAAAGATGGAACTGACGTTATTAACTTTTCTGCCAACTCTACAAATGACAATAGAGGTATAGCATTTAATGGTAGAACAGCACTTTCAGCAGATTATAATGACGGATATTTAAG
>Ga0163109_10003539_pt1 | contig 11926 bp, 9 predicted proteins | sample CRUFie1St13metaG_FD_108704 | JGI IMG/M metagenome (GOLD analysis project Ga0163109, IMG submission 108704) | Marine microbial communities from the Costa Rica Dome - CRUD Field 142mm St13 metaG | ecosystem: Environmental > Aquatic > Marine > Oceanic > Photic zone | place: Costa Rica: the Eastern... | reverse complement strand
GTCCGTGTGGATCCGGCCGCGCGCAGCGGAGACGTCACCGGTTTCTTGAGTTTCATGGTGTGCGACGCATCGCGTTGCCTCCCGCCCGAAGACATCGATTTTTCCATCGCCCTAGACGAGGTGTCGCCAGCGTTACCAACGTACTGTCCGGCATCTCAGCACCTGTGCGGGGGCCACGATGCGAGCGACCACGAGGAACCCATTGCAGCCGACAGCGGCATCCTTGAGCCCGTGGTGTGGGATGTGAACATCTACGAGAATAGCGACGCGTTTGAATTGGTTTTCCACGCTGTGGTGGATCCGTGTTGGCACACTTACAGCCAGCACCTGGAAAGCTTTGACGGCCCCATGCCGACGGCCTTCCGGATCGATTGGCCAGAAGGGTTTGAAGCTATGGGTGAGGTGACCGAATGCGACCCCCTCGTTCAATTCGACCCGACGTTTGAAATGGACGTCAACATGTTCGAAGAGGAAGTTTACTTCGTCCAATCGTTCGCCGGGCCCAACGCCGGCACGGAGGTCATCACTGGCGCCATCACGTTCATGGCGTGCGATGAGGAGAAGTGCATCTTCCCGCCGGATTTGGATTTCGAGGCCGCGTTTGCCAACCGCAAGAAAGCGGCTGACCGACCGGATTACTGTCCGCCTTTGCAAGGACTCTGCAACCATGGCACGGACGATGGGTCCATTGCTGAAGGCGCTGACGGCACAGCAGAGGAAGGGCTGGCGGGCGTCTTCTTTCTGGGCATGCTCCTCGGCTTTGCCGCCCTGTTGACGCCCTGCGTTTTCCCCATGATTCCCATGACAGTGAGTTTCTTCACGAAACAATCCAAAACCCGAAGCGAAGGCATCCGAAACGCCCTCATCTACGGGTTTTTTATCATCTTCATTTACACTGGTCTTGGTTTGTTGCTGACGGCTGTCTTTGGGGTGGATGTCCTGAATGTCATTTCAACAGACCCGTTTTTTAATCTGTTCCTATTTGCCTTATTGATTGTTTTTGGAGTCAGCTTCTTGGGTGCCTTTGAAATTCAATTGCCCACGAGTTGGGCCAACAAAACCGACCAGGCCGCTGACCGCGGCGGACTCATCGGCATCTTCTTCATGGCGGCCACGCTGGCCATTGTCTCGTTCTCGTGCACCGGTCCTTTGGTCGGCAGCGCATTGGCCGGTGCCGCAACAGGCTCCTTCGCCGCACCTACGGCCGTGATGTTTGGTTTCTCCCTCGCACTGGCGTTACCGTTCATGCTTTTCTCTGCATTTCCCGGGTGGTTGAACTCCTTGCCACAATCCGGCGGTTGGCTCAACAGCGTCAAGGTGGTGCTCGGGCTCCTGGAAATTGGATTCGCCTTCAAGTTTCTCTCGAATGCAGACATGGTCCTTCAATTGGGCCTTTTAAAAAGGGAATTGTTCATCGCCATTTGGATTCTCACGGCAGTTGTTACCGGTCTCTATTTGTTAGGATGGATTCGGTTTTGGCACGATTCCAAAAACCAAAGGATAGGAAAACAACGAATTGCGCTGGGAATCGCATTCCTCGCCTTTGCCGGGTACATGACGCCCGGCCTGTGGGGTGAAGACATCAAAGCGATCAGTGGTTTTCCTCCTGGAATGGATTACAGCTATTTGGAAATCCATCACGTCAAAGCAGTTCATTTGGACTATGATGAGGGAATGAAGGCCGCTGTTGAAACGGGTAAACCAGTGGTTCTGGATTTTACCGGTTGGGCCTGCGTCAATTGCAGAAAAATGGAGGAGCAAGTGTGGCCCAATCCGCGCGTGATGGAAATCCTGGAAAATGAGGTGGTCCTGGTCTCACTGTATGTAGACGAACGTGTAAGCTTACCTGAAGAAGAACAGAGCGAGGAGCAGTACGGCGGAAAAACGTTCAAAATCAAGACCGTCGGAAACAAGTGGTCGTACATGCAAGCTTCGCAATTCAACACCAATTCCCAGCCGTTTTACGTCATGCTCGACCACGACGGAACTCCACTCGGGGAAGGCGTAGGGTACGACCCTGATGCCAGTAAGTTTGTGGAATTCCTAGAATCGGGATTGGCGTCATTCAACCGTTGACCCGTGAAGTCTGCGGCCCCTTGCATAAATTGAACGGCAAACGCCCAGCCTTGCGCACCACCTTGCACCCATGAATCAACGCAACCGACTTGACGAACATTTTTCCGAAGCAGCGAACCTGCTCGATGCCGTTCGAAACGATGCTGCATTCATGGATGCGGTTGAAGCGGCGGGCACAGCCATGTGCCACTCCATTTCCCAAGGGGGGAAGATTATTTCATGCGGGAATGGCGGAAGCATGAGCGATGCCATGCACTTCGCGGAGGAATTGAGCGGCCGCTACCGAGATGACCGCCCGGGGCTACCGGCCATTTCATGCAGCGACCCGAGCCACATCACATGCGTAGGGAATGACTACGGATTCGACCAAGTATTCGCCCGGTTCGTGCAAGGACTTGGCCAGTCCGGGGACTGCTTACTCGCCATTTCCACAAGTGGCAACAGTGCGAACGTACTGGAAGCTGCCAAAGCAGCGAAATCCGAAGGAATGACCGTCATCGGACTGACAGGACGAGGAGGCGGATCGTTGCGAGCGCTGTGCGATGTCGTTGTCGACGTGCCTTGGACGGGCTACGCCGACCGCGTTCAAGAAGTACACATCAAAGTCATCCACGCCTGGATTGACTTGATTGAACGCGCGCAGTAAACCCACGTCCATGCTCGTTACTACCCTCGGATACGGCGCTGCCGTACCCCATGGCCGGGTAGCGCATGTGCAGCTACACCGCACCCGCGGCGCTCGGTTTCACGTCAGCGGCATTCCTTGGACCGCGGGCCGCAATGCATTATCCCGCATCTACGCCGCTTTTGAATCCTGTGATTTGCCTCGCGTAGCGGGAGCATTCACCTTGCACATCCGACCCACGGACCAACTCAAAGACGTCACAACACTCGATTTGCCCATTGCTCTGGCTCTGCTAGGGCATGCCGGTATCGTGCCAGCGGACTCCTTGTCCCGTATTCTATCAGCTGGAGAAATGGGGCTGGACGGAGTCCTCCAAACACCGGATGGATCCACAGCTCACCCCCTTTCGAATGCCACACCTTCAGTCGATGTAGACGCCCTTATGCTGCCGGATGGATTGAGCAGAACATTCGCATCGTTTTGTCGCCAGGGCAAAGCGTTGCGAACCAACCACCTCGCGCACGCCGTTGCGCACTTGCAGGGCCGGAAGGTGCTTCCAGTCATTGCACAGAAACAAGGATGGAGTCGCCGTGAGCGTTGGAATCCCGGAGATGGGCACAACTGGGCTGACCTGCGCCTCTCTCCTCATCAACTCAAAGCGTTAGCTGTCGCAGCTGTGGGCCAATTGCCCTTGCTCATCATGGGATCAGCAGGCACGGGTAAATCGCACATGGCACGCGCTTTGCGCGAACTCCTGCCGAGCTTAACCGCCCAAGAATTTGGCCAAGTGGAAACCATCTACCGTGCCAAAGGAATTCCATTGCCCATCACCGATCAGCCTCCGTTGCGGGCTCCTCACCACCAATGCACCGTAGCCGGCCTTATGGGAACCGTAAATCAAAATGGGCATTGGGTACCTGGAGAGCTCAGCCTCGCCCATTGCGGTTTGCTTTGCTTGGATGAGTTGTGTGAATTCTCGAGGAATTGCATCGAAGCCCTTCGCGGCCCTCTGGAAGGTGGAGGGTTCCTCCTCTCCAGAGCCGGTCAAAGCCGGATTGAATCGCCCTCAGGATGGGTGGTTGCCACCTCCAATCCGTGTCCGTGTGGAAGATTCAACGACGGTCCCGACCAATGCACTTGTACTTCCGGCCGCGTGCAACACTACTTGAAACGCCTTTCCGGGCCCATCGCAGAGCGGTTTGTGCTCCATTTAGAAACCACCAACAAAGGGATGAACCGTGCCACTCCCGTACCCGAATTGCACGCCCTCCGCGCACACATCGCCACGATTCGCAATTGGCTCAAAACCAATCCAGCCGTGCATACCTCTCCCGACGCCGAAGCCATCCTTCAGCGACATGCCAGCACCTTCCACACTTCAATACGTGGGCTTGGGCACTTGAAAACAGTGGCCAAAATGCATGCTGCTTTGAAGCATGACAGACCGGGGAAGGCGATTGAAATTGGCGAAGCGGATGCGGCATTTGCAAGTCAATTGCGCATCTTTGACCGACCCCATTGGTGGGAAAAACCTGAAATGTCATGAATCCAAATCAGCCCGTCATCCTCCCTTGTCGTGATGCAGCTCCGTCCATTCACCCCTCCTGTTGGCTTGCTCCCAATGCCACGGTTGTAGGTGAAGTCTCTCTAGGAGAAGCATCATCGTGTTGGTTCAATTGCGTCATCCGTGGAGACGTCGCACCCATCACCATCGGACCCCGAGTGAACATCCAAGATGGTGCTGTGATCCACGGAACGTTCAACAGGAGCGAAACCCGAATCGATGAGGGTGCTAGTATTGGTCACAACGCAACCGTCCATGGAGCCCACGTGAAGACCGGGGCATTAATTGGTATGAACGCTGTCGTATTGGATGGAGCCGTTATCGGTGAACACGCTGTCATCGCAGCGGGGGCTGTAGTGCTAGAGGAGACTGTCGTGCCACCCCGGACCTTGTGGGCCGGTGTTCCAGCCAAACAAAGAGGGAACGTGCGACCGGAACTCCAGGAACACCTTGCAGCCACCGCCGATCGCTATGTGGAATATGCCGGTTGGTTCAACCGGTGATGGAAGGGAGTTTATGCTCCACCAAAGCAACGGGCTGCCCAAAAAACCGCTGAGCCCCGAGTGAAAAAGACGCTGTTAAATCGGAAACCATAAAGCGATCTTCGCGCTTTCTAGCATTGGCAGACCCGTCGGGCAAAGCCTGTAAAGCCATCTGCAATGCGCGGGCCGCCGCCTCAGCACTGTCCACCAGGGTGACCGATGCGGGCAGTGCCGCGGCGATTTGGTCTGCGACCAGTGGATAATGCGTGCAACCCAAAATCAAGGCGCGGACAGCATTGAAATCACCCGATTCAAAGTAAGCCGCAATGAGGGCATCGCTCACCTCACCGCCGTGAAACCCTGCTTCGACAGCAGAGGCGAGCAGGGGTGTCGCTTTAGCAACCACTTCAAAACCACGCGACTTCAATAAGCCTTGGTACCAATTGGAATCAATGGTAGCCCGCGTTCCGATCACGCCAATCGGACCCCCGGTAAATTGGGCCGCAACCGCATTGACAACTGGATGCACCGCATCGATGACTGGGATTGACGCTCCAGCCTCTGCCTGGATGGCTTCCAGGGCATTGCTCGAAGCAGAATTGCATGCGACCACGATGGAACCGCAACCGAGGCGAATCAACTCGCGCGTAATCTCCGTGGCATAACGGCGAATGAGCGCTGGGCTTTTTTCCCCGTAAGGAAGATGCGCCGTATCTCCGTAATAGAATATGGAATGACCGGGAAGTGCTTCGGACACTGCCCGGGCCACGGTCAGGCCCCCGATGCCTGAGTCAAAAATCCCGATAGGTCGCATACGAGCGCCGGGATGATTTACATCCCCAGCTTCGCCCGGACAAGAGCACCTACGTCCTCACCACCGGTGTAGACCGTCGCTCCTGAACTTGTGTCGAAGATGTACGTGAATCCATTTTCAGCCCCTACTTGGTTTATGGCCTCTTGTACACGTTCCACCATGGGCATGAGCAGTTCTTGCTCGAGCGAAACCAACTCATTTTGAACAGTCGTTCCAAATTCCTGCATGCCTTGATCGAGCGCCTGCAGTTCCCGTTCTTTCTGTTCGAGAATGGCGGCAGGCCACGTCGAGCCTTTGCTCTGGTATTCGGCGTACTTCGTCTGGAATTCCTGCTGCATTCGGGCCAACTCCGTCTCGTACTCCGCAGCACGCGCCTCGATGGTCGCTTGCGCTTCTCCCCGCTCAGGAAGGTTCAACAAAACATCCTGGGTATCGATGTGCCCAAATTTTTGAGCGAATCCTGTCAATGTGCATGCTGCCACCAAAAGGATGGCCAATGAAAATTGCTTCATCATGTGATCTTAAGTTATGATCGTTCTAGTTGCTGTAAATGTACGTTTGAACGCATCAATTTTTGTTGCGGCCAACAGGATTTCCAATGCCACGCGCACCCGCTGCTACGCCTTGCATTCGGCCCTTTGCTGCATCCTGGCCCTTATTCATGGCGTCTTTTGCTCGATCCTGAATGGACTTCTTCTCTTCGCCCTCTTCGCCTTTTGCCTCAATCGTCTCGCCCGGAACGAATCCGAGGGCCTTTATGAGGCGATCTGAGATGTCGTACTTGGGGTTGGTATAGAGCATGTTGCTCTGGTTGCTTTTGTCGAAAATGACCATGTATCCGCTGCCGCTCGCGATGTCCTTCAACTCTTCAAAAACCATGTCCTGGATCGGCTGAATCAGCTCCTGGCGCTTTTGAAAAAGTTCTCCCTCTACGCCAAACTTTTCCTTCTGCAGTGCCCGTGCCTCATTCCGCTTGGTGGCGATTTCCTCCTCTCGCTTGCCGCGCATCTCCGAAGTCAACAGCACCCGCTCGGCCCGGTACGCCATTTCAAGGCGCTCCACTGCGTCCAATTTCATCTCAATCTCGACCTGCCAATCCACCGCCATTTGATTCAACGTGCCCTGCGCCTCTGAGTATTCCGGCAAGTGCAACAAGACGTAATCCGTATCGATGTAGGCGAATTTTTGTGCATTCGCCGGGTGCCCTGCCACCAAGGCAAGGCCCAATCCAATCCATGATATTCCTCTCATCTTCATCTAATTTTCTATTACAAATCTCCCATGTTCATGCCCATACTGAAATGGAACTGACCCCTCGACATATTCGGGAGGGTCGGCACATCATCCAAGCGCCATCCATAATCCAAGCCGAGCAAGCCGAACATGGGAAGGAAAATACGCATGCCAACGCCCGCAGAGCGGTACACCTCAAACGGATTAAACTCCCGTGCATCGGCCCATGTCTTGCCCGCATCTACGAATGCCAATGTGTAAATCGTAGCACTCGGATTGGTGCTCAGTGGGTAGCGCAATTCAGCGCCATACTTGGCAATGACCGGAGCGCCGGTGTTCTGATTGGGCATGGTCAGTGACAAGTCATCGAAGCCGCGCAGGTTGATGATTTCACGGCCATCCAAAACGAACCCGCTTAGGAACACCCCACCGAGGTAGAACCGCTCAAAGGGCGACAATCCCACAGCGCGGTTGTATTGACCGATGAGCCCTACACCGGCGTGGGTGCGTAACACCAACGTTCGTGGGTTCTCCCCTGCTGATTGTGTGAGGGGGGTATACCACTCGGCCTTCACCTTCCATTTGTGGTATTCTACCCATCGGAAGCGATCCTGGTCACTCATCCCCTCGTAAAAGGTGCCTTCTGGACGGAATTTGCTGTACGGCGGTGTGGCCTTAACCGAGAGCGAGATGTTCGAGCCCCACACGGGATAAATGGGGTCTGAGATGGAATTGCGCGCAAGCGTCAGGTTTGCCGCGAGGTTGTTGGCCACGCCGTCCGAGAAACTGAAGAACACCCCATAGTTGTCGAGGTTGAAGTGCTGGTAGCTCAAGGCCACGTTCATGGTAAACCAATCGTCTGGCTTCTTCCATCGCTGGCCAAAGCCCACTTGAACACCGGTAATCTCAAGGGATTGTCGCAATTCGTTCAATTCCCCTTCGATGCGCTTGGGTTGGCCGTTCGACTGGATGGAACGCCACGCCGAGAAGCTCAGTGCGTTGGGCTTTTTGCCGCCCAACCAGGGCTCCATGAAGCTCAAGTTGTAACTCTGGAAAAACGCCCCATTGGATTGAGCACGAATGGAGAGACGCTGCCCATCGCCGGTTGGGATTGGCTTCCACGCCCCTTTTTTGAACATGTTCTTCGCACTGAAGTTGGTGAAGCTGACCCCCAAGGTGCCCACAACGCGTCCTCCACCCCATCCTCCGGAAAGCTCAATCTGATCGGAAGGTTTCTCCTCCACCGTGTATTCGATATCAACCGTTCCATCCTCCGGATGTTGGATGGGGTTGATGCCAAAGGCTTCTTGATTGAAGTAATTCAACTGCGCCAATTCCCGCTGGGTTCTGATGATGTCCGTTCGGCTGAACAGGTCACCCGGTCGGGTGCGGATTTCGCGGTAAATGACGTGGTCGTTGGTTTTGGTGTTGCCTTGAACGATGATTTTGCCGATTCGGAATTGCTTCCCCTCCATCATGCGCACCTCAATGTCGATGGTGTCGTTTTCTATGCGCGTTTCGATCGGCATGGCCTGAAACGTAAGGTATCCATCGTCTTGGTAGAGTGAGCTCAAGTCCAGCCCTTTGGGGTCCATGAACACCCGCGTCTCCAAGCGTTCGAGGTCATAGATGTCGCCGCGTTTAATACCCAAAATGGAATCCAGCTGCGTACTCCGGTATTTCGTGTTGCCCGTGAACGCAACTTCACCGAAGTGGAAACGATTGCCTTCGCTGACGTCGATTTTTATCCCCACGAGGCCTTCGGGCAAGCGGTATATGGAATCCCCCAAGATCCGCGCATTGCGGTACCCTTCTTTGTTGTACAAGGCGATGATCTCTCCGCGGGCCTGGTCGAGGTTGGTCTCCACGAATTTGCTTGACTTGAAAATCCTAAACCACTTCTTCTCCTTCAAATCCTTCATCGCACGCAGCACCTGTTTGCTGTCCAAGTTGGCCACACCGTCGACGACAATTTCGCCGATCTTGATTTTCTCGCCTTTGTCGATGGCAATGTTCAGTTTGGCTCCGTTCTCAAAAGAGGTGTCCGCGGCTTGGGTAATGGCAATGTCGGCATCCCAATACCCCTTTTCATGGTAGTAATCCCGCAACCGCTTTCGGGCGGTGACCATGACGTTCTCATTCACTACACGCCCGGTTAACAGGTCGATTTTACCCCTCAGCGTTTCTTGTTCAGATCGGTTCACTCCCTCGAACGTGTAGCGCGTTAACCGCGGCAGTTCGTCCACTCGAATGACCAAGAAAACTTGGCTGTCGCGGATTTCCGCCAACTCGATGGAAATATCTGCGAAGAGGTTTTGCGCCCAGAGGTTGCGAATGGCCCGGGTAATTTCTTCCCCGGGAATGGTCAATTCCTGACCAATCTGCAGGGCGCTGAATAGTTTCACTGCTTGGGCATCCGTGTAATCCGCACCCAAGACCGTAAGCCCAGCGAGGGTGTACTTTTTATCGTAGTCCGCAGCTGTTGGAACTTGTGCCACCGTCACTGGCCTTGCGCAGAGCAACAACAACGTGCATCCAAGCAAAAAGTTCCGCAGTGCAGCTTTTCCAGTCATCTTCATTTTGATTCAACGTTGTGATTGGTGTCCAGCAATCCTCCGAAACGACGCTCCCTGTGCTGGAAATCGCGAATGGCACCGATGAACTCTTCCTTGCCAAAATCAGGCCACAGCACAGGCGAAAAATGGAACTCTGTGTACGCCATCTGCCACAAAAGGAAGTTCGAGATGCGGTGCTCACCACTTGTTCGAATCATCAATTCGGGATCGGGCAAATCTCGCGTGGTCAGGTGGTTTGAAATGACCGAGGCGTCTACTTCCTCCGGTTTGATTCCGCTGGCCATTACGGCCTTGACCGCCTCTACCATTTCCCACTTCGAGCTGTAACTCAGCGCGAGGATAAGTTCAAGGCTCTTTTGGTGTGCTGTTCGCTCTGCAGCAAGCTTCAACTGGGTCTGACAAGAAGCCGGAAGGGCGCCAGTGTCGCCGATGGTGCGCAAGCGCACGCCTTTGTCCGCCAACGCCTCCACCTCTTTGATCAGCGTCTCTACCAACAAGTCCATGAGCGCATTGACCTCGTCCACGGGGCGACTCCAGTTTTCGGTACTGAAGGCGTACAAGGTCAGGTGCTGCACCCCAAGTTCTAGGGCAGCTTCAACCGAAGCGCGTACCGAATCAATCCCATTCATGTGCCCGAATACCCGGGATTCTCCACGCTCTTTTGCCCATCTTCCGTTGCCGTCCATGATAATGGCAACGTGCTTGGGTATGCGCTCAGGGTCCAACCCCCATACCGCGCAGCGTTCGAGTTGTTCGTGGTCCACCGTATTCATATCTCAGACCAACACGTGGTGGGTTTTTTGCTGATTCGAAAACTCAATGACGCGGTGATGTACGCATACACATCAGAGCGCGAAGGATCGCCACGTTGCAGTCCTCCTTGGTTGCTTACGCCGCCTTCCGGCAGCAAAGAACGATCGGCCATCGTTGCCGTTACCTCCCCGCGTTCTTGCAACAACACCGCTCGATCGGCGTAGAGGCCACTTACATCATCGAGGTAATCCGTCCACGTCTTGCGTATCCCCCAATCGATGTTGAAGGTGGTAAACGGACCAATGTTCGATTTGAAGCCGAATCCAAACGGCATGGAAATGCCTGTGGTTCCGTATGATTCGATGCCGTATGCCGTGCCCCACGTCGTTCCCTGGCCTTCTGTTCCGAGGGGTTGCAGCGGGGTCCATTGGCCGTTTAATTCAGCTTCTGGCATGTGGGTGTACACCCCCAGTCCCGTGTATAGAAAAGCGGTGAGGCGGTGTCCGGGATTTCCAATTTGGTGGTCGAGGTAATTGATTTCGCAAACAGCGCTAAGCTCACCGACGTCATTGCGAAAATGCAGGTTGCGGTTCTGCTGCCATGGATCAGAGCTGTCCGAGTCCCAGGCCTCGATACGGCCTCGGAAGTAACTCACGCGCAAACCAATGCGGGTCGAGAAGTTGTGGCGGTAAAACCCGCCATATCCCACTGTGAGGCGTCCCCCGAAATGCGCCGTGGGGTTGATGTCACCTTTGTAGTAGGCCGTACCCACTGCGATTCCAATTTCTTTGGACTGCTCAAACCTCCGCTGACCCCACGCAGGAACCGCGGCCAGAACTCCGAACAGGAGCACAGCGAAGCATGTCAATTTTGATGCGGTGGAGCGGGCGTAATCCAACGGTTCTATGGCTTTCGAACGAACGAGTCTATAACGCACGAAAATACGTGGAATTGTGCCATCCAATTGAAAAAAACACCCAACAAAACGTGGAGTTTATCCACGACCAATCAGCGATCGCGCGGGTCGACACCCCAGTGCATTTTGGCACGCACAGTGCTGAAGAATTCCTGGTGCTCCAGGTTCATCAAAAACAGCCGAAACGGAGCAGTCATTACTTGGACGTTACGCCCACCATCCAGGATGAACATGCGCGAGTCCAGGCTGAGCAAAAACTGATTTTCGCGACCCCCCGCCACCAATTGCAGCGTGCCGTCTGCAGGGAGAATGAGCGGGCGGTTGTTCAGGTTGTGCGGGGCAACCGGGTTGATGCACAGAACTTCAGAACCGGGCATAACAATGGGCCCCCCTGCGCTGAGGGAATACGCGGTTGAGCCCGTGGGCGTTGAAACGATCAAGCCGTCTGCCCAGTAATTGTTCACAAAGGTGTCATCCCGCAAGACCTCCACCGCAACCATGCTTGAGGTGTCGCGCTTCATGATGGCCACTTCGTTCAGGGCGTAAGGGAAATCCCCCAGTTCCATGCCATCGACTTCCACCTGTAACATCAGACGCTCTTCGTACCAGACTTTGCCCGCAGCGACCGCGTCCATGGCAAGGTCGATTTCATCGATGCCCACATTGGATAAAAAACCCAATCGACCCGTGTTGACCCCCAGCACTGGAATTTCGGTATCCCGCACCCAAATCGCCGCCTCAAGCACCGTTCCGTCACCGCCAATGGCAACCAGCAGGTCATATCCGCTCAGCGCTGCGGGCTCATCAAACGACTGCCAATCCTTTGCGCGGCCCATGCGTTCATCGAGGATTCGCTTGAAATTCGATTCCACAATCGGAGCCGGATC
>Ga0163109_10003538_pt1 | contig 11927 bp, 20 predicted proteins | sample CRUFie1St13metaG_FD_108704 | JGI IMG/M metagenome (GOLD analysis project Ga0163109, IMG submission 108704) | Marine microbial communities from the Costa Rica Dome - CRUD Field 142mm St13 metaG | ecosystem: Environmental > Aquatic > Marine > Oceanic > Photic zone | place: Costa Rica: the Eastern... | reverse complement strand
TACACTTGCAAGTTTATTTGATGATTCAAGTGTCGGTTCAACCACACAAACAACAACTACAGGCACAAGACAAGTACAAGCAGATGATGGAACAACAGTAAATATCTCAGGTGATACTGTAGATTTAACAGATAGGCAAGTAGCAAATATAGCAGCAGATGTAGGATTTGGACCAGGTACAGATGATACAACTACAGGTACAACATTTGTTATAGATTCAGATAATGATGGAGTTGCTAACTCTATTCTTAACCTAAACGATGACCCTAACTTTGAAACAGTATTTGACCCATTTGGAAATCCGATTGGTAACAACGATACCTTTGGTGCTGGTGCAATATTAGGTGGAAATCGATTACAGAACTTACAAACAGATTTGATGAACTTTAACAATCAAAATAATCAAACAACACCACCTGATAACACACCACAAGATAATATAGATTTTCTAGCTAGACAGAATCAGAACAATTTAATTCCTTTAGGTGTTAGAAATGTTGGTGGTGCTGGTGGTCAATATGCACCATTTGGTGAACCAGGTGAGTATTCTTATCAAACAAGATTCTTCAATGGTCAAGAATATATTTGGAATAGAATGAATTCGGGTAAGTGGGAAAGTACATTTTTTAATGTTGGTAACTTTTTTCCTACAAGACCGTTTTAAATAATAAGTTATGAAATTAAATTGGTATTACATAGGACTGGCCGTAGTCCTTTATATAATCGGTCAAACAGCCGTATGGTTTCAACACAACTGGCAATTCAAAGACCCAACTAAATCACCTTCATGGTGGGGTTGGTATCTGATGGCAATTCCTTTAACATGGGTATTCCTTCAAGCAACAAAGGTTGGGGTAGAAGGATTTGGAGGTAATCTCTGGCCAAATAGATTTGTTGGATTTGTTGTAGGAATGACATCTTATATCTTTCTCACAAGTTATTTTTTCGATGAACATCTTACACCAAAGATAACAGTTCAATTAATTTTGTGTTTTTTAATCCTCTTAGTGCAATTGTTATGGAAATAGGAAATATTTATAATAGTATGAAACCTATATATCAGCGTATCGATTGGAGGAAACATCTAATCCCTAATCACCATTCATGGATTAGTGAATACATGGATACGCATGGAGTTGATTTCTATGCAAAAACTGCTGATATTATAAATGAAGGTTGGAAACGAAATAAAAAACAAGTAGTGATAGCTAAATTTTTAAGAACACCAATATTGATTTCAGTACCCAAAGAAGATTATAAAGATGCACTACACTATTGTTTAAAATGGTTTGAACATCAAGAACTTTATGAGTATTGTGCAATAGTAAGAGATTATCTAAAAGAAAGAAATTTTTCAAGTAATATTAGAAAAGAATTAGAAAAAGCAATAACTCAAGTAACACATGGAAAGTAGCATACTACAACGACAGAAGTTTCAACAAGAAGCAAAAGCAAATGGTTTAAACTATAACTACCTATCTTTGGGTAACCTAAAAAGTATTAACACTTTATTAAACTCTATCAATGAGTTACCAGAAGAAGCATGGGATGATAAAACAGATAGAAATAATAATCCGGTTCATGCTATGGTAAAATCAGTTCCAATCAGATGGACTTATGATGCTTTAAAAAGAAAGAAAATTACTCGTTTGAAAAATAATGAATGGTATGATGTATTAGAATTTACTAATATTGAAAATGAACTACAAGAGATTTATGAAAAACACTATGGTGCTGGGTTTATAGATACAATCATTTTAACATTGATGCCTGGTAATCACACATTGGCTTCACACAAGGATGGAGGTTATTCTTTAATGAGAACACATAGAACACATATACCTCTAATTACAAACAAAGATGTTCTATTTAAAGTAGGTGAAACAGTTGCTAGTATTGAAAGTAAACATATGAATGTTGGTGAGATATGGGAAATTAACAATGCAAGAATACATGAAGTAAATAATAATGGTAATAATGATAGAATACATATGATTGTAAACTACTATCCCTACCAGGGAATTTTAAGTGAAACCTTAAAATCTGCCACTTTATTTTAAGAAACAATATTTATAGAATATAGGAAGAAAATATGAAAGGTACATTTTATTCAGCAGACTTCATACAAAAGTCAGAAGAGATTATAAAGTTTTTAGAAATCAATACCGATACTGGTGTTATGAATACAGCATCCCTTGATTTGGTGCCGTTTAATAATTTACTATTATCTGAGAGTATTGAGAATGTACATATCATATACAAGAAATTCCAAAAACCAGTTGCAGAACATATAAGTGCATCACTTCCTAATACCATAGTTAGTTGTTCAATGCACAGAGAACACTTAGATTCAATATATCCAGTCAACATTACTGATTCCGATGATTCATTTATATTAAGAATGGCGTATGATGAAAACGCATTACTTGATTCTTACTACTGTAAAACAAAACTAAATGTTCACGATTTAATGTTAACAAACGATATCACTGGTAGTACATCATCAACACCTGAAATATATTATTCATCAAGTAATGGTGTATTATATGATAACATGGATTGGGAGGGTGATTTATCTAATGGATGGGAAATTGATGGTTTATGGAGACCTGATTTTGTAGGAAAATCAGTTTATCATTCTAATAAACCAATAGAGTTTTGGACTACAGGTATAAGTGGTAGTGATGGTAGAGGTTATTGGAATATAGATAATCAAAAGGCTGGAATTAAAAAAATATATGATGATGGTGTAGAAGATTGGTTTGTTGAAAAATTCTATTGGAATCATGCAGAAGAAGGTAGAAAAGCAACTTCTTTAAGATACTATGGGATTGTTTATTCTGATTCTGAATCAAATATACAATCATTATATTTAGGAGGATACAAAGACCAGGCACAATTTGAGTTACCAACTAAAGAAGAGGTAATGGAATTTGTCACTGGTAGTACACCAACATATACCATTACAGAGGATGATTCCTCAACAACCAAACTTTGGAAATATCCAATAAAACATTTTTATCAACATTCTACAAACACACCAAAGTTAGATGCCTTTGGAACTCGAGCTCGTGGTTTAATTTATGATACAAAAATAAGAAGAGAAAATGATTCATTTGATTCTGTTCAAAATATTAAAGTTAGTGAATCATTAGATAGTTACTATATTAGTGGTTCAAATAGAACTTCAGAAGAAGAAACAGAAAACACAAGTTATAGTGGTTCAGAGTTCCCATCGGGTTCGTATCTAACATCTTCAGTAGTTACTCATATAGCATCACATAGTTTAGATTACAATGCTTGTATGGAAATAGTAACAGAAAATGGATTAACCTTCTATGGTATAAACAAAGATTTACTCGTATACCATACAGGTTCTAATACATCATTTTGGAAAGATATACGAATAATATCGACTGGTTCTAATTTTTTACCTACTGAAAATGGTGTAGAGGCAATTACATCTGCAAGTATAGTAATATTAGATTCACCAGATTATGGTGGATTAGGAGATGATACAAGACATTTTGTATATGATATAGATGTTGAAAATGTAGATACTCTGATACTTAGTGGTTCTGAGGCTATAACAGGTATGGGTATAGTTGCACACAACCCACACTATGGATTCGGACCAGCAAATTTAGGACACTACATGATATACTATAGTCCAGGTGGATTTACTTGTTTTGCAGCAGGAACAGAAATATCTTTAGCAAATGGAGATGTTAAAAATATTGAAGATATTGTAGTTGGTGAAGAAGTTTTAGGATGGAATGGTTCAGAAATAGTATCAAGTACAGTAACTGCAATAGACCATACACATACAGTTGGTTCTCATGGCGAGGCGTGTAAATCATTAGGAGATGAACCATCACTATATACAATTAACGATACTGGTATAGAGTTTACACCAGAACACCCATTCCTAACAAAAGATGGTTGGAAATCATTAGTACCAGATTGGGAACAAGAACCATATGCTACAGAACAAGAACCTAAGTTTTTACAAGTTGGTGATTTTATAATGAAAGATGGTGAGTGGGAAGAAGTGAAATCCATAAAAGTAGTTCGTTCTGATGCAAGTGAAAGAGTTTATAATATAACAGTAAAAGATATTAGTTCCTATATAGCAAATGGAATTGTAGTACATAACAAATAAAGATATGAGTAATCCAAAAGTATATAAAAGAATCAATCCATCATTACTAAGAAGGTCACAGGCAAAACCTGTGATAGAACTATCTGCAGATGAAAAACAAAAAGTAGAATCGATACTTAATAACTTTTTTACTTTCTTCCAATCTAAACATAGTTAAATTGAACACCATCTTAATTCTTTCGCTACCAAGAACTGGCAGCTCGAATCTTCAGCGTTCATTGTGCTCCGCGTATAACTTTAAGTTATACTTTGAATCCGATAAAGTACAACCTGGACTTTATACCAAAGGAAAACAAATAAGACCTAATAGTGTTCATAAATTAATTATTCTTCCATCAAAAGGCATAGATTATTATCTCGATTTAATCGAAAGATTTGATTTTACAATTTTACTAAGTAGGCGAGATTTAAAACAAACCGCAGAATCTTTTTATATTCTTAAAAATATAAACAATGGTAGAGTTAATGCTCAATGGAATGATATGGTTATTGATAGAGAAGGTATCAGAAACTTAGAAGAGTATAAAAGATTATCGGAACTAATAGAAGATAAGTGGAAAGTATTACAAGAGATATCGGAAAAAACAAATATTCCAATAGATTTTTATGAAGATGTTTATTCTCAAAAACGATTACTGAATCAAAATATTAAATTAGATTTAGAGTATATGTCAGAAAGAAGAAGATGTAGACAATCTGGCAAACAATCACTCCTTTAGCATATTTATACTAAATGCTAATATGAGTTTCAGACAATACTACAAACATTATCTTAGTGATAAGATTCGTACAAAAAAAAGAAACAACTTATCAATACTATCTATTGACAAGTTAAACTTCCCGCAATACATTAACGAAGTAACAAACTCCATAAACTTATTTAATTCAGAGATTGAATGGGATGATATGTGGAATGAATTAGAAGCGGAAACTCGATTAAGTAAAAATCACAATTTATTTATTTTATTAGAAAACGAAACACCATTAGGACATGTGTGGTATAATAAAGATTATCTTTATAATGCATTTGTTTCTAAAAAAAGAAAAGATGGTGATTCTGCATGGTTCATTCAAAAGACGATGTGGATATTAAAACAAAATAATCATTTAACAGAAGTTAATCTTTATGTTGATAGTTGGAACAGTAGAGCGAAAAGGTTTTGGGAAAAAATAGGTTTTATTCAAACCAAAACAAAGGAGATAAAAAATGGCAGAGAACATCAACAAGCAACCACCGAAGGGTAAAATAAAATTTTCAATAACCTTATCTGAAGAACAAAAGATGGCAAAGACAAACATCTTATACCATCCATACAACTTCGTAATGGGAAAGGCCGGTAGTGGTAAAACGCTTCTTGCAGTACAGATTGCATTAGATATGTTTTTTACTCGTAAGATAAATCAAATCATCATAACAAGACCAACAGTATCAAACGAAGATAATGGATACCTACCTGGTTCACTTGATGAAAAGATGGAGCCTTGGTTAGTACCGATTCGTTCTAATATGAGAAAGGTATATAATAAACCTATGATATTAGAAAAGATGGAAAAGGAAGAAAATATAGAATTAGTATCTTTATCTCACTTTAGAGGTAGAACCTTTGATAATGCATGTGTAATAGTAGATGAGTTTCAAAACCTTACTAAACAACAACTTGGAATGGTGTTAGGAAGATTAGGTAAAGGTTCAACTATGATTCTTACTGGTGACCCACAACAAATAGATTTAAAGTTTCCAAATGATTCTGCCATACATGAAGTACCGAAAGTAAAAGAATCATCTTTTGTATATGCAACCACACTTATGGATAATCATAGACACGAAGCATTAGATGAAATACTAAGATTATTACAACAATTTTCTTAAAAAAAAGTGTTAAAAAATTTGGAAGTCTCGGCTTTTTTTCGTATATTTACTATGTAAATAATTAAGATATGAAGTTAAAAAAAGAAGATGTTATCAAACTTAAAAACTATAAACACTACGAGAAGTTAGTAAAGAAATCTGAAGGTAAAGGCCCGATGCCACAACTAAGATGGGTTTCTGATTTACTTACTGAATTAAACATCGACCATAGATACCACGATTGGAGTGAAACTAAGTGGAGAGAAAATGGATTAAGATACTACACGAGTGGTGGTTCGAGAGAATACACTGGTGGAAGATTATGGATTTCAGATATCAACATGGATATTTGTTCTACTGATACTTACTACTCTTGGAATACTTGGAGTTATGTTAGAGACATTCTAAACTTCATAAACGATAAGTTAAATATCGAACACTTCTACTCTGAAGGAAAAGTATGGATAAAAGAAAAATAAAACCTTAAACCTTAAATAAAATGATACAATATAAAAATTACAATAATATAAATCAATCAAACTACATGGAGTTAGATTACAAATTTCTGACTCTATTAAAATTAGTAAAACAATGTCATGATTCCGCTTCTTGGGGTGATAGTGTATTTGTTGAAAAACTAATTTCTAAAGTTGTTGATTTAGATTCAATACCTGATTGGTTAGAGATTGAATCAGATTTATTAAAAGAAGTTGCTAATAGTTAAAACCTTAAAATATGATAAACAAAATAAAATCTAAACTACTTACCTATCTGTTCAAAGATTGGGTTGCAAACGAATATGATTTAGAAACCTTAGAACTTACAAAAGGTATGATTCATAACAGAGAAGTTATGTTGAAAACAATTATAGATAAAGTTCAACATAAACCTGTTTTAGGATTCCACGCCCACTTAAAAAATAATTAAGAAAATATTTGGATATATGAAAAATTTTTCGTATATTTACTATGTAAAACTGAGATATGGATAAAAAAATACTTTATATTGACATGGATGGTGTCCTTGTTGATTTAGGTTCTGCGTTCGATAAATTCTTTAAATTACATCCTTACCTTAAGGAGAGATACAAAGATAATCCAGACCACATACAAGGAATATTCAGAAACGCTCCTCCATTGGAAAACGCAATAGAGGCAGTAAACAAACTATATGATTCAGATAAGTATGATATGTATATCGCAACAGCAGCACCGTGGGGTAATGCACAATCTGCAACTGATAAAAGATTTTGGATTGAGGACCACTTTGGTACTATGTTCCACAAAAAAATGTTCATAACTCATAGAAAAGATTTATTAGTAGGTGATTACTTAATTGATGATAGAACTAAGAATGGTGCTGGTGATTTCAAAGGAGAACACTTACACTTCGGATGGAGTTGGGAAACTGAAACATGGAATAAATTTCACTCATGGGACACTATATTAGATTACTTATTGTAGGAATATTACTAAGTTCATGTACTGTTGAGGATACTCTTTACATTGAACCCATACCACCTACATTAGAAATAGATGGAAGATTACCATTAGATGAAAATGGTTATTATCATTTAGATTTAAACGATTCATCTAACCAAACAATACACACAATCACTGGTACAGTTGGGTCAACCATCGAACCAATTAAAGTTGATTGGACAAGTAATTTATCTTGGGTTTTTCAAGACAATTTAGTTTCTACTATAAACTGTTGTTCTTACCCAAACGATGATGGTGTAATACACACAGTAATAGCACCGATACGAGATATGATGGGAGATACGATGGTTGTATCTGCTACGATTCAACAATTTCAAATAATTAAAACAATTAATATTGTATTAGAATGATACGAGCAACTACACTACATCCAACTCCTATAACAGAAGAAACTTTTGAAAAACAAGGTTGGAACAAAGAAACCGATGAAAACTTAGATGGTAAAGAATATCATTATTGGATTCTACCACTCCCAAAAAAGAGTAGAGACCCATATGGTCCATGTTTTATTTCAAACCCTACAAATCAAAAAATAAAGGGATTAGAGAAAGGACAATATGTTGTTGAGATAAGTGAACTCAATGGATTGGGTTTTTGTACTTCAGAAGAAGAAATAGAAGTACTATATGAAATGTTAACTAAACAATCAATTTATAAATGAAAAATTATACAGCAGAACAATTATCAGCAAACTATGATAAGTTCATAGATGCATTAAAGAAAGTATTTAAGGGTGAACGATTAGAAAAACTCTTACATATGTACTCTGAAAAAGAATTGGGTACAGAACTAACACTAGCACCAGCAAGTGGTAAACTACACTTCCACTCTGCATATGTAGGTGGTTATATTGACCATGTATTAAGGGTAGCAAGAAATTCATATAAACTAAAAAAGGTTTATGAGGAAGGTGGAGTTAAAGTAGATTTTACAGATGAAGAATTATTGTTCGCTGCGTTTCACCATGATTTAGGAAAACTTGGTACAAAAGATGGCCCACTCTATAAAGCAGAAACATCGGATTGGCATAGAAAGAATCAGAACTCAATGTTCAAACACAATGGTGATTTACATTATATGGATGTAACACATAGAGCACTTTGGTTATTAAATCAATATGGAATAACATATACTGAAAAAGAAATGTTAGGTATTATGTTGGCAGATGGATTATACAACGATGCAACTAAACCCTATTTCATATCTTATAAAGAAGAATTTAGATTGAAAACTGATTTACCATATGTTCTACATTGGGCAGACCACATGAGTTGTAGACAAGAAAATAAAGAATGGGAAGATTCAAAACCATTCTAACTGACATATTGTCATGTAAAACACAAAAAATACTGACATATTGTCATGTAAATTATAATGGTACGAATTTGGTACTATAATAAGTGAATGTTAAAAATAAAAAAACAAAAAAATTATGATTTATACTATTAACAACAATTTATTCGATGAGTTTTTTACAGACTCATTTTTTAGAACACCAACTAAAACAAAATCTTATTCAGCATTTGATGCAGAAGTTTTAGAAAATGGTAAACAAAAAGTTACAATTAACACTATTGGACACAATCCAAAGGATATTACAGTAGATGTTACTGAAGAAGAGGTTACAATCAAATCTAAAAAAGGAGATAATAGTTCTCGTTTTGTTAAAGATATTGATTTAACACTAACTGTTGGCTCTGATTATGATGGAACAAAATCAGAAGCTAAGTTTGAAAATGGACTACTCACTCTCCTTATTGATAAGAAAGTAAACAAAAAGGCTAAAACTCTTAAAATCTCTTATTAAATTTTTTTGGGTAATTCATAAAAAGGGGGAAGAAATTCCCCTTTTTTTATATATACAATATTTATACTCACACATTAAACTATATAATTATGAAAGATGCTTACAAACAAAAGGCGTATGATTTAATCAACATCATAGAATCAAGAACAAAAGTTTTAGATGATGGTGTAACTGGTATTAAACCACTTCAACCACAAGAAGCAAGGAATGTTCTCTCGCAAGTTACCAAAGTTGCAACCCAATTAAGAGAACTGGTGGATATCTCATAAATGAAATTTAGGACATTACTGTTAGGGTTATCAGCATTATTTGTTGCATTTAATGCTGCGTTTTTTTCTGTAAGTGGTTTATCTAAACTATTTGCAGGGGCATCCCTATCTGTAATGCTAATGGCTAGTTCATTAGAATTAGCAAAACTTATTACTGCTGGTTATCTTTACAACTATTGGGAAAAGATAAACAAAGTATTTAGATGGTATTTGGTATCTGGTGTATTGATACTCGTACTAATCACTTCACTCGGTATCTATGGATTCTTAACCGCAGCATTCCAAGATACCTTTAATATGTTCTCAGCAAATGAAAAACAAAAAACATTTTTACAACAAAAAGAAAAGTTCTACGCTGATGATGTTGCAAGATACGATGAGGAACTTAAAAGAATATCTAATAACATCTCTACTCTTTCCAATGCTAAATCTCAACAAATCCAAGTACGAGACACCGCGGTGGCTGGAGGCGTTAGAACCACGATATCCACGGCTGAGTTACGCTTGGCACAAAGTAGAATCAATGTGGAAGAGGAAAATAGGAAGGGTGTTCAAGAAAAAAGAGAAGTAGCAGCAGATTCACTACAATCCATACAATTAAAGATTTTAGATTTAGATACAAATTTAGAAGCAGGTTCAGAACTTGGGCCACTACAATACCTAAGTGGGTTGACTGGATATGGAATGGATAGAATTATCAACTGGTTAATCTTAATCATTATCTTTGTATTCGACCCTCTTGCAGTTGCACTTGTAGTTGCATTTAACAACGCTTTACAAGTTGATAGGGGTATTGTAGATAAACAAAAAGTAATTCGTAAGAGAGAGTTATATGATGAAATACCAGACGAAGAAGATATTGATGAAATCGATGTAAAAGATGAAGAAGAAGTTTTACCACCCGAGGCAAGAGGATTCGAACCACCAAAAGAAGAGCAACTCACAAAGGCAGATATAAGATTATATACTCACCCTCACTTCGATTGGAACGCAAAACACACATGGCAGAATGACCCCAAAGCAGTACAGTATTGGTTAAGATATATCAAACCAAAAAAAGAAGATGATGAGTTTACAAAAAAAACTTACTAAAAATTTGGAATTGTAAAATATTTTTTGTATATTAGATACAAATATAATATTATGAATTTAGGTTACGCGTGTATAAACATGACATTGGGTAAACAAAAACCCAAAATTACAACAAACAGAAGTATGATTAAACGAACCTTTCAAGAGAAGGGTGTTGATTATGCTGGTGAATTATCTCTACAAAATGTTAGAGATTTATTTCACATTCTTAAATGGAACAATCAAAATGATATTAAATGTTTTAGAATATCATCTGATATATTTCCATGGGCTTCAGAATATGGTATTGAAAACTCACCATACTACAGAAGAATTGAAACAATATTACAAGCATGTGGACACTACGCAACCACTAATGGTATTCGTATTACCGCACATCCTGGCCCTTTCAATGTTTTAGTATCTCCTAATCCAAAAGTTGTTGACAATACAATTACTGATTTAGAGATACATGGTAAAGTATTTGATATGATGGGATTATCTAAAACTCCATACAACAAACTAAACATTCATTGTAATGGTGTGTACGGTGATAAACAATCTGCGATGGATAGATTCTGTAAGAACTTTGAAAGACTATCACCATCAGTACAAGGTAGATTGACTGTTGAGAATGATGATAAAGCATCTATGTACTCAGTAAAAGATTTGATGTACATACATGAAAGGATTGGTATTCCTATTGTGTTTGATTATCACCACCATTTATTTAATACAGGTGGATTGACAGAACAAGAGGCTTTAGAATTAGCAATCTCTACATGGCCAAAAGATATCAAACCAATAGTACACTATTCGGAATCTAAAATGTTACACGAAGGTAACGATAAAATTAAACCACAAGCACATTCTGATTACATTACTAAGATACCATCTACATATGGACATGATGTTGATATCATGGTTGAGGCTAAGGCCAAAGAATTAGCAATACTTCCATTTATCAAACCAGATAGATGTGAGTATAGTGGATTATTAAGTACAAGTAGTTATGCAAGCTAAAGATTGGTTAGAACAAGAAGAGTGGGAAAATGTTGCGGTTGATTCACAAAAGTTTTCTCATTATACAACCTTAGATATAATATTAGAAGAATATGCTAAAGTATATCTAAAAAGTAAATTAAAAGAAATAGATAAAAATACTAAACTAAAAAAGTTTCTATGATACACAGAGCACCAATGACAAAAAGAGAAATGACCGAAGAAGATTTTAAATATAGACAGGGTAGAAGTAAAAGACAAGCCG
>Ga0163109_10003534_pt1 | contig 11937 bp, 10 predicted proteins | sample CRUFie1St13metaG_FD_108704 | JGI IMG/M metagenome (GOLD analysis project Ga0163109, IMG submission 108704) | Marine microbial communities from the Costa Rica Dome - CRUD Field 142mm St13 metaG | ecosystem: Environmental > Aquatic > Marine > Oceanic > Photic zone | place: Costa Rica: the Eastern... | reverse complement strand
GATTAGTCAAATTCAAAGGGGGTTCAGCAATGGTTGTAAGAGCTATAAAAAAAATTTTTGAATAATAAATATGCTAAAGATATTGATCACTTTAGCTCTTCAAAAGGTCTTGAGGTAATTCACTTTTTAAAATTAATTCATTTGTTGATAAACCAATAGAGACTATTTATACCTAAAATTTGGATTAAAATAATTATCAATAGGATTATGATCATTAATGAAAAAAAAATTTTTAGTAGTTGGTGGGACTAATGGATTAGGTCAAGCGATTTCAGATAAATTATGTTTTGACAATAATTTAGTGACTTTAATTGGTAGAAAAAATAAAAAAACTTTAAATATTAATACTAATTTTTTAAGTTTGGATTTAAAAAATTCATCGAAGGAAGATTTTTTAAATTTAATTAGAGTTAATAATGGATTTGATGGAGTTTGCTTTGCCCAAAGGTATAGGCCGGAAAAAAATCAAAAAGATTATATAAAAGAAGTTCAAATTATGATTACATCAATTGCTTTTTTTATGAATGCTTTAATTGAATTCAATACTTCTAAAAATAAAAAAACAAATTTCACAAGAATTATAGTAGTTGGCTCAAGTTATAGTTCAAGAGTGGGTAGAGATCAAGGATGGGAGTATCATACTGTCAAAGCAGCACAATTATCTTTGGTAAAATACTTTTCAATTAAAAGTGATGGTAAGTTTGCAATTAATCTTATAAGCCCAGCAACTTTCATAAAAAAGGGTGCTAGGGAATATTGGGAATCAAAAGAATTATTTAAAAAATGGAATAACTTTCCTACTAAAAATCTTTTAGATATTAATGAAATTGCCGATGCAATAAAAACACAGTTAATAGAAGGTAATAAATATATAAGTGGAAATAATATTTTTATTGATGGCGGTTTATTTAACCTTTATCCAGATCAAGCTTAAAGTATTTATAGTATTTATTATTATTTTTTTAAGAACTTGGCATCATTAAATATTTATTTCATTATTTGATCTAAATAATTTATGAATTGTATTTGCACCAAAAATCATAAAAGGTGTATAAACCATCAATAAAAATCGACTATTAGCTATTCCTAAAAGACTAGGAGAAATACCAATAAAGCAAGCAAATAATAATATCCAAATTTCGGAATAAAAAATAACTTTCCTATTAGATATCAATCCAAAAAAGCAAAGAATATTTATTGGGTATAAAATAAAAATTCCTGTGACTGTTCTTGCTATGAAGGGAAGTATAGATTCTATATTTGCTGGAATCTTTTCTCCAAAAATGGCATGTGTGTCTCTAATATCAGATAAGCCACTTACAAATTCAGTTAATTTCCATAATATTCTATAAAAAAGATTTTTTAAATTTATTAATAAAGATTCTGTAGATAGACTTAGCTTAGTTCTAAGTAAATCTCTAGGGTAACCAAAAAATAATCCCGGTTCATTGATAAAGTGATTTAGATTATGCTTTGCATAATCAACTACAGAAACAAAATTTATAATTACCAAAATAATACTCACTAAATTAATAAAAAAATTAAATGATTTTCTTGGATCAGATTCTTGATCAAAAACTAATTTACTTAAATTTCTATAAAATAAGAATAATAAAATTACAATTCCTACAAATGCTCCAGTAGGCCTTAGTGATGCTAAATAAACACAGACAATATTCACTAGCAAATTATCCTTAATAAGATTACTTTTGGTTAATTTATACCCCTCCTTATATGATCTACAAAATAAATAAAGTAAAAAAGTTACTCCAAAAGTTAAGTAATTAGTTATCCCACCAGATAAAGAATAAAAGTAAGAATAGGGATTTAAAATAAATAAAATACAAACAATATTTGATGTTTTTTCTTGAAAAATAAATAGCGTAGATTTTCTTAAAAAATTTAGTGTGAATATAGATAACGTAGATGAAGCAAGAATAGTAAAGAAATTCCAAAGCTGGGAATATTGGTCTTTCCCAAAAATCTGAGCTACAAATGTAATTATTTTTAAAACAAATGGGAATAAAAAATTACCATGGTAATAACCTTCATAACCATAGCCTTTTGATGATTCATTGATATAAAATAACCTGTCTCCAATTGCTAAATTTTCAGAAGATATGCCAATATTTGTTGAATCAGTTGGAATACTTAATATACAGCTTATTAAAATTAATAGAACTGTTATTGATATATATATTTTTTCATAAATATTTATTTTCTTATTTAAAAAAAAATAAAAATTTCTTAAACTCATCTAAAATTTATCATCTATGAATATTATACATCTAACTTAAAGCCCAATTTTCAGATAAACTGCTTTAGGGTTTCTTATAAATTATAAAATTTACAAAACAAAAAATTCAAAACAAATCTGGATATTTATTTTAAATACTCTACATATCTCCAAAGAAATTAAATTAGCAATATAACTATTCAAAGAGTAATTGATTATTTATAAAAATTAATTTTTTTTCTTAAAAAATTTTTTTAAATTAATTATGGTTAATATAAAATAAAATCTTTTTACTTAAAAAAAATTTAGTTTAAATATCTTTAAATGTTTTATCTTACTTATAAAATATGTTTTTAAAAAATTTATGAATATTTTTATTACTGGAGGAACAGGCTTTATAGGTAAATACTTAATAAAAAGGCTTATAAATACGAGTTGTAATATTTATGCTACATATAGGGTACTAAAGAATAATAATATTAATTCTAATTCAATTAATTGGATAAATAAAGGATTAGAAGATTTAAATATAGATGATTTTAAAAATATTCATACTATTATTCATTTAGCTGCGGTTGGAGTAAGCCCTCAAAAGGCATCAAAAAGAGATATTGAATTTCTAAATGTATATCAAAGTTTAAGAATGATTCGGCTCGCAAAAGAAGCTGGTGTAAAAAGATTTATTGCTACTGGAACCTGTTTAGAGTATGGGAAAGAATCTGATAATTGGGACTATATTCCTCCAAATGCGAATCTTAAACCTCTTTGCCCTTACTCTAAAAGTAAGGCAAAATGTTTTAAATTATTAAATCAATTTTCAATAGAGAATAATATAGAAATGTTTTATGGGAGAATTTTCTCGGCTTACGGTGAAGGTCAATATGAATATAATTTTTGGCCTTCTCTTATAAGAGCAGCTAAATTAGGGAATGATTTTCATATGACAAAAGCAGAAGAAATAAGGGATTTTATTCATGTAGAGGAGGTAGCTAAGTACTTGGTCAATGCAATTTTCAGAGAAGATCTTAAAAAAGGAAGGCCATTAGTTTTAAATATTGGATCAGGTTGTCCAATTAAATTAAAAGATTTTGCTCACAATGAATGGAAAAGATTAAAAGCTGAGGGTAATATTATTTTTGGAGCACTCAAAAATAGAAATTATACAATTAAAAGAATGGTTGCTAATATAGATGGCTTAATAATATCTAATAGCTAATTACATGAAAGTACTAATTACAGGTGGATGTGGATTTTTAGGATCTAATTTAGCTGCAGAATTTATAAAAAAAAACTATGAAATTTTTATTATTGATTCTCTAGAAAGAGAAGGATCTAAAGATAATCTAAATTGGCTTTATTCTTTTGCTAACAAAGATCAAATTACATTCTTGAAAGAGGATATTTGCAAAAAAGATATTATTTACAATTTTTTCAAAGATTTTTCACCTTTTGATTTTATTTGTCATGTAGCAGGCCAAGTGGCGATGACGAAATCAATTCTTAATCCAAGAAAAGATTTAGAAACAAACTTAATAGGTACATTTAATATCCTTGAATCATCGAGACAATATTCACCAAACTCTTTCATAGCTTATAGCAGTACTAATAAAGTTTATGGAGATTTAAATTCACTGGAAATAATAGAAACAGATACAAGATATAAACTTAAAGATTATCCAAATGGATTAGACGAAAAAGTTCCTTTAGATTTTTCTACACCATATGGATGTTCTAAAGGTTCAGCAGATCAATACGTTAGAGATTGGTCAAGAGTATTTGGTTTAAGAACAGTTGTTTTTAGACATTCTTCTATATATGGAGGCAGACAATTCGCCTCAATTGATCAAGGTTGGATTGGTTGGTTCTGCAAGAAAGCCCTAGAACAAAAAAATGCTTTAAATGAGAACAGAAAAATAATTCCTTTTACTATTTCAGGTAGTGGTAAGCAGGTAAGAGATGTTTTGAATGCAAAGGACTTAGTTGAATTATATTGTTGTGCATACAATAAAAGAGGAGTTGTTTCAGGTGAAATATTTAATATTGGTGGTGGTTATAATAATTCACTTAGTTTAATTGAACTTTTTGAAATATTAGAAGATAAATTATCTATTTCTAAATTAAATTATTCAAAAATTAATAGAAGAGCATCTGATCAAGATTGCTTTATTGCAAATATAAAAAAAGCAAAAGATCTTTTAGATTGGGAACCTAAAATTTCATATGAAGAAGGCATAAACGATATGCTTAGGTGGTCTGAGAAATTAATTAGGAAATAGATAAAAATATCTATAATCGTCTATCTTTTTATTGCTTTAAAACACCAATATGGTTTTGTTTTGGAAAAAACAATTTCTTTTAACCCACTTTTTTCACACATTCTAACAATATCTTTGCGGCTAAACCTTTTTTCAACAGGTGTTCCAAATCTATCCCTAGCATCAGTTCTCATAGTATAAAAAGAGTAATCTTTATAATAACTAAGGGGTAATGAATCAACTTTAATTCCAATTAAATCAAGCAATTTAAGACAATTTGTAATTGGAAGATATACTAACAATGCAATTAAGTCACAATAAAAGTTTTTAGATCCTGGGGGTGATTTTGAAATGACTCTTCTAAACAAATCTGAAAATTTCCATATCAATCTAAAAAATTTCGATTTATTTTCGAAGTCATAATACAAGTATCCTAAAAAAGGTGCTCCTGGTTTAAGAAAACTTGCACATTTTTCCAATGCCTTAAGTGTATCTGGAACATGGTGTAAGACTCCTAATGAAAAACAAAAATCCATGGTTTCATCTAGTATTTCTAAATCATCTAATGATTTCTGATGAAATACTATGTTTTTATATTGTGATAGATTTCTTTTCGCAACCGCAATTGCTCTTTCTGCAGGTTCCACACAATGCAATTTCGCTACTTTTGTGGCTACAAATTTATCCCATCTCCCAGAACCACAACCAATATCAATTCCCTCAGCATTATCAGGCAGAGAGTCCCAAGGAAATAAATGAAAATATTCATTAAACCTTTCTAAGGCTTCGTTATAACTTAAATTAGTTTGGTCAAATTTTTCCCACTCTTCTCCAAAACTTTCTGCCGTATTAAGATCAATATTTTTTTTCTTAATCATTTAAATGTAGAATTAAATACTGACAAATATTTATTTTTATTCGCTTCAATTGAGAAATAATTTTCAACTCTTAATCTAGCATTTTGGCCAAGAAATCTTCTTAATTCATTTTTTTCAATAAGATTTGAAATAGATTTATACCACTCATTCATTTCATTAACCAATAATCCAGAAACATTATTTTCTATTACTCTTTCATTACATCCTACATTACTAGCTACCACTGGCAAACCCAGAGCCATATATTGCAAGGCCTTAAGGCCACTTTTTCCTTTTACCCATTCATCGTTAGGAAGGGGATAAAGTCCAATATCCATTCTTTGTAAAGTAGGAACTTCTATATCTGAATTCCACTCAACACATTCAATGTCAACTCCTGATATCTCAAAATTGCGAGTTCCCATTACAAGTAATTTGAACTTATATTTTTTGGATAATTTCTGAAGTACGCTATCTAATAAATGTAAATAAATAATAGTTGAATGACTTCCTGTCCACCCTATAATTAAATCTTCTTTATTTTCATATTTATTAATAGGAATATAAGTTTTAGTATTAATAGTTGATGAAATATCTATTGTATTTTTATTATATCTTCTAGCAATTTTATCAAGTTCAGGAGTGCAAGTTATACAATAATCTGCTTTTTCTAGTAGAAAATAATACCTCTTTTTAGACTTTAAAAATTTTGTAATTATATTATTATTGCCAGGTGCAATTCTTAAATGAAATATCATATCATCGATATCATAAATTACCTTTTTAGCTAATTTAATATATAACCATTCAAGTAATGATGGTCCTATTGGAACAACACTTAAAGTGATAAATATCCCATCTGATTTAAATACCTTATAGACATCAAATAATCTTCTTATAAAGCCTTTAACAGTTCCATATATTTTTTGTATATTTTTGTTTTTAACATATAGTATTTTGTAAGTCCTCAGGTCAAAAAAAGGAATCACTTCAAATTGATATCCATTTTTAGATAAATATACAAGATATTGCTCATACTTTAATCTTTGGCCAGGTACACAATTAAATGGATAAGTGCATATGATAAGTATTTTCTTCATTAAACCTCAACTTTTGAAAAAAATTAAATTAAATTTTAAATAATTTGATTGATCTCAAATTTAATAAAATCAAATATTGAAAATAATATTTATTAAATAAGTCAATAATTTATCTTATCTCTTCTAGAAAACATAGGAAATATTTGTAAAGCTTTATAGTTAAATATTAAAAAATATCATTAAACAAAATATTTTTGTAAGGTATCCATCCACGAGAATGATTTGCAAAAACTAACCAGCCAAACAAAATAAAAAAATTATACATGTATATAATAATCTTCCAATTCTTTGCAGAAATATTTAAGAAGTTTGTATAAGGTAAATAGGAAGTTACATATAATACTAAAGAATAAAAATACAAAGATAATCTATAAGTAGCTACAGTAGATTTAACAAAAATATTAGAGAAAAAAATTAAAATACTAACAATTGACAAGCTAAACAAAAGATTTTTTTGTTGATTCGTTAATTCAAACTTATTTCTATTAATTATAAAAATAATAGCAAATATAAAGAGAATTAATAATTTAAGAAAAGCTCCTTCTGCAGAATATTGGCGGCCAAAATAAGAATAAATGTAGGATGTAAAAAAAGTATCTAAATATCTTAAGTAAAGTATTCCAAAACCAAAAATTAATAATGAAAGACTTATTAATGATGATTTTCTTTTTATCAACCTTATTCGATCAAAAAAAGGAATTAAAAGGCATAGGAATGCAGAATTATGAAACATTGAAGCTAAAAATATTGAAAAGTAAAAAGATTTAAATTTTCTACTTTGATAAAAAGTTAATCCAACCAATTGAATCCCTATTGCAGTTGCTTGTGTTACGTAACCCATTGAAACTACAAGAATTAGGTAAGGATAAGATGCAATCAATCCTAAAAGAGGGTTTTTGAGTTTACTACAAAAATAAATTAGTCCTGCAGAAAATATGCCTGCATTAAAGAAATTTAAACCATAAACACCCAAATTATAGTTAGCACAAATTTTTAATAAAAAAGCATAACCTGGAGAAATTGCTTTTAATAAAAGTTCCGAATATGTATCTATTTCTGCCTGTTTTACCCAGTTTTCATAATTAAACCAATCAGCACCAACATAATATCTAAAGCCTATGAAAATCAAAAGAAAAATCCAAATAAAGATACAAGTTAAATTACTTAATTTTCTATTATTCCTAATAGAAAGATAAACCAAAAATAAATAAGGAACAAAGTAAGTAATTGAGGGATTTTCAAAAAAATACATTATTATTATTAAAAAGTTTTTTTAAATTTTATATCATAGTAAATTTTACTTTTGTAAAAAATCTATATTGCTTTATGATGTTAAAAATAACATTCTTAGAAATTTCTATTTGACTAAAACTTAGCCTTTTAAAGATATCTAAAAAATTTTTTTATATACTTTATTAAAGTTGAGCATAAAAAAATTAATTATTATTTATTTGTTTGTATATTATGCATAATTTAATATGTATATTTTAGTTACTGGAGGGGCTGGATATATTGGTTGTCATACAGTTAGGGCCCTACAAAAAGAAGGTTTTAAAGTAGTTGTTCTAGATAATCTTATTCATGGTCATAAAGAAATAGTTGAAAAAGTTCTAAAGGTTCCCTTAATTATTGGGGATATTGGAGATACTGAATTAGTTACTCAAATTTTAAATGGGGAACATGAAGCAACAAAAGGAGAGCTGGTAACTGCCGTTATTCACTTTGCAGCATTTGCATATGTTGGTGAAAGTGTAAATAATCCAACCAAATATTTCAAAAATAATGTAGCTAATACTATATACTTGCTTGATGTTTTGATAAAGGTTTCAAAAGAAAGGGAGAAAACTCATAGTAATTATCGAATTCCAATTGTTTTTTCTAGTACTTGTGCAACTTATGGCATACCTAATAATTATCCAATCTTAGAATCAACTAATCAACACCCTATTAATCCTTATGGCGAAAGTAAATTAATTATAGAAAAACTGCTAATCCAATATTCAGAAGTTTATGGACTATCTAGTATGATTTTCAGATATTTTAATGCAGCAGGCGCGGATCCAAGAGGTGACCTTGGTGAAAAACATGATCCAGAAACGCACTTAATACCTCTTGCTTTTGACGCTGCAGTAAAAAAAATTCCTTATTTAAAAATCTACGGGGATAATTATCCAACATCAGACGGCACATGTGTCAGAGATTTTATTCATGTCGTTGATATTGCTGAGGCACATGTAATTGGGTTAAAAAAAATACTTAAAAATAATGGTTGTTTTATTTATAATCTTGGAACTGGGAAAGGTTTATCAGTAAAAGAAATTATTTCTACAGTAGAAAAAATTACAAATCTTAAGATCAAAACAAAAATTGAATTAAGGAGAAAGGGAGATCCACATATTCTCTTAGCTTCTCCTGAGAAGGCCTTTAAAGAATTAAACTGGTCTCCTAAAAATTCAGATATAGATATTATTGTAAGAGATGCTTGGAAATGGTTTCAGAATACAAATTAGTTACTTAATTATTTATGATCACGATTCCGTAAAATTCTTTTCCAAGTATTTCCATTTGGGATTTAATTCTGTTTACTTCCTTAAATGTAATTTCAGGAATAGTCGATACAAAAATAATTAGTTCATTATCCTGAAGATCAACAAAATCGCTAATTATTGAGGAATTATTTTTTTTATTTTCGAAAATTAATCTTAAAGATTCCTGATCTAATTTATTCAAGTAATTAGAATAAAAAAACTTAAAAGATTTATCTTTATTTTGATTAAATATTTCTGTAATAAAAAACTTATTAATATTTGATTTAGAATTTAATTTATTTAAATCAATCTTATCTATTATTTTTGTATTTAATGATGATTCAAGAATATCTTCTTCAAAAATAAGTCCTGTTTTCTTTTCTTTAAGAATCGAAATAATAAATCCCAAAAAGAAACCGGTTAAACTTCCAATAAAAGTTATGAATAGAGAATTTCCATTTACCGGTGTTGTCTTAATTGTTGGACTAGTTATTAATTCCCATGGATCTTCTAGTCTTGCCTGCAGAAGATTTATGCTTCTTAGTCTATTTTCTAATTCTACTAAAGTTGTATCGTCCCTATTTGCTTCTCTAACTAATTCCTTGTACTTTAACAATACCTCCTTAGGTCTCGTAGCTGACTCTAGAATTGCCTCTGCAGAGACTTTTTTTGCTTTCAAAAAACCTATTGATTTATCTTTAAGATACCCAATAAGAAGTTTTCTTTTTTCATAAAGTCTATCTATTTCAGGAAATTGGTCGGTATATTTTGATTTGAGATCAAGGATCTCTAGATCAAGTTCAGCTAGTTTATCAAAAGTATCAGAAATTCTTAATTCAGGAATCGTCATATTAATATATGAAAGTTTATCAATATCATCATCATCTTTTAAAGACTCTATTTTTTTTATTTTAATTTTTATATTCCGTATTTGATTAGCTGCTTTGACTCTAGCTATTTCAATATTAACGTTCTCTCCTAGTAAGTCTGGATTAGCATTTCCAGTAACAAAATTGGGCATTGATCTCCCAAAATCAGGTAAAAAATTTGTAATTCTGTTTCTACTATTTAAACCATAATCAAGAATAGTAAGATCTTGATCCATTGCATATTCTTGGACTAATTTCATAGATTGCGAGCTTTTATTTTTATAGAATTCAATTTGTTCAGCCAAATAATTATTAGCAAGTTGTAAATCTCTTTTTTTACTTTTCCCAGAGTACTCTTGATAAATATCAATTGTTTTTTCAAGTACTTTATTAATTAGAGATTTGTCAATATCTCTATATGCGATTTCTACAATGGATGTTGTTTTTTTTAATGAAACATCTAGTTTATTTTTCCAAGATGAAAAAGAAATTTCTTCTGATTTAGGATTTAATTTAAGTCTCTCTTTTTTATAAAATTCGAAAACAGGCATAAGCACTGAAGAACTTTGCAGTATACCAACTTCAGTATTCAAGTTGGATGGTGTGCCTCCCAAAATTAAATTATCTAATATTGATGAACCACCTATTAATGATTGCCCCAAACTAGCATTTTGTTGTTCTTTAACGACTATCTCAAACTGACCTTCCCAAATTTTCTTTTTGGACACTGAATAAATGCCAGAGAAAACAAATAAAAAAATTGTTAAAAAAACAATTAAATATTTATTCCTCAATAATATATTTAATATCTTTTTTAGATCAATCTCTTCTTCCGTTGTTTGGAATACATTGTTTTTTGATTTAAAGTCGTTTTTCACAATATAAATTATTCAGATACTAACTCAAAAATTCTATATGCAGAATATAATCCTTGGAAAGGGGCTGTGACTTCTTTAATTGCCTCGGCAGAATTACTTAAAAAATTACTTCCAACAACAATTAAATCTCCTTGTTTAAGATAGGGATTTGAGAAAGAACCCCTTTTTAAGTTTTTTCTAAATTTAATTTTTCTTTTATCAATAGTTCCATCATTATTAAAACTTAAATAATTTATTGGTCCTCTAATAACTTTTGTACCTCCAGCCATATCTATAGCATCATTCAATGTACTTTTTCTGCTTAATGTAAATACTCCGGGAGTATTAACTCTGCCAGAAATAATAACTTTTACATATTCAGGATTCATTCTAAATCTAACAGCATTAGATATTATATTTTGATCAGGATTTTTTCTTTTGTTTATGACAATAATATCCTCATCATAAATTCTTATGTTATGTGAATCATCACCATACAAGATAAATTTTTCCAAATCTAAAATAGTCTCAATTTTTCCTCCACCATTAGATAAAGAATTTCGTCTAATCAATTTAATTTCTGAAAGATTAGAGTATTCTGTAACTCCACCACTTTTCTGAATTGCATCAAATACTCTTGGGAAATAATAATCTAAATCTAAATTTTTATTTTCATATATCTTGTCTATGTCGTTAAAAAGGGGCGATATCTTTGAAGAACCTAGAGAAGCTGGTTTTTCTTGAGGTTCTTCTTTGGGTACTATGGAAAGCGCACCTTGTAAAGTTAAAATCCCTGGCTTATTTACTTCTCCATCAACTAAAACTTTAACGGGCCTATATTTAATTATTCTTATCTCGACAGAGGGATATTTTACAAATTTTTTATATGCTTTCTCTACCAAAGATGTTAATTCGCTAATAGTTAATCCTTGTACATAAATTCTTCCCAAAGAATATAAATTGATTGTACCTTCCCCATTAACGACAGTATTTCTTGTTAATTCTGGGTAATCATTAGAAATAACTATTAAGATCTTATCTCCCGGTCCGATAATATAATCATTTTTTGGAATCTTATCAAAGTAATCAATATCAATAGCGATATTAGTGTTCCTAGATCCTATTTCGTTTTCATTTTCTGATGCGTTTGAAAAATTTAATAGAGGATTAAAAAACAATATGGATATAAAAAATAATAAAGCAGTTTTAAGGTACAAATAAATTTACTTAAATAT
>Ga0163109_10003533_pt1 | contig 11939 bp, 7 predicted proteins | sample CRUFie1St13metaG_FD_108704 | JGI IMG/M metagenome (GOLD analysis project Ga0163109, IMG submission 108704) | Marine microbial communities from the Costa Rica Dome - CRUD Field 142mm St13 metaG | ecosystem: Environmental > Aquatic > Marine > Oceanic > Photic zone | place: Costa Rica: the Eastern... | reverse complement strand
TGCGAGCTTCATTTTAATTAGGCAGGAAGTTTAATAATAAATGTAGAACCTATTCCAGGTTTGCTTTTTACATCAATTTTTCCATGGTGTGCATCAATAATTGTTTTTACATAATAAAGTCCCAATCCAAAGCCTTTTACATTATGGATATTTCCGGTTGGAACTCGATAAAACTTTTCAAAAATATTTCGGAGATGTTCTTTTTCAATTCCAATTCCATTGTCTGATATGGAAATAATTAGTTTATTAAATTCATCTTTTGTTTTAATGGTAATTATAGGTTCATTGCTACAATATTTAATCCCATTTTCTATAAGATTTAAAACAACATTGGTTATATGAACAGCATCCACATTTATCATAAAGTTTTTTGATTTTAAGTCAAATTTAAGTTGAGCACCATTTTCTTTATAATTAAATTCAAATCCATCTTTTAAGGATAAAATATAATCATGAATGTTAAATATTTCTTTATTAAGATGGATCGTGTTTTTATCAAGTTTTGCAACATTTAACACTTTTTCCACTTGTTTTTCTAATCTTTTATTTTCTTTAAATATAATGTCTGCATAACGCTTAATTTTATCTTTATCATCCAGTATTTCCCCTTTAAATAAAATTTCACTTGATAGACCTATGGTAGCAATAGGTGTTTTTAATTCATGAGTCATGTTGTTTATGAAATCATTTTTAATTTCAGATAACTTTTTTTGTTTTAAAATGATACGAATAGAAAACCCAAAGAAAATTAAAAGCATAATACATACGGATAAAATATAGAATGCTGGAGTTATATTAACATTATCTGTATTTATTGTTTTAAATTCCAAGTTTGGAAAATACACTGTAAAATAAGATACATCTCTTTTTTTGTTGAATTTTGGATAATTAGAAATAGTTGAAGAACTTGGTTTCACTATAAATGTGGAATCTTTATCAAATTGAATTAAATTACTGTGAATTAAGGTGTCTTTGTAGCAATCATAGATGCTGTAATGGAAGTCTTTTAATATTTTGTATTTATAAAACTCTCTTTGTAAAAGGGTTTCTAGGTAAAATGCTTGTATCTCGTTGTTTATTTCAATAATAAAAAAGTTAGTTTTTGAGTTGATCACCGAACCATAACTATTATTTGTGTCTTGTGAAATAAAGGTTCTAACATTTTGAAGGGCATTTATGGTGGATTCAGTAAAATATTTTTTGTTTAGCTCAATTTGTTTTTTTTGAATCTCTATGTTTTCTTTTTGTATTTTTTTTGTTTTGGAAAGCCAAAAAAGCTGAATGAAAATAATACCAGATAAGGAGATTATAGATAAAATTAAAAAAACTTGGAGCCTTTTAGTGTTCATTTGTCCAATTTAATATTCCTCCCTTTAGGTTAAAAACATTTTTATATCCAAGTTCATTCAAATAATGACAGACATTAGCACTTCTATACCCAGATCTACAATAGATAATTATTTCAACATTGTTTATTTTGTCCGGTAATTCATTTAGTCGATTAGGTATTTCATTAATTGGAATCCATTTTCCGCCTATATTAAATTCATTTCTTTCATGTAGCTCCCTAACATCTAGCAAAAAAAAGTCTGATGAACGTTTTGATTTTTCTATTAACTCGGAGGAAGTTATTTCTGAAATTTCATTAGTGTTAAAACCTTGCATTGTATAAGCGAATTAAATTTAGAGGACGTCAAATATTGGAAAATAATTTTTTGATAAAATAAATATAACGATTTGTTAACATGTATGTTTTAAAAATGTTGGTAAAAAAAATCACATTTTTAGCAATCTAATGTAAGAATAGCCCTACATTTGCGTTATAAATTTAAAAAAAACCAAAACAATGGAAAAAATTGGCGTTTTTGGAACAAACAATGATTTAGCAAAAAGTATTGATTTAAAAAAGACAGGAAATCAATTTTGGAATCTCACCCCATCCGAATTAATAGAAGACTCTATAATTCTTGGAGAAGGAGTTTTAACAGATACCGGAGCTCTTGCTATTGAAACAGGAAAATTTACAGGGAGATCCCCTAAAGATAGATTTATTGTAAAAGACTCTAAAACGAAAGATCACGTTTGGTGGGGAGATATCAACATCCCTTTTTCTGCAGAAAAATTTGACTCTTTATACGATAAAATGAAAACTTACATGGAGAATATTGATCTCTATGTAAGAGATTCTTATGCATGTGCAGATGCTAATTATCGAATGAATATTCGTGTTGTAACCGAATTGCCATGGTCAAACATGTTTGCTTATAATATGTTCTTAAGACCAACTCAAGAAGAACTTAAGTCATTTAATCCAGAATGGCATATTGTATGTTTGCCTAATTTCATGGCAGATCCTGAGTTAGATGGCACACGTCAATCTAACTTTGCTGTTTTAAATTTCACCAAAAAGATGATTATTATTGGTGGGACAGGATATACTGGTGAAATTAAAAAAGGAATTTTTTCAGCATTAAATTTCATTTTACCTCATGAAAAGAATGTTTTATCCATGCATTGTTCTGCAAATGTTGGTAAAGATGGAGATACTGCTATTTTCTTTGGTTTGTCAGGTACTGGTAAAACCACTCTCTCATCTGATGAAAATAGAAGGTTAATTGGAGACGATGAACATGGATGGAGCAATAATTCAATTTTTAATTTTGAAGGTGGATGCTATGCGAAAACGATCGATTTATCCAAAGAAAAGGAACCGCAGATTTATGATGCGATAAAGTATGGTGCAATCCTTGAAAATATAGGTTTTCATGAAAATTCTTCTACTCCTGATTATGAAGACTCAAGCATTACAGAAAACACACGTGTTTCTTATCCAATCAATCACATTGATAATATTATGGTTCCATCAACCGCTTCTGATCCTAAGAATATTTTCTTTTTGACGGCTGATGCTTTTGGTGTTCTTCCTCCGATTTCTAAATTATCGGTGGATCAGGCAATGTATCATTTTATGAGTGGATATACAGCAAAAGTTGCCGGAACAGAAGTAGGGATTACTGAACCAACCACCACTTTTTCTGCTGGTTTTGGTGCCGCTTTTTTGCCTCTTCATCCTGTTGCTTATGCGGAACTTTTAGGAGATAAATTAAGAAGTGCAAATGTTAATGTTTGGTTAGTTAACACTGGATGGACCGGTGGGTCTTATGGAGTTGGTTCAAGAATGAAATTATCTTATACAAGAGCAATGATTACTGCTGCTTTAAATGGAGATCTAAATGATGTTTCGTTTGAGAAACTTCCTATTTTTGAGATAGAATTTCCTAAAACATGTCCTGGTGTCCCTTCTGAATTGCTTAATCCTAGAGACACATGGTCAGATAAGACAAAATATGACGATACAGCATCTAATTTAGCTGGTCAATTTGTTAAGAATTTTGAACAATATCTTTCTGAAGCTTCTGAAGAAGTAAAATCTGCAGCCCCAAAAGTTTTGGTATAAATTTTATTCAAAAAATAGGGAATTTACAAATAGTAATTTCCCATTTTCCCAAAATCCTCTAAATATTGGATTATCAGAAAAGAAAACTATTTTACCATTCTGGTAATCCAATTTTGATACTACAACAGTATTGTCTGTTTTGTTTTGAACCTTTTTTCCTACAAAACCATTTTTAGCACTTGATTTTTTTGGAATAACCGCTGCATTAAATGCATTTTTAATGGGCTTAAATAAATCACTACTTAATTTTAAGGTATAAAAGGGATTATCTATTCCAAACATTAACGAATTGCTTTGGTCAATATCGCATTTAAATATTGCACCATTAATTGTTGATGAAATTTCTTTTCTATCCACGTTTTTAAATTCAATTAATGAATTTTCTTCAGTGGTATCAATATTTGCTTCTTCTAGTCCAAGTTCAAATAGATCATTGGGTTTGCCAAAAGTGATTAATTTACCTCCATTTTTAACCCATTCATGAATAAGATCTATATTCTCAATATCTCCTTTTGGTAAAACCAAAACATCAATTTTGTTTAGAATATTATTGGATAGATAATCCTCCTTGATTAGAGAAAAAGGGTATTTTAAATCCTTTTCAAGAAAATGCCAAATTTCTCCAACATTTAAAGAGGAAACTTTATCTCCAGTAAGTATTCCAATTTTGATTTTCTTTATATTCTTAACATCATCAGAACCAAAATCTGGACCTGTATCACTCATTCCTTTTTTGGTTGAATATATAGATATACCATAATTATTTTTTGAAACAAGATCATCAAATTCAATATGGGTATTTAATTTTCTCAAAAGAATTAAAGATCCAGCAGGGTAAGATACACCAGAATTGACAAATGGTTTTTCTGCATATTTAACATGTACTCCCATTTTTAAAAGGTACGATAGCTTTTTTGCGGTATAAATGCCATTCCAAGGAATGATGTAGGCTAAATTTTGCATGTCTATTTTTTTTGATGGAAGAGATGCTTTTTTTAACTCGACTCCTTTGGTTAAGCTTTCACATGCAATCGCATTTAAGCCATAAGCATAAGGCAAGTTCCATGAGGTTATATCATAGGTAAGTGAATCGGAAAGAAAAGTTTTTGGTTCAAATAAAACTTGAATTAAATTCCCTTTTTTTTGATTTGAATTTATTATTAATTCAGAACCATTGGCAGTATATTTTAAACTTTTTAAATTCTCGTAGTTAAATCCTTTTACTTTTTCTCCCTTTATTGCATATGAAAATTTTATTTCATGCAAATCAAGTAACTCCTTTAATCGAAGTAATTTTTGTTTTTTCCCATAAACGATATAGGATTTGTATTTATAATCATCTCTTTTTATAAATTTATTGTATTCTTCAATTAATTTTTTAGCATTTAAAGAGGAATACTTAATGGTTTCCAATGCAGTAGATGTATGATGCGCAATTCGATCAGAAAGTTTCAAGGTGTCGTTATTATTGGTTTCTACAGCAAGTCCTGCTTTTCCATGTCCAGCTTGCTCATAGGTCATGCCAATAGCCCCACAAAAAGTAGGGTAGGTGTCTCCGTAGCTTGGGTAAAGTAAATCAAATTCTTCTCCAGTGAAATATAACCATCCCTTTTCATCAAAATTTTCAGCATTTCTTTTTCCAAGATTTGTTTGAAATTCTCTTTGCCAGGGAGTTATAACTTCATGAAACGGCTCTGCAGCGGGAGCAAAATAATATGGGTTATTTATCCATTGCTCATGAAAATCAACGTGCACATGTGGCTGAAATTTATTAAACTGTATTAAACGTTGTTTGGTTTCTACTTGAGTAGCCCAAGCCCAATCTCTATTTAAATCAAAAAGATAATGATTTGGTCTTCCGGATGGCCATGGCTCGTTATGCTCTAAAGAAATAAGGGAAGTATTGGGTGGGGTGTTCCTGTATTGATTATACCAATTAACATATCTATCTCTTCCATCAGGGTTTAGACAAGGGTCTATAATTACGATAGTGTTTTCTAAAACTTCTTTTTGTTTAAGTAATTCGTATGCTGTATTAATTGCAGCTTCACTGCACGATGCTTCATTTCCATGAACATTAAAGCTGAGCCAAACAATTGCTTTATTTTCCTTTTCAATTGAGTTTTGATGTATGTGAACTAATGAGTCCAAATGTTTTATGTTATAAGCACTTGAGATAACTACAATTTCTAGATCTCGTCCTTCGTTTGTTTTCCCATATGGGATTATTTTTACGTTACCAGAATTAAGTAGTTTTAGTATATTGAACTTGCTAAGAATGGAATTATGATCATTAAATTTTTGGCCAAAATTAGACCCAAGAATGTATTCTTTAATTTCATTTTCTTTGATGTCTTTTTCAGATAAATTATCTAGATCTTTTTGAAGATAGGCAATTGTTGGTATGCAAATGAAAAATAGCGTTATAAGTTTTTTCATAAAAAGTTATTGAATTTTCAAATCTACGGATATTTAACTTACTATTTAAATAGAAGTAATTGATAATTAACACTAAATTAGCCATGCAAAAAATAAAATTATGTCATTTAAACTATACTACTTCATCTTTTTAATTGCTTTTCCGATGATGGCAATTTCTCAAAAAAATAAAAAGAAAAGTTCGCCTTTTTCTTCTTCTGATGTTTCTTCTATAGCATTTAGATCTATTGGACCAGCATTAACCTCTGGAAGAATTTCAGATATCGTGGTTAACCCTAATGATTTTAATCATTGGTATGTGGCTGCTGCATCAGGTGGATTATGGACTACCAAAAACCATGGAATTACTTTTCAGCCTATATTTGATTCATACGCTTCTTATTCGATCGGCTGTGTTAAAATGGCTCCTAGTAACACCAATGTTATTTGGGTTGGAACAGGAGAAAATAACAACCAAAGATCGGTATCCTATGGCGATGGAGTATACAAATCTGTAGATGGAGGGAAAAGTTTCAAGAATATGGGTCTTAAAAACTCTGAACATATTGGTAATATTATTATTCATCCAGAAGATGAAAACACTTTATGGGTTGCTGCTTATGGACCATTATGGAGCGAAGGTGGAGACAGAGGGGTTTATAAAACAATAGATGGGGGAAAGACATGGACACAAACTTTGTCTATATCCAAAAACACTGGGATTTCTGAAATTATTATAGATCCATCTAATCCAAGTATTCTTTATGCTGCAGCACATCAAAGAAGAAGGCATGAATGGACATATATTGGTGGTGGACCTGAGTCAGGATTGTATAAGTCAACAGATGGTGGAGAAAACTGGCGTATAATTGAAAATGGACTACCAAAAAAATACATGGGAAGAATTGGCCTTGCAGTCTCTGCAGTAGACCCTAATTATGTCTATGCTATTGTTGAGGCTAGATATGGAAAAGAAGGTTTTTATCGATCAACCAATAAAGGCGAGTCTTGGTCAAAAATGTCTTCTTATAAAACTAGTGGCAATTATTATCAAGAGATTTTTTGTGATCCAAAAAATAGAGATAAAGTTTTTTCCATGAATACCTATTTACACCATACAGAGGATGGGGGCAAAACATTTATAAAAACAGGAGAAAAAAATAAACATGTCGATAACCATGCTATTTGGATTAACCCTAATAACACCAATCATTGGATTGTCGGTTGTGATGGTGGTATTTATGAAACATATTCTCATGCTAAAGAATGGAATTATTATGCAAATCTTCCTTTAACGCAATATTATAAAGTAGCAACTGATAATTCCTATCCATTTTTTAATGTTTATGGTGGAACACAAGATAATAACTCCATGGGGGGGCCTTCAAGAACAACAAATGTCGCAGGGATATTTAATACCGATTGGTTTATTACCAATGGTGGAGATGGATTTGAAACAGCAATTGATTGGTCAAATCCCAATATTGTTTATGCACAAGCACAATATGGCTGGTTAGTAAGATACGATAAGTCTACAGGAGAAAAAGTGCCGATTCAACCAATGCCTGCAAAAGGAGAAGATCCATATCGATGGAATTGGGATGCTCCAATTTTAGTTTCTCCACATGATGCATCTACAATCTATTTTGCATCCAATAAAGTATTCAAATCTTCAAATAAAGGAGACGACTGGTCCGTTATTTCTCCAGATTTATCCAAACAATTGGATAGAAATAAATTAAAAGTGATGGGGCAAGTATGGTCTATTGATGCAGTAATGAAAAACATGTCCACCACCATATATGGAAATATTGTTGCGATGGATGAATCCCCCATAAAGAAAGGACTAATATACGCAGGAACTGATGATGGATTGATTCAGGTTACTAAAAATGATGGAAAAGATTGGATGAAGATTGAAACTTTTGATGGAATTCCTGAAAATACTCGAGTAAATATGATTTGTGCATCAATGCATCATGAAGGCGAGGCTTTTGCAACATTTAACAACCAAAGACAAGGAGATTTTAAACCTTATTTAATGAAAACCTCAGATTTTGGTAAAACATGGAACTCAATTGCTGGTGATTTACCGCAAAGAGGTACCGTTTATTGTGTAAAACAAGATCATGTAGATCCTAATTTGTTATTTGTTGGAACCGAATTTGGTGCATTCTTTAGTGTAAATGGTGGATTAAATTGGGTAAAATTATCAGGGCTTCCTACGATTTCTATCTATGATTTAGATATTCAAAAAAGAGAAGATGCTCTTGTTGCGGCATCTTTTGGTAGAGGGTTTTATGTGATTGATAATTATGGTCCTTTGAGAGAGTTAAGTAAAGTAAATCTTAAAAAAGAAGCGCATTTATTTGCCATCAAAGAGTCTTTGCAGTTTATCCCTTCTGACCCATATGGATTAAGAGGTACAGGTTTTCAGGGAACCAATTTGTGGATGGCCAAAAATCCAAAAATAGGAGCCAATATATTTCTTCACATAAGGGATGACTACAAGACTTTAAAAAATCAAAGACAGGCCAATGAAAAGAAATTAGAAAAAGATGGGGCAGACGTAAACTATCCAAGTTTCTCTGATTTAAGAAAGGAAAAATTAGATGAGAATGCGATGGTAATAATGGTTATTTCTGATGATTCTGGAAATGAAATTAGAAAACTTTCCAAAAAAGCATCTAAAGGAATCATGAAATTTAATTGGAATTTCAGAGGGGCATCTACAAATCCTATTACTAATAAAGAGGTTTATGATGGTTTTTTAGTTCCTCCAGGTGTTTATTATGCTACTGCTTACATATATGCTAATGGAGATGTTCGTTTATTATCAGAAAAAAAAGCATTTAAAGTGAAAACATTGAATAATCAAACAATCAAATATGATGCTAATGAACTGATTTTATTTAGAAAGCAACTTTCTTCAATAAATGTTGGTTTTACAACAATAACAAAAGAAATGAATCATTTTAAATCAAAATTAGATCTAATTAAAAATGCGTTAATTAAATATCCAAATACAGATAAAAAGTATTTTCAAACAATTAATCAATTATATGAAACTTATGATTCCTGTAAATTGATTATTTGGGGAGATGATTTAAAATCAAAACATCAATTTGAAACTTCTCCAAGTTTACAAAATAGATTTGGAATGCTTAAATATAAATTAAGCGCAAATATGTCTGGAGTAACAAATACTCATAAAAGAGATTATGCCATCATTAAAGAAGAATGTTCTAATTTAAGTGTGAAATTAAAATTGATGATTGCTGATTTAAATGCCATTCATTTAAGTTTAAAAACCATAAAAGACTTTCCCTATATTAAAGAGTAAACCTAACTTAATTAAATCTTATTTATCTTTTATATAAACAAACCCAATGAAAACATTTTTAGTATTCTTTTTTTCTATTTCTTCTTTTTTAAGTATCTCTCAAGGAATGATAACCAATGTGAACATGGATCCTTTATATCCATATTCGGACGATACAATATACATCTATGTAGACATGACTTTCTCAACCTCCTCATGCCCTCTTGATACTTCTTCTGTTCAAATTGTTGGAAATGATATTATTGCTTCTTCTCTTCATTGTTTTGGTCTATTACAAACTATATGTAATACAACAGATACGATCGTTATAATGCCTTTACCTCCAGCAATTAATTATGATTTTAATTTTGTACTAAGTTCTGGTGAACTTCCTGATCCATGCACTCCGGGTATCGTTCCTGACGATACATTATTTTTTGATTTTGGTGTGCTTGATGCATCAACAAGAGTTAATGAATTAGAAATATTTAGTTTTAATATTGATCCAAATCCAAGCTCAGGAATTTTTAAATTAACAATACCTAATTTTATTAACAATAATTTTCTGTTTAAAGTTTTTAATAATCAAGGAGCGATTGTTAAAGAAGGAACCATTAATAAACCCTCTGAATTATTTGATTTGAAATTAAAGTCAGGAATCTACTATGTATCTGTCTTTTCAAGATCTTCAAACTATCAAGTGACAAAAAAAATAATATTTTATTAAGTTACCACCAGCCAATAAATTTCCACCATAATAGTCCAATAACGATCCAAATGAAAAGATGGTAAATGGATACAATAAATCCCGTTTTGTACCATTTTTTATTATCGACATAGCCTAATCCAAAGTAAACAATAATAGGGCCTGTAGAATAATTGGTTAAGCATCCACACAAACATGAAAAATAGGCAAATAAACAAGCTGTTATCAGTGGATTTGCATGAAAATATAATGCGGTAGCCATTAATGGAAATGCTATAGCAGTGATATGGGCAGTTAGCATGGAAAAAAGGTACATGCTATAAAAATAAAGCACTGCTATAATTAATAATACAATAAGTTCATTTGAACTAATAGAGATGTTTTTGATATTGGAAACAAGCCATTCAATAATTCCGTATTTAGCCATTAAAACCGAAAGACTTAAAAGACCTCCAAGCCAAATAAATGTATCCCAAGCTATTTGATTATTAAGAACATTTTTCCATTTTTCTGCCTTTAAAATCAACATTAATAATACTCCTAACCAAGCAACTTCTGTTGTTCCAATTCCATGAAAACTTTTACTAGTCCAAAGTAAAAATAGAAAGATTAATATTGCTCCAATTATTTTTTCAGAATAGGATGTTTTTCCGATTTTTTGTATTTCTTCAACTACAATATGTTTACTATTTATTGGACTTGATATTTTAGGTTTTTGAATAGTATAAATCAATAGAGGCAATAATGCTAATGAGACTATTCCAGGTAAAATTGCTCCAAGTGCCCAAGTGGACCAATTAAAATCAATTCCAAGAATGTTTTTAATTCCTTCGCTCATTAAGGGATTTGCAGCCATTGCAGTTAAAAACATGGCTGAGCTTATTAAGTTTGCATGGGAACCAACAAGTATTAAAAATGCACCTATTTTGTTTTGGTTTATACCTGCTTTAGAATTCAAAGAATTAGATAATGAATTAACAATGGGTGCTATTATCCCTCCACCACGAGCGGTATTGGAAGGTACAACAGGAGCAAGAATTAATTCGGTTAGACAAATAGAATAAGCTAGTCCAAGAGGTGTGTTCCCAAAAATTCGGATTAATAATAATGCTATTCTTTTTCCAAGATTTGAGTTTATGATAGAAGAAGCAAGGATAAACGCTGCAAGTACAAGCCAAACGGTAGTATTTGCATAGCAGTTTAGCCCTTCTTTTAAATCAATAATTCCACAAAATGCTAAACAAAACAATCCACCTAAAACGGAAATACTCATCGGAGCAGCCTTTAATATAAAGCTTAAGATTATTGAAATGAATACGGATAAAATATACCAACCCTTTAATGGAGCATCTGTGTAATCTCCTATTATTGCTAGAAATACCCCAAAAGCAACACATAAAAAAAATCTATTAATGGAAATTTTGTCTTTCATTAAAATGGAATAAATTGATAAAATAAAATTATAAAATTTTATAGATCAGTATTTTAGATTTTTTTCTCTTTGGAATTTCTATTGAGAATCTCAATAATTCTTAGTTTATTTGTAATTCTTAAAAAAAAAATATGAAAAATACATTTTTGATTTTCACCATTTTACTTTTCAGTTTCCCTCTTTTTTCACAAAATAAAATTGAGTATATTGAATATGATTTGCCAAATGGTATGCATGTAATTTTGCATGAAGAGCATGCGACTCCTATCGTTGCAATATCTGTTTTGTATCATGTTGGCTCTAAAAATGAAAATCCAGAAAGAACAGGCTTTGCTCATTTTTTTGAACATTTATTATTTGAAGGTTCTGAAAATATCGATCGAGGGGATTATAGCAATATGGTTGAACGTAATGGAGGAACATTAAATGCAAATACTTCACAAGATAGAACCTATTATTTTGAATTATTGCCATCCAATCAACTAGAATTAGGAATGTGGTTAGAAAGCGAAAGACTTCTTCATGCTAAAGTGGATATAAAAGGAATTGAAACACAAAGAAGTGTCGTTAAAGAAGAAAAACGTCAACGTGTCGATAATCAGCC
>Ga0163109_10003532_pt1 | contig 11939 bp, 10 predicted proteins | sample CRUFie1St13metaG_FD_108704 | JGI IMG/M metagenome (GOLD analysis project Ga0163109, IMG submission 108704) | Marine microbial communities from the Costa Rica Dome - CRUD Field 142mm St13 metaG | ecosystem: Environmental > Aquatic > Marine > Oceanic > Photic zone | place: Costa Rica: the Eastern... | reverse complement strand
TGTGTAAATGAAGCAGATGGGAAATGATTTGCAAATACATTTACATTTACAGTTCCACTACCAACATTATCATATTGGTCTCTATAAGTAATTGTTGAAGAAATAGTTTCTCCACTTTGTGTTGCCGAACCACTTATATCTACTCCCAATGTTAAATTACCACTATTATCAACCGCTATTGCCGCATTTGATGAAGTATATGAAGCAACTGCTGCTGAACCATAATTTGGGTCATAACTTACTGAGAGTTGTGAAGCATTTCCTGCACCAAATCCACTAGCATCTCTGATAACATCACCACTTTGTCCTGATTCTATAATGTAAGAAGTTGTATCACCACCAAGTGTACCAGTATCACCAGCTGCAATTGTAATTGTTCTACCTATATAATCTGATGATTTACTATAAGCATCAGTTACTCTTAGGTTATAAGTTAAAGTTCCTGCAGATAAGTTCTCATTTGCTCTAATGAAGAGAGATGATGAATTTGAGTTTGTATAATTGATATTAAGTTTTCCTGCATCAGTACCAGATAAAGAAGCAGAATAAGGAGTATCACTCTCTGTATCCGTTATTGATACAGAAACCAAATTTGTGTTTGTTGTTGCTAAATTCGAGTTTAAATTAGATGTTTGATTTGTAAATGAAGCAGATGGGAAATGATTTTCTACAATTATTACACTCAAATTATCAGTTGTAGTTGTACCAAAACTATTTGTAAATGTAATTGTTGAATCTAAAGTATCTCCACTTTGAGTAACCGAACCACTTAAATCAACACCTAATGTTAATCCACCACCTGAGTTGATTGATATTGCTGGATTAGATGATGACCAAGTACCAGTTTGATTTGATTGGTAATCTGCATCATTGTTAATTCCATAGTTGATAGTTTTTAAAGTTACACCACTTTCTTCAGATTCTTTGATGTATGGTCCCGCTGGCCAGTTATCCGAAATAATTGCTGGTGTATCATCAGTAATGTTTATACTTACAACAGATGCAGATGAGATAGTTGCATTGTAATTATCTCTTACTTGTACTCTATATTGATATTGATTAATTAAATCAGAGTTTAAGTAAACACCTGTTTTTCTTGTTACATTACCACTTGAATCCATTTGGAATGGATTTTCATGTGGGTCTGTTAATTGTGAAGTACCACCATATGAACTACTTGTTACTGTTGAACCATCTAATACTAATTTATGTAAATCAAATGTTACGAAAGAAATACTATCTCCTTCACTATCAGTTGCTGATATTGAACCAACTGATGCACCATTTGATGAATTTTCGTTTATTGAACCTACAACTTGTGAATTTACAATAGGTACTAAGTTATCAGTTACATTAACTGTAATTGGTAGTGTTACAAATGAATCAGAATCTTGACCAGCAATTTTGTGTTCATCTGAAGCAGTTATACTAAAGTTGTAAGTTGTTTGTTGTTCGTAATCCAACGAACCTGTATTTTGTTTAATATCCAAATAGGTACTTTGAATATCTATATCAAAGTGATTGTTATCTATTGAACTTGTTGTAATTGTAATTGTATCACCTTCAGTATCAGTAAAGAAAACTCTTTTTACTAAAGTATCATTTGCTGAACTTTCATTTAAATTAGCAGTTACTGAAGTAATTATATTTCCACTTATTGAAGTTTCTCTAAATACTGGTGCTTGGTTTGGTGTTACAATTATGTAAATATCTTTTTCTACACTTGAATTAAAAGTATCAGTTGCTTTTACTTTTACTAAATGACCATGGCCACCACCAACTGGTGAAGTGTTAAATGAAGATGATTCTGCTAATGCATTTAATGTCATTAAACCACTACTACTTACTCTTACTAAATCTGCAGTATATGAAGAACCTGTACCAAATGTTAAAGTTTGTCCTTCAGGGTCAGTTGCAACTAATTGTACTATCTCTGCATTACTTGCTGAGTATTCTGAGATTGTTTGATTACCAGTTGTGATTGATGGTTCACTATTTGGATAAAATATTGCATTTAAGAAATCTTGTACTGAACCACTTGTACCAGGATTAAATGATGATGTAAAGAATGCTGGTAACTTATCTTGTGAAATAATTCTATTTCCATTAAAGGTTACATCTCCACTTGCAGATGAACTAATGATTACATTTCCACTACCAGATGTAATTGTTGTTCCACCTTGTCCTATAAATGAACCACTAAATACATTTGTACCATCTAAAGTTCTAATTACCGAACCACTTATTACTCCAGTTCCATCAAGTGTTCTTAATACTGAACCACTAACTACACCAGTTCCATCTAAAGTTCTAAGTACACTTCCACTAACTACACCAGTTCCATCAAGTGTTCTCAATACCGAACCACTTACAATATTACTACCATCAGTAATTTGAGATGAACCAGAAACCAATCCACTTGGTACATTTGTTAGTTGAGTAAAATCGGATGTTCCTCCACCACCACTACCAAATCCACTTGAAGCGGCTGATGCTGAAATATAGGAATCAGTAATTACTGAAGTTATTTGTGCTGAACCACTTACTACTCCAGCTGGTAGACCTGTTGTAATATCAGTTGAGATTACCCAATATCCATCATAATAGATATATAGATTACCATCATCTGATTTCCACCATAAATCTCCTTGTGATGGAGAACTTGGTGCTGAATCTGAAACAGTTACACTTGCACTACCACCACTTGCTGATGATGATATTTCAAAATTATTTCCAACTTGGTTGATTGTAATGTTTGAACCAGCAACTAATGAACCACTAAAAACACCTGTACTATCTAAACTACGAAGAACACTTCCACTAACTACACCAGTACCATCTAAAGTTCTTAATACTGAACCACTTACAATCCCACTGCCATCTGTGATTTGAGTTGAACCACTAACTACTCCACTTGGTAATGAATTAACAACTTGAGCAGAACTACTTATTGTTCCTGATGGAGTTGAACCTCCACCACTAGCAGAAGATGATATAATAAAATTATTACCATCTTGATTTATTGTTACATTTGTTCCAGCTACAAGTGAACCACTAAATATTCCACTTCCATCTGTTATTTGAGATGAACCACTAATAGTTCCACTTGGAAGTTGTGAACTACCACTTATTACTCCACTTGGAAGTGATGAAATTACTTGAGCTGAAGATGATATTGTTCCACTTGGTATATCTGTATGAGAACCACTTGTAAATCCGAATGCTGTTATTTGAGCAGAACCACTAATCGTTCCTGCTGGCACTGTTCCACTACCTGTTGGGATGGTTACAGTATTTCCATCTGATATTGTTAGTTGGTCTCCACTTATAGAAAGTGTTTGAGTATCCGAACCTGTATTATCAGTTGCATTTTCTAAAGTATCTAATCTTGTATCTACTGAAGAAGAGAATGAAGTGAATGTTGAACCACTTATAATACCACTTGGTAATTGTTCAACAATTGAACCACTTAAGATTCCACTACCATCTGTAATCTGTGTGGATGATGAAACTAAACCACTTGGTTTACCACTTAAACCACTAAAAGTTATTTGAGATGAACCACTAACAGTTCCACTTGGAAGTTGTGATGTTATAGAACCACTTAAAACACCAGTGCCATCTAAAGTTCTTAAAACAGAACCACTAACTAATCCACTTGGTATATTTTGTAAGTTTACATTCCAATCAGCACCACTACCACTTGCAGATATACCATTAATTCTTGAATCAAAAGAAGAAGAATCAGTATAATAAGATGCTGTAAATGTATTTAGGTGAGATATATCAGTTGAACCTCCTCCTCCACCAGTTGAACTAATTGTAATTTGGTTTGAAGAAGATGCAATGGTAACATTTGTACCTTGTTTAAAAATAGGAGTGCCTGTAATGTTCGAATAAGGAATATTTACTAATTGACTACCATCTCCTATAAATGAACCACTAAATGAACCAGAGACACCTGTTGCTGAAGATAAATCAACCGAACCAGATTGTACGGAAAAATCTCCTTCAATTACCGAGGCGGTTACTACACCTTGTATTTGTTTACTTTGAATTAATGTAGCCATTATCTACTCACTATCTTTCCTTTTACTGAAAAATCTGTATTTACAATTAACTGAGGAGCTAATGTAATACTTTCAGTAAAATTAATTACTATATTTGTTCCATCATCTGTAACCGAGTAGACATCACCTGTCTTTTTTATTCCTTGTAAATAAATATCAATATAATCAGATAAATCGTCTACTTTTATTTCATCATAATTAAATTTTTTGTTAGCTAAAGTAATTGTAAACAAATTACCACTCAAGCTAATCGAATCTGGTACATGAGTAAAGATTGTTGTATCATCAATTACTTCTTGTACAAGATTCTTAAATCTTTCTCTATCATTGAAAGGAGTTACTATATTTGGTTTAGTTTTACTCATAATAAATCCAAATCTCCTTCTATTTTAATATTATCATCACTTTCCAAAACATATGGAAAATTAGATTTTTTAAATTTAACTAATAATTTTGAACCACTCGCTTCAACTATATAATCTTTTTCAAGAATATATTGTCCATTTATAAATATATCAAACCTGGCGTGTTCTTGTCTTAAATATCTTAATTCTGAATTTAAATCTTTTCTTGTTACACCATCTAACTTCCATATGTAATATAATCCATGATTTAAATCATGTGGTGATAATCTAAATTCATCAGGTTCGTGTACTTGTTTTAATATTTTAACTAATTCGTTGATTGCCATAATTAAATTTCTATAAATTTACCTGTTATACCAAATTCATCTGTATTTTCTAAAATATACCCTAAATCATTTGCTGTTGATTGTAAATCTGTTGGATATGTTCCACCTTCAGATAAAGAACCTGTTGAAAAGTTAAAATAAACTTCGTTTGTTGCTAGAGAACCAGTATATGAATACTTTGATTTGGGTACAAATACTCCATTTATATAAACTCTAAACCAATCATTCTCATCAAACACACCATTTAATTCTGGTGGTAATTTAGGTAATTCAACATTAGTTAACTTAATAGTATCAGCATCTACAAACGAAGCATCTTGTGAACCTCTTGTTGACATAAAATCAATTACATCAGAATATTCGTTATACAATTTTTGTTTTGATAAAGAAAATTGTCCACCTGTTAAATCAGTTTCAACTCCCCATACTACTTTTTTAGGTGTAATAGATTTTTTATGAGTACTTTCATTATCAAATTGTTCTGGTAGAAGATATGCATTTACTGCCATGGTAAAGTTTGTCCTAACAATTCTTTGAGTACCTTCACTTATTTCAGTTGTATTATCAAATGAATCTATTTTTGTTCTAAATTTAAATCCTCCCTTATCACCCCAATATTCATCAGTTGCATATTGGAAAGCTTCAACAATTTTGTTCATATGTTCTGTGAAATCAGTCCAAATGATTACCTCATATGTTAAAGTAACATAATCTGGTATTACAATATCATATATTTCAACTGGTCTTTGGGTTCCAGTCATAGCTGAAAACTTATCGTATCTGTGTTTTTTGGAATATCTTGATACTGATGGATAAGATACATGACGATTCATTGTATTTGATAATGTATCATTTCTTTCAATTGAGTTTCTTTTAAACATTACTAAAGGAATTTGTAATACTCCTTTTTTATCTCTTAAAAAACCATCTAATTGTACAGCTTTCCATCTTTCAGGATTACCATATACAACTGGTATCTTTTGTTTCTCTTCAAATATCTCAACCGTAGGTAATACTGTATCAATCATGTGTTCAGCAATTGCTAAATCAACATCAAATAATTTTACACCTTTACCTTGTTCAATACTTTCTTTTTTGTATTGATTAGCTCGGTTTACTGGTCTATTTTTTAGAGGGTCTATAGCCATTAGTGATATATCCTTTCATCAATTTGTATTTGACTTCTTCTTACCATAAATCCAACACCTATTAATTGGTTTCGTGATTCTTCAAATGTATTTGTTTCTTTATTATAAATTTGTGGTTGTCCACCAACTAACGCACTTTCTCTTACATTATCAAGTTCATAATAAATTCCATCAAATAATATTACATCACCAATTTCAGGATAACCTACTGTAAGGTTTTGAATTGCTTCAGTTGGTACCAATGTACCATTTACATCCCTCACTTTTGGTACAGCGAAAGAAGTATCTCTACACCTCTGTCTATTGAATCTAAATTCTACCGCCTGTTGTTTATCAGGTCCAAATCCTTCATATACAACATTCATAGGTTCTCTATCCACAATACACATTACTGTTGAGGGTGCTCTCCAAACCTTTCCAAGAGATTCACCATATAAATTAGTTTTGGTTTCACCCACAGATACCTTAAACAAGGTTACTGCTTGCTCCACAACATAATCCACAACCTCTTCAGAGATGGTTTTTATGAAATCCAAATCTTTTGCATTAAAAAACTTCGGCATTGGTTTATCCTATATAAATGTTAAGTGGAACACGATTCATAATTTGTTGTTGTTGTTCAACCATTTGTGATTCATTTTCCATTCTTTGTTTTTTACTTACTTCATTAAGATTTTCTCTTAATTGTTCAATTAAAGCATCTTTTTCTGTTTGTGCTTCAGCTCTTAATGCCGCACCATCTAAAGAAACTTCAGAACCTGGTATTGGAACAGTAGAATATTTTTCTCTAACCGCTCCTAACATCTCTTTTGCCAAAGCTAATGTATATTTTCTAATCCATTGTTTACCAACATCATTAATTTTATTATAATCTGCAAAATTGTATCCTATATTTGAATAATCCGATACTACATTTGGAGTGATTATAGTAGAATCTTCTCTTCTATCCTTTACAACTTGATATTCAAACCAAAGTTTATATTCTTTTGTTGGTTTTGGAAATATTTGTAATTTATTATTTACAATATTAAATGTATGTGCTGATTTTCTAAATTGGTCATTGAATTCAATTTGTTGAATTCTTAACATATCCTCATAAATTGGCATCAATATAAATTGTGCCGCTGGTGAGAATGAACCAAAACCAAATTCATCAATCAAGTTGAGTGTTCCTTGACCAGAAACAGAATATGGGTCAAAGAATCTATTAATAGCTGGTGTTGTTTCGTAATATACTTTAGTTACATCTAATCTTTCACCACTCTCTGAAACATCTGCCCATAAAGTTTGGATATCATATTCTTGAGAATTAGTATTTACTGTAACAAATCCTTTTTTAATATCTGTTCTACCACCTACATTAGCTAAATTACCATAAGCTTCAGCAATAGTAATTGTATTATTTAATTCAGAACCAAGTACTGATTGACCTGTGTAATTAGAACCAGTTGGTTGTCCTTCTAATGAACCGAGATTGTTTCTAATATTAAATTGGTTAACTTGAGCAGAATACTCTGAAACAGCTTCTTCAAATACGGCAAAGAAATTATCACCTTCTAATTCTACATCTATTATTGGATATCCTAATCTTCTTGCACACCATGAAGCAACTTTAGGTGCATCTAATCTAAAAGTTGAATCAGAATCATAAATTCCGAATGGGGTTGATGAACCTGAAGTAAAATCTGCTGAACCTGTCCAAATTCTTGCTTGAGACATATACTTTTCTCCTTACTTATACAATTATACTACTATAAATATAAATTTATTGAAAAGGAGAGTATAATATAAAAAAAAGAGGGAACCGAAGTTCCCTCTAATTTTATCATCACTATATAATGACCGTTAACTAAGATTAACTAACTATTATAGTAAGTTTAAATCTTTAACATAGATTTTACCATAGAATTCTGGTCTAACCATTTTCTTAGCATATCTAGTCATTACACCTCTTCTTGGTGTAAAGTTAGTTGGGTCATATACAAGAGGTGTCATGATTAATGGTACATACGGTGCATATACAGCTCCTGTTTCAAGGAAGTTACTTCCTTTAAATCCTAACAAGATTTCGTTTGAAGTCATGTAAGGGTTTTTGTAAACAGTATATCTGTTAGCAATAGAACCAACAGTAGTTACACCAGCTGCGAAAGATGAAGCATCTTTATCAGCAGAAACTGTAAATCCTGGGATTGATTCTAAAATAGTACATACATCAGGAGAAGCAACTACGAAGTTAGCTCCACCTCTTAATGTTAATTGGTGAATCTTGTTCGAAACTTTGTTAAGTTTAGCACCTAAAGTTTGGAACCAAGAGTTCTTAGTATATGCAGCCGCGTTTGAACCAGCAGTCCAATTAGCTACACCATCATACTCTTCACCTAATGTTACTGACCAGTACTCAGTTGTTAAAGCATTAGCTTTTAACATATCTAAGATTTCTAAGTCAATCTCTAATGAGATGTACTCAGATAACATAGAAGTTAATTCAGCTTCAGCGTCAATTGAGTGGTAAGCATTTAGGTCTTGAGCTAATTCAGGTGTCCATACAGCCTTTAGTTTTCTTGTCTTAGCAACAATTGCTTCAGACTTCAACTCTAGGTCAACTTCAGGAATACCAATATCAGTAGCTGGTTCAGATGGAGAAGCATCTTCGAAGTCTCCTCTATTTTCAGCAATTGGTTGTCTTGAGTATGAAATACTTGCGATGTTTGCAGGTCTTGCAATACCACCTTCAGCTTTTACATAGAAGTAGATGTTATTTGCATCAGCATAAGTGTGAGCTGAATATACATCTGTGAATTCTGAACCAGAAGGTACAAAACTTCTTACACCATCTATGTCAGGTCTTGTAAATGAACCTCTTGCAACACCGATTTTTACGATATCTTCAGCTGCAATTGAAGCAGATAATGCTGAATCAAATCCTACATCAGCCCATGAAGCAGATGCAAAACCAGTTGCACCACCTACAAGAGCAACAGAAGTCTCTGATTGGTCATTTACAGAATAACCGAATCTACCATCACCGTATAAACCGTTAACAGCTGAATCAGTTGAACCTAGGTCACTACCTGTACCACCGAACAATGATTGTCCGTTGAATGCAGGGTTACCACCTTGGTCAGTACCATACTTAAAGTCTAAATAAAATATTAGACCTGAAGGAAGGTTCATTGGTTGTACAGAAACGAATTCTTTCGATGCAATTTCACCGAAGATTCTTCTTACTAGAGGAAGGGCTACACCACTCCACTCTTCGTTACCACCACCTGTACCAGTAGCAGTAGCTTCATCAAGCAATTGTTTTGCTTGGTTTTCTAACAATACAGATACCTGTGATTGTTCTCTTTCTCCTAAACCTTCAAGAAGTCCAGTTTGTTCCCATTTTCCTTTAAGTTCTCTAGTTTCAGCTAGCATCACTTGTTGTGGGTTCTTTCCTTCCATCAATTTAGATAAATCAAAATTTGCCATTTTTTTATCTCCTTAATAATTTGTTAATTAGCGAATGTTAGCAAGTTTTTTGAATCTATCAGCCATCGTATTAGTTGATTCACTTATCACTTCTTTTGAAGGAGCAGTTGAAGCAACTGGCTTCGATGCGAATGATTCATTAATTTTCTTACTTACTTTTTGTTTTTTTGCAGTTCCATTAAATTTGAAACTCTCAGCCAAAGTTGAGAATACTAATTTAACTTCTCTTACATTACCAGTTCTGTCTAATGTCTCAACAACTTTCATTTTCTGGTCGTTGTTTAAGTCATAAGCTCTGAACAATTTGTTTGTATAAAGAAGTTTAGCATTTAACAAGTTAACTTCATTGATAGTAGATTTAAGTTCCTTGATAGTAGACATTGCCTCTTCCAATTCTGCTTTAACCTCTTCAATTTCCTCAACTTCTTCAACTTCTTTAGTTTCAGAAACTTCTTCTTCAGAATCTTCTTCCTCACCGTATCCCATTTCTCTTAGGATTTCGTTAAGGTCGATTTCTTCATCTAAATCTTCTTCTTCAGATACTTTTTCCTCTTCTTCAGAGTGTCCATATCCTTCTTCGTGTTTTTCCTCTTCATGAGAATCAACAGCATCATCAGCGATATCTTCAACTTCTTCTTTTTCCTCAGCATCAAGTTCTTCTTGGTGGTCAGCTTCTTCCTCTTCAGAAAGTTCTTCCTCCAATTCTCTGATGATTGATTCTAAATCAAGTTCTTCATCTACTGAATGGTCATCATCCTCTTCAGAAACTTCTTCCATTTCTTCATGAGAATCTTCAGATACAGTTTCAGCTGATTCCTCAACTTCTTCTTTATCTTCTTCTTCCATTTCACCTTCTTTAACAACTTCAGTATCGTCCTCTTCAGAACCAACTGCAGCAGTTTCAACTTCGGTGTCAGGGTTTCCTTGAGCTACTTCTGATGAAGAGTTTGCATCATCCGCAGGTTGCTTGTTGTCTCCATCACCGATATTAGATGCTCCACCATCAGGTGCATCATCTTTATCGTACTCTTCATGTACTTCGTCTTTTTCTTCTTCGACTTCGTCCATATCTTTCATTTCATCATGAACTTCATTTTTCTCATCTTCTCCTTCAATTTCTTGTTGAAGTTTTTGAGAAAGGATTGATTGAAGTCTTGGAGTGAAAGCTTCTTCAAGAGCGATTTTGGCATTAGCAATAGCAGTTTCACGAACAGCTTTAGCATCAGCGATAGCTTCTTTTAACAAATTTGAATTTGCCATAATAGTTACCTTTCGTTTTTTGTTTCGTGAAAATATTAAGGGATTTTCAATAAGATTAGTTTGTAAAGGTCTTTTTGGTCACCTCACATAAGAATCGTGGGTATTCATTAACCTAGTATAAAACCTACATTTGGTAGGTTATTCTCTAATAAATATAGAATATATATTTAAAACCTATTTTTTTGTAGGTTTATTTTTAGTATTTTTTCTTTTTTTACGCTTTTTGGTTGGTAAACTTACTTTTGTGTTACCTTCAGCAATTTTTTCTAATATAGAATTTTTATATTGTTCTCGTTTTGCTTCAAGTTTTTGTTTTCTTCTTTTAGTAGTAGGTTTTGTGTAGTATTGTTTTTCTCTTAGTTCTAAAAGATGACCTGATTCGTTTACTGTTCTTTTAAACTTTTTTAAAGCTCTGTTGATATCTCCGTTTCTAACTTTTATTGAAACTAATTTTGGGTGTTTACTCATTCTCCTTTATTTAATGTAACATTTATAAATATATATATTTTATTTTTTATGAACCTTTGCCAGTTCCACTTTTTTTACCACCAGTATGAGTAGAAACATTTATTGGTTTTTTTCCTTGTCCTCTACTGGCCTTACCACCTCTATTTGCTTTATTTTGTGCTGCTCTTTTTCTACGAGTTGCGGATTCTTTTTCTTTTTTACTCATTGTGGCTGCTTTTGCTGCGGGTACACATTTCGCATATCCTCTCTTTTTACCACTTGTACCACATGGTGGGTGTTTTCCACTTTTATCTTTTTTTCCAATATTGACCCACTTCTTCTTAAACCAATTTCTCAAATCTTCATTTGTGGTTTCATTAAATATTTCATCTAAGATATCTTGTAGTTTCATTATTTAATTTTCTTTAATATAGGTTCTATATTTAATGCTATTGCATATTGGTCAAGATGTCTGTAATCGATAGGTACAAACTTTTGTTTTGTTTTCTTTGATGCAAATTCTGCTAGTTGTTTACAAATATCATCTTTTGATATACTACCTAAAGTATCAATCTTATCTAAATCTTTTGAACTCGCCGGAATACAAGTTAAAGTTGGACCTTTACCTAAAAAATCAGGTTTTGAATAATTAAATCTAAACTCAACAAATGAAGATGGTAATTTTGCATCTTTTGCATTTGATGTTAAAACAACTTTTGCTTTTCCATAAAAGTTTACAGTTTCGTTAAGTATATCTGTTAGTTTAATCATTTTTTTGATACTGTTTGATAAAGTTTCTCTTCAGCATCAGGTATTCTTTTGTATTGTCTTGGATTGATACCGAATCCTCTT
>Ga0163109_10003531_pt1 | contig 11941 bp, 10 predicted proteins | sample CRUFie1St13metaG_FD_108704 | JGI IMG/M metagenome (GOLD analysis project Ga0163109, IMG submission 108704) | Marine microbial communities from the Costa Rica Dome - CRUD Field 142mm St13 metaG | ecosystem: Environmental > Aquatic > Marine > Oceanic > Photic zone | place: Costa Rica: the Eastern... | reverse complement strand
TCTGTGGTATACCGACGAGTTATCTTTTCCATCATAGCTGGTGAAGTCTTGGAGGGACTTACCTTGATTCCTCCTTTTGCTCCACCAAATGGAACATCGACAATGGCACACTTATAGGTCATTAAGGCAGCCAAGGCTTTTACCTCATCCTGATTAACAGCAGTAGAAAAACGAATACCTCCTTTCGTAGGGAGTCGGTGGTGACTGTGTTGAACGCGATAAGCCTCTATAACGTGTACCTCGTTTCCCATTTTGACCGGAAACTTCATACGATAAACACTATTACACTGACGTATTTGATCAAGAACACCTTTTTGGAACCTAGTGTACTGTGATGCCTGGTCTACATAGTACTCGACATCCTGATAAAAACTATAATTAGACATAATCAAAATTTTACGACAAATCGAAGGTACACAGATAAGTGCCCTAATTGTTAAAAAGTTTTAAAAAAATGTGGATTTCGCTAACTCTATTTACCTGTCAATCCTTTCGATGGTCTTCGATTTTACGAAGGCGTTTTTCTAGGTAAATGAGAGTACCACCTAATCCCAGAAATACAATGATTAGCACAAGGATTACCACAGGGTATTTGCCATCGCCCCTAGGATTAAAAAACATCACCTTATTCAGCAAAGCCATCATCTGCATTAAAATTGTCATATTCAGCTAGTTTTTATTATTCAACAGATACATCCTGCGTAGGATATCAAAAATCCAAAACCCAATAAATGTCCATCCAATTACGGCAGGGTAAAAGACTGCACGGAGAACATTGTCCAAGTCATATTTCGAAAATGCAGGATTACCCCCCTGCCCCGGGTGTAAACTATCTACGCCTTGTAATCTAGGAAGAACAAAAATGAACATTATAAAAAGGACAAAAGCAATAATATTGTAGGCTGCACTAATACGTGCGCGTTTGCGCGGATTCTCGATGCTATTTCTCAAAAGAAAGTATGCTAAATACATTAATACCCCAAGTCCAGCTCCATTGAGTTTAGGGTCATTTACCCAAAAGGCGCCCCATGTATACTTTGCCCATGCCATCCCTGTCAACAGGCCTAAGACACCAAAACCAAGACCAACAGCATTGGATAAGGATGCCCAAATATCATGCTCAAGTTTATTTCCAAGTATATACTTAATCGCATAGATAAACCCAAAAAGCAATAAACCAACCATACCGAACCACATGGTAACATGGAACATTAAATTTCGGATGGTCTCTTCTAAAATGCGAAGATTAGGAAATATAAACCCTTTACGGCCTCTGGAATAAGAAGACACCTTTTCGCGCTCATCCATGCCTGAACAATAATCATTTTCTCCACAAAGATGAGCGCCACTCGTTGGAAGCGCTTTAGGCGACTTTACCAAGTCCATGGATTCAGAATGAATTACCAAATCCAGATAAACCACATTATCCGTGCTATCACGATAAATCACTCGATTAAGGGGAATCGTAAGACTATCATTCCCGTGAATGTAGTAATCAGAAATTGGGAAATACCCCTCAGGACAATGGGCCCATATATTTAAAGAGGACCTTTCGTCGTCGAATTTTGTGTTATGACCTTTTATGGTGATCAACGTATCTGAGGACCACTCAATGACATCGACTGTAATACCTGAACTAAGTGGAGTAGCTAAGGCCATTACTATGGCATATAAGGTGAATACAAGCCCTAAGATTTTCCACCACCAATGTCGTAAAATTTGATTCAACTTTATCTGAAATTAATCTCCCCAAATATAGGGAAAGAGCAAGAAGCCCAGTCCAAGAATAAGACCATCGAACACCAAAAGAGTGCTTAATGACATTATAGAGAAGTCTTGACTATATGCCATATCGATTGACCATAAATTTTTCATTAGAAACAGAAGTAAAGGGATTGCCAAAGGAAATCCAAGTACAACAATTAAAATTTGATTTTGTCCTGTTCTTGATGCCATACCCGCAATTAAAGTAAAGAGCCCCGTCATTCCCAAAGCACCTAACAATGTCGTTGTCCACCAATGCACAGAGAGCATGTAATTCAAAGAAAAAACTTGACTAAATAAAAGGGTCAACAGAAAGGATAATAATAAAACACTTAGAAATGAAGACAACAGTTTTCCGGCAAAGTACACTGAAGGGTTGATCAAAGTATAGTAATATAAATCCATTCCTTTCGCATCTCGAATAAAAGATGAGGCCGTGACATTAACCACAGTAAAAATCATGATCAACCAAAAAATCAAATTGAATACCCTATTGGATAAAACTGTCTGACCTAATAGGTCAAGGCCAGAATAAATCAAATAAGTTGATACGACCACAAACATAGTCTGGGCAGCTAGAGACTGGAGATGACGAAAATCGGCACGAAGTTCGTTATGCACAAAGATCCAACTTCTAGAAATGTAGTTTTTTGCCATGCTATCTTGACTTCTTTGTCGTTATGAAAGTACAAATCCAATGAACATCTATAATTTCGAAATGGTTATCAAACAAAACGATGGAATGATTATGACACGTTTATCCCTCACAATTCTTCTGATTTGTGTCTCTACAATTACATTATGGAGTCAAGAAATCCCAGCGAATGATTCCTTTAATGTACGATTTGACCATAGAGTGATGGATAGTCTAACTGCTCCTAACAACCAAGACCTTCAAATCATAAAAAACCATCTAAGTCAGTTACAAAGTAGTCGACAAGACATTTATGTGCACCGCATTTACTTCACCATGCACGCCATTCCAGAGGCAGTGAGCAAACTGCGCTATGAAAATGCCTCCAATCGGATTAAAAAGATTCTGAAATACGATGTAAAAATCAATGCTGGTTTTGGTGAGGATGTTAGACAATTCGATAACACCCTAGATGTAGTTTTCGAATATGCCCAAAGAGAGCCCATATCTAAATTTTTAAAAAACCTTAAGCAAATCGACGAAACAAAATATTGGAAACCTTCAGAAGATGGACTATTTCTAACGCAGCAGGGAGCCCTTGTTTATCTTCCTAAAAATTCTGCCAAATTGCCCTCAAAGTTTGGAGCAGGCGACATGGTCGAGCTGCGTTTTACCGAAGGTAATGGTCCACAACATTTAATTGGCAATGCTATGCATACCATGACGTCGGATGGGACATTTTCTCCTGTGTATGTCAATAAGTTCTATGCTCTTTTTGATGGAGAAATCATTCAACCCAAAAGTCCAGATTTATGGATAATAATTATGCCAGGGGAAGAAATGCAGGCCAGCTTTCGAGCAAAGGCCGATACACTCACTAATTATACCGCCGATCAAAATAGCTCTAAGTTTTGGAAGGAAAGTGCCCAAGACCCAATTATTCTATCAGGGCTTTTACATCTGATAGAAAATGGTGACACTTCAAAAATTCACGCGCTTAAAGAAATTATTGATTTAAATCCCAAAGCATTTGACGAAATTTCAAAACAACGTTTTGAAGCCCTTTTAGACCTCCATATAAAGGACATCCAAGAGTTACAAGCTTCCTTCACTTCAGCATTTGCTGATGCAGGATATCCAAGCTTTTATAAGATATATGGTATAGCTCAAGAACTTTTTTCCCCTTACAACAGACCATACTCCAAAGAAAATCAAATCATATACCAAGCACTTAAAAACCAAGATGATTTAATTCTCCATGAACAGTTAGTTAATCGTGCTCTTTTTGAGATTGCGAAAAAGTCCTTACAACTTTCCCTGGAGAGCTTAAAGGAGAAACACAAAGATTTATATAAGCAATGTCTTGAGATTTATGATGAAATACAACTTGAGCAAGTTATTCACGAAATGCAGGAAGAGGCATTGATTTACAGAAGTATTGATTTTTTAGTAAAACAAGAGTTATTCGAAGCCTGGCAGGTATTAGCAGCCTACCCAAATTTTATGCGTGGCAAAGAGCATATACTTGGGAAAGATGGCCTTGGCAGACTTCTTGGATGGCATAATTTATTTTATCCTCATGAAATATACATGCGTAGCCCCATAAACCGACGCGACAACCAGGAAAGCATTCGAAATTTAACCGAGCGCCCCATGTATGCCTGTCGACTTCAAAATGGATGGAATGCCATTGGAAAGACCATACCTCGTGTTGAAAATCCAACACTTGTTGTGGAATTTCAATGTGCCGAATATGGACAACTCTTTTTTTATGCCCCGGAAAGTGGTGCCATTATCATTCCGCGAGAAATTGGAAGGTCTCATTTTTTCTCAAATAGCTTAGATTCAGGTACGGAAGGTTATATGATTGCCTTTTACATGGCCAATAGTCGGGCCGTTATGTCAGTTACTCCTGCTGAATTCCGACACGATATTTGGTCTGACTTTGACTTCAAGCCACTTTCCTCCAATGCGATGTATACCAAAATTGCGGAGCTCAAAGAAAACTAAGATGGATACTATACTAAACTAAGTTTGCTGTAGAGTTCTTCTTGATTAGCATATAAAAATGCCGATAGATTCCCAGGCATAACCAACAATATTCTGCCATCGTTAAATCTGTATGGTGTGTACTCAAGATGAGCATTACGTATGATTTGTTGAAGATGTTTATCTACAACTCCTTGATATTTTTTTATTCCAGGTTGAATATGATGAGGAGCAATAAGCTGGGCCATACCCAAAAGTAAAATAAGAAATCAAAATACCTTAAACATTCTGTTCGCTGAATGCATCACGAATTCATGATTCAATCGCTGCCACAGCGATTCATCTATGCAGGATTTAATCTGGATGATTTGTTTAATCACGGATGTTTACCCTTGTGAAGGGGACCTAATTATAAAAAGATTGAAAAAATACTCGCTGTTGTACTCTGGATAATCATCGCCCTTAACAAAACTTAATACAACATGGCATCTTCACTAAATGCTGGTAAAATTATGGTCATCCGCTTTACAAGGCATCGAAGCTAAACCCATTCGCATTGAAGTAGCGATACATGAAGGGATAGGATACCACATGGTTGGGCTTCCTGACAACGCTATACGTGAATCATGGCACAGAATAGAATCTTCTTTGAAGATTTTGGGATTTAAAATGCCAAGACAAAAAATAGTTATCAATCTAGCTCCAGCTAATCTGCGTAAAGAAGGTAGCGCTTTTGATCTATGTATTGCCTTGGGAATTCTTGGAGCATCTAGGCAAATTCCCATAGAAATATTCAAAGACCATCTCATTCTTGGAGAACTTTCCCTTGATGGGCAAGTGAAGCAAGTGCGTGGCATATTGGCTATGAGTAAAGTAGCTCTAGATTTAGAGCTCAAGGGTATGATTCTCCCCGAGAAAAATAGATTACAAGGACAATGGGTGCGAAAGGTGCCTATCTCTTTTGTCACTTCACTCGCCCAACTTTTGGAGCATACTTTCTTGCAGCACGAACATTTTGATACCCGACCTCTTGCATTTCGTCAAGCATCAATTGATCTTCCTGATTTTGGCGATGTATATGGACAAAAAATACCTAAAAGAGCTATGCAGATTGCTGCGGCTGGAGGTCATAACTTATTGCTCATCGGGCCACCAGGGGCAGGCAAAACTATGCTAAGTAGGTGTTTGCCTAGCATATTACCTGCACTTTCCTACGAAGAGTTCATAGAGACGGTATCAATTCATGAAATTTCCGGACAAAATATAGATACTCTTTTAACCGGATTACGCCCTTTTAGAGATCCCCATCATACGACTTCTGATGTCGCACTTGTGGGAGGCGGTAAATATCCCCAGCCTGGTGAGATATCCCTAGCACACAATGGCGTACTCTTTCTTGATGAAATGTACGAGTTTAAACGATCGACACTAGAAGTACTTCGACAACCAATTGAATCCCATACAATAACCATAAGCAGATCCAATGGAAAAGTTGAGTTCCCCGCTCGATTTATGTTGATAGCAAGTGTAAATCCCTGCCCATGCGGATATCTCAACCATCCAAAGATATCCTGCACTTGCAGCTCAGAAAAAGTTAAGCGCTATCAAGCTAAAGCAAGCGGCCCACTTTTGGAGCGTATTGATTTACAGATAGGTGTTGCGCCTGTAGATGCTAAAACGCTTTTAGAAGTAAATCCCACAAAGGCTTCTTCGAATCCGTCTTCTGAAGTACTGAGAGAAGGCGTATTAAAAGCTCGACAAAGACAAAAGGAACGATTCAATATTACAGGACTAAACAAGCAAACCATGTTAAACTCAATGATGTCTAGTGCTCAAATCAAAGCTCTTGTAAAGCTAGATAGTCCAAGTAGAAAGTTGCTTCAACACACTATTGAAAAACTCAACCTATCGGCACGCCTTGTACATCGCACGATAAAAGTAGCCCGCACCATTGCTGACATCGAAGATTCGCACGAGATAGAAATGGCACACTTATCCGAAGCGCTGCAAATGAGGTGCATGTAAGTCTACTCTGTACTGCTATGAACTCTTCTATATTGATATATCGAAAAGTAGGTTCCCACGATTAGTACTAAAACTCCCGCAGCCAACCACAACCAAAAAAGACTGTTCTTTTTCTCATCAGTAGCTTCTTCAGTTTCTTGAGAATCCAACCATAACAAGCTGCATTCTCCGTCTTCCGCCCCCGGACTACCCTTCCCTTGAGTATACATGAGATCTGTGGATATATAGTCCTCTTCAATGACTCGACGAAAGACAAAGGGATGGTTTGCCCCATTGGCGTAGTTAACGGCATCTACTATGTCTCCTTGATCATCAATCAAGAATACCATGTCCTTTTCCTTCGAAAGATTTTTGAAGCCTTTTAGAAAATGAGAAGCACCAAGCAAAACAACTTGATTGTCCTCCACAAGCGTTTCCTTCAAAAAACTCTGTCCATGTTTTGATATGATGCTCCAACCCTTGAAATCTAGCTTAGTATCAGATTTAATGAGAAGCTCAATCCATTGTGCTGTGCTGTCTTTATGTGGGCGAACCTCATTAATCAAAATTTGCCCATGATATATACTCTCACCTCTCTCTTGGGGCTTGATGATAATTCGAAGGGAATCTGATAAATCCTGTGCCCTTATCGTGTCATGCGTGACCTCTAAATAATAACGATGGTCTTTTACCCTTGCCTTCCATGGAATGGTAAGCTCCTTGAAATATGTACCCTCAAGAATTGAGTAATTCAACCAACGATTATTATTGATTTGAAACTCCACAATTTCGGGGTTCGAATTCTCAAAAACAATGTGCACCCTCTTATCACAACGTAAAGAAGTCGCTAAATGATCGAGGAAGTAAGAAGGTCTTACCTCGGCGAAACGACGCATTTTTTCAATGTCATCTTGCCATCTTGACATTTTGATTTTAGGGTGATTATTCTCGATATCAAAAGCATAATCACGCTCAAACATTTCAATGTATGACGTTACCCTTTCCTGAGAAAAGATGTCACTCATGGCATAACATGATTGAAGAATAAACTCATGGCGATACATTGAATCTTCCATTAGCCTTCGAAGAGGATAAGTAGACCAAGGAGGGTTGTGGTAGGCCGTGGCTACAGGACTTAATCGCATGGCAAGAAAATTCTTGCTTGCACTTAAATTCCTCCCAAAAGAATAATCGGTATCATACATTATCCAACGAAGTTTGCCATGGGGAGCTTCCCGCCAAAACCTGATATTTCCGCGATAATCAAGGTTCATCATATAAATCTGGGCGATATGGAAGTTTAAAAAGTTTTGAATGTCGATACTCGTATCTACCATCGTTCGAAAGGTCGATGTGTTTGGAGTTAACTGTTTTAAATTTTCCCAAAAATCAAGATAGGGCTTGGACGTACCATTCTCAGCGGTTTTATGTCCCTGAATCAAATCTATTTTTGACTCATCTCCACCATCCAAGCTTTCACTAACAAAACGAGCATTGATTTTCTCTCGCAAATTATAAACCCCCCAATTTTCACCATTTAAAAAAAGCAATACGGGCTGATACTCCTGGATATCTATATTAAAATCCTTACTAATCTGAGTAGCCAGTGCATCCCGAAATCGGGTTGACTTATAATCTTGGCCTGACATACGAAGAATCACACTTTTGTAGCTTTTTCTTTCACGGTCTTTAAAAAACTTATACTTGAATCTGGATTTTCCGTATTCTCGTCTGCTAATCAATCGAAGGGACTTCTCCTTATAGAATTTCGACATTCCTCCAAAAATCTTAAGCCCTCCTGCTTGATTAATCCAAACTTCATTGGTAGTATCAATGATTACAATTGACACAGGCTTTTCCCACCCTTTTTCAAAGTTGTTTCCCAACCAGAAACCTGTAGTGGAATCATAATATATATTCGGCCCAGGTACATAAATCCCTTGCACAGGATCCCACATGTCCACCGTGTCAATGGCAACAGAGACTATTGGCAATTTAGTCTTCATATTAATCGCATAGAACAACTCCACAGTAAAGGAGGTATCCTCGTCGGAATAGAAGAGCCGCATGGGCATTGTTGATGAGACCAACAGCGAGTCTGGCATGCGGTACTTAGTCCCCCCCAAGGTTCCTTTACCTTTTGAATACCTTACTGTTGCCTCCTGGGAATAGGATGCTTTCAGGTAAAATGGTTTCGAATAGTGCCCTGAATTGTGCGATAGCTTTATAAAAGAATCTGAAGGGGCTTGAGCTACTAACTGTTGCCCCCAGCCCAAAAACACTAGCAAGAAATACCCAAACAGTTGCCTTATCATGGAATACGATCTTTGCTAATCTAAGGAGAAATTGATTTAGGTGACCAGAATTTAAAAAGTTACTTTACACGTCCTCGAGAACCAAGCTCAACGACCCTTAGATGCTCGAGATCCCCATTATTAACCTCAAACAGCAAAAGGGTTCTTATAGCATGGAAGCCATGATGGCCGATAGCACCAGGATTCATCATAAGATGATTATACTTGGAATCACGCATTACCTTACAGATATGAGAATGGCCACAGATAAAAACATCACAAGGTGTCTGAGTAAAGATATCACGCACTCTTGAGGCGTAACGGCCTGGATAGCCCCCTATGTGGGTCATAAATATTCGAAGTCCTTGAATTTCAAATTGAAGATCCATTGGATATTCCGCACGAAATGTATGGTCATCAATATTACCATAGACGACCCGAAGTGGAGCAATCTTCTGTAACTCCTCAATAACATTCCAGGATCCGACATCTCCAGCATGCCAGATTTCATCCACGCCTTCGATGGCCGTTAAAATAGCTTGATCTATATGGCTATGGCTGTCACTGAGTAATGCGATCTTCATATCGTCCTTCACGTTCTAATCGGCGTATGAGTTGGTGATACCCAATTACACCCAAAACATAAATTGTTGCAGTAGTAAGTATAATAAACACATAGTCTATACCGTGATCTCGTAGCTTGCCGAAAATCATGGAAGAAAAAAACCATGAACCACTCCATATTGCGCTTTGCACCGAAGCGACTAATTCCCTATTTCGTTCACCAACATAATACATACTTACTTCTGTTGTCAAAGGCCCAGCGCAATTCATCAAAGGTTGTCGAATCATAAAAGCCCCTAAGGCAATGGGTAAGGCCCACGGCATTTCTGCATAAAATTGAGTGGTACCTAACACGATTAAAATCAGCACTCCTACACTCTGAAGACCTGTAATTCCCGTTACATAGCCTAGATGCTTTTTTATGGTAGGAATAAAAGTGGCCGTAATCATGACAAATACGTGCGAAAGCGCACCAAAAAGGGCAAAATAAGCATCCCCCAATCCATGAACCTTGGCAAAAAACATATTGATAAATGGAATCGTAAGCCCTGCTCCCACAGCAATCATTAGTGTTGGAAGGATGGCCCACGTTATACGGCGGATATCTTCGCGCTCAACCGACGACAGGCTGTTTTGGCCTGCAGACCGCTTTTTTTGGACATTTAACTCGTGCTTAGGAAGACGCAGTAAAAAGACAAAGCCTAGGAAGCTAATGAAATTGAAGGTGAGCAAGACATTCTTGAGATCAAGTTGCAAACCTCCAGACCGAAGGAAAAATACCAAAATACCTACCGTCAATGTGGCTAAACTAAAGGTCTGAAAGTAAAGGGTAATACTTGCCGTATGGTTATCAGACTTTGCGGTTTTCAGAATGTAGGGCATGCCTGGCACATGAAAAAGTAAAAAGCTGATCCCCCAGCTCATAAAACACGCCCGCTGAATCAATTCAGAAGAGGTATCAAGAGAGAGAATCAACAGCAAACCAAAGATTGGCGTTAAAAGCGCACCTACTTGCATTACAGGGCGCAATCGCTTACCGCGTATATACATTCCAAAGGGAAGGGCAAATAAAATGACCCCGAAATATCTCGTACTATGTAGGCTTGCAATTTGAGCATCCTCATAACCAAGATCCATCAAGTAATAATTCAATAAAAGGAAGAGTGCAACATTTCCAAATTGCAGAAAAAGATCCCCTAAAACGAGCATGCGGATTGAAGACTCTATGCGGAGAAAGGGCTGAATAACCTCCCTTAAAAACTTACTCATTCGGCCGCATTCTGTGACTTTTTAAAACCTTGGACAACCATTGACTGCTTGTTTCAGGTGTAACCCATTGGCAGTCTGTTTGGTTGCGAAACCAGGTAAGTTGGCGCTTAGCATATCGTCTTGAATTTCTTTTGATAAGCCGAATGACTTCGTCTTTTGAGCGATTGCCAGAGAAAAATGGCAGCCACTCTTGGTACCCAATCGTATCATCTAGCTTTTGAGCATTTTTATTTTTGAGTTTACCTACCTCGTCCTCGAGACCCTCTTGAATCATGCGATCAACTCGCTCATCTATTCTTGCATATAATAAATCCCTTGGCCAATCTAAGGCAACCATATTCCACTTGAAGGCGCGTTTTTTGGGGACAAATTCATCCTGCCACGCTTTTAGTGAGCGACCACTTGATTCCACGACTTCCAAAGCCCGCAATACACGCCTAGGATTTTGCATATCAATGTGTCGAATGATGTCAGGGTCTCTATCCTCCAAAGCCTTTTGCAATGATTCAAGGCCCTCATTGGCTTCTATTTTCCGCCACTTTTCGCGGATTTCTTCAGGAACGGGAGGCATTGGACTTAGTCCATAAAGCACCGCTTGAATAAATAGTCCAGAGCCCCCAACCATTACCGCATGGTCTGAAGTCTTAAAGATTACATCTAACTGAACTAAGGCATCACGCTCATAGTCTGCTACATCATAGTCTTCATTTAAGTCCAGAGAGTTTATAAAATGATGCTGAACGGTAGAAAGCTCCTCCTCGCTTGGCTTAGCCGTGCCTATATCCATCCCTCGATAGAATTGGCGGGCATCGGCAGATAAGACCTCAGTCTTTAAACCTAGCGCAAGGTCTATTCCAAGAGACGTCTTTCCGGAAGCAGTAGGTCCACCAATAATCCATAGCGTTTTCATTGGACTGGCGTTAAACCATGATCTGCTCCCAGTTTAATCATAAGGGCTTTGGCCTCTTCTACATTGTTTTCAATGTCTCCTTCAAGAATGGCCTCCTTAATCTGGCTTTTTATATCACCAATAGCCCGACAAGGACCAATACCAAAGGTTTCCATGATCATTTCACCGGTTACTGGGGGTTGAAAATTGCGCAATTGATCCTTAGCCTCAATATCAATACACTTTTGACGGACGAGGGTAAAATTCGCCATATAGCGCTTTACGCGTGCCTTGTTTTTTGATGTGATATCCGCTTCGCAGAGTTTAAAGAGACTCTCTAAATCCTCTCCGGCATCAAACAATAACCTTCGAATCGCGCTATCCGAGATTTCATTTCTACTTAAAGGAATTGGCCTTAGGTGAAGTCGAACCATTTTCTCGACAAACTTTCGCTCTTCACCCAACGGAAGCTTAAAGCGTTTAAAAATTGGTTTGACCATGCGCTCCCCCACAACTTCATGACCATGAAAGGTC
>Ga0163109_10003530_pt1 | contig 11942 bp, 12 predicted proteins | sample CRUFie1St13metaG_FD_108704 | JGI IMG/M metagenome (GOLD analysis project Ga0163109, IMG submission 108704) | Marine microbial communities from the Costa Rica Dome - CRUD Field 142mm St13 metaG | ecosystem: Environmental > Aquatic > Marine > Oceanic > Photic zone | place: Costa Rica: the Eastern... | reverse complement strand
TCGGCGAAACTGCTATTGCCGGAGCCGAACATGGTGCCCACCCCCGTCGCATGAAGATCACCGGAAATCACCATCGGGTTGCGGTGCTTCATGTCCGCCAGAGACTGCATGATTCTGTCATGCTGGTCAGCCCAGCCCTGTCGCCAGTGTGGTTTCGGAATCTGAGTGCTCAGCTCACCGGTTTCAGGATGCAAGACATCAGGATACCACTCCCCCCACTTTCCTGCTGTCCAGCCGGGTGGATTGGACGGGACGTGAATCAGATGCCGTGTGTCTGTTGAGGCGGTCCGCTCGATGAGCCAGTTTTCAACGGTTCGATCTAGAAACACTGAGTTCAGATCACCCACATTGAGAGTGCGCCTGACGTCATACAGCAGAACCTCCAGTAAATCTCCGTAACGCAGTGTGCCAAAGCTCTCGGAGAGCTCGCCGCGTTCTGAGTTGGTGGAAAAGGGCAGACCGACAGAGCGATTGGCATCGGTGAGAAATTCCGGGTAATACAGCTGTTGAGTCGTCCGGGCCAGCTGCAGCTGGAACCAGGGCACCGGATAGGTCAGCGGCGAGTCATTCTCCCAGTGATCATGGTCGTCCTGCAGGAAATAGACGGGTGTTGAACGGAAGGTAGTGCCGTAAAGTGGCAAGATCTGGGGGCCGGCGGCGAGCTTCAGTGCCATTTCGTTGCTGCCACCTAGCACTCTATTTGCGAAGTCAAAGTTGGACTGTCGCCCCTGTGCACTCAATTCGCCGGCCTGTTCTCCCTGCCAGGTGTGCAGATCCCAATAGATATGATCGCCGTTGGCGATCGCGGCTTGCGGTGCAAAGGAAAGGCCTCTCTGTAAAATTCTCTTGCGAATCGCAACGGGTAAATTGTTTCGACGGTCCCCGATGCCGAAATATTCCCCTTCACGACCACCAGCGCAGGTGTAAAACAGCACCCTTACCCGGTCAGGATTCTGCTGTGGTGAAGGAAAGGTAGAAAGTGGCCAGGATTCACACAGTGAATTGCCTGCGCCGTCCCGGAGCATGAGTTCATACTGCGTATCGGGACGCAGATCTGTAGTGTAGAACTGCCAGAATTCGCCTGCAGTGTCGTTCAAGATACCGACCGTCTCGCGGCGGTTTGATCCTTCTCGGATCTGCAGGGTCGGAGCTGAATCAAGAGGGCGATTGAACGAGGCTTTGATCAGAAAGGTCGAGTGATTTACAGCCGGCAGCAGATGTCTGACGATCCCTGCATCCCAGTTTTCTTCAATCGGGTTGAGATCCTGCTGCGCCATGAGCTCATGCCAGGGCAAGGTTGATAGCCAGGCGCCAGCCATGCTGCCGGCGCCTTTTCTCAGGAATTGTCGACGCCCTTTAGAAGAGAGATAAATCTCTTTGCTGTTTTTGTTCTTCATGAATTTCTCCAGCTGATGTACTGCGGCCATTCTGCTGAGTTCGCGGGTCGCGTTCAGCAAGCGAACCTGACCCGGGCAGCAGACCGGTCGCCCAGCAGACTCCCAAAGAGCCCCATGGTGGCTGGACCTATTAGTTTAATCTCTAGATCCTACCGCAAGTGGTGCGCCACGGCGACTGGTCTTATGGCAGGGCGCGCTGTGGGTACGCTCCTCAATCTTTTAGTAGTGTTCAGCGAATCGTGTATGACACCTACCAGTGCTGAGTCATTACCCTAAAAACAATCAGGAACCTGCACTATGAATTCCCCACTTCGTTTCGCTGCCCTGTTTCTCATGGCCCATTGTTCAGTGATCTTTGCAACGGCCGCGACCGGGCAGTCCGAGCCGCCTGCCGGCTGGGTCACGCCGCACCCACCCTTCAAAATCATCGGTCCGCTGTATGGGGTCGGTATGCTTGATCTGAGTTTCTTTCTGATTACTTCGGAGGAAAGTCACATTCTGATAAATACTGGGCTGGTCGATTCGACTCAGCGCATCTTTGCCGTTTGCTAGTCCGTTGGGCCGAGGCGACGGGCTTCTTTAAAGCCGTCGTAGGAGGTATAAGGGACAATGTTAACGACGCCTGCTACCGCGTCAGTCTTATAAATAGTGGCAGCACCATCGGTCACAATGTCCATGCGCTCAATCGCCATAGTAGGGAGCAGCTGTTGTACACTGGTGCAAGTGGGCGCTTGTTGTGTGTCAATGGTTGAACTGCGTTCCCATTGCTAGCGTTCTTCAAACATGAGTTACGCTAAAACAGCAATTCTGCGGACGTTAGGCCTGACAGGTCTGTCAGCCTGCCTGCTGTGTCATTCATTGCGGGCCGAGGAGCCGGAGCTTGTGAATACCTTGCTGCTTACTGCTTTTGAGCAGGATAGCCCTGACGTGGGTTGGTATGTGCAAAATGATAATGTGATGGGAGGCAAAAGCGAGGGCGGCTTTGAAATAGTTGAGTCTGAGTTGGTTTTTTCTGGGAATACCAACACCAACGGCGGTGGTTTCAGCTCAATCCGCTCTCAGCCCCTAGAGCTGGATCTATCGAACTATGCCGGAATTAGGCTCACCCTTAAAGCTGATGGCCGTCGGTATACTTGGTCGCTGCAGACTGACGCTCGTTGGCGTGGGCGGCGAATAAGTTACTGGGCTGATTTTAACACTGTTCCGGGCGAGGTCACTGTTATTGACGTGCCATTTGAGCGCTTTCTTCCGCAATTTCGCGGGTATAAACTTGATGGTCCAAAATTGGATAAAAGTCAGATCAAGGAGTTTGCACTCTATCAGTACGACAAGACAGATGGCCCGTTTGAACTCCGCTTGGTCAGTGTTGAGGCCTTCGTTGAAGGTAACTAGCGTTGCACGTTCGGCGTCTCGCTCTCCTATGTTCTCCACGTGTAAAGGCGCCGATTCGAGATCGGCGATCCTCTCGCTTGTCTCCATGCGCGCCCACGCGATAACAAAGCATTCGTGAGATCCTGGATCAATTTGTGAACAGGGTCGCTACTAGCGCGATATTCTCGATCCGGCTGTGGCGAGTGATTGCTGACCTTTACTAAAATTGATCCACTTCAATCCGCTGATTTCAGAATATAAAGCAGTTCATATTTAGACTTAGATCGGATAATTCCTCGCTTCGAAAGACAGGGTAAGAGGATGCTTTATTGCGATAGAAGGCATCTCGTTGCATCCTGGTTTGATATAATAACCGACAAATTCAATCCCCGGACAGGCCATTAGGTCGACGTAGAGGCGATGAGCAAGAAAGCCATAGCTGTAGTTATAGTCTTGATTGGCGTTACTGGCATTTTCAGTCTAGCTCCGATCTCCATCTCTTTATCTTCCGCTGAAAAATTAGTTTTGGTAGAAAGCATCTCCAGCAGGGTTATCAGCCCGTCAATTTTGGCGTCTGGTTTTCTGGCTCATGAGGAAGAGGTGATGCTCAGTTCAGAGGTCATAGGCAAGGTTGCTGAATTGTTCGTTGAGGAAGGCGAAGCAGTCAGTACCGGTGACTTAGTGCTCCGTGTCGATGACAAAAACTTTTTGGCAGGACTTGAGCAGTCTGAAGCCGCCGTGAGGATCAATTCGATAGATATAGAAAGGCAGAAGGTTCGGGTTGAGAATCTTGAGAGGCAATTTCAAAGAAGCGCAGCGCTTTTCGGGCGTGACTTAATCGGAGAGGAAGAATATGAGTCTTTGAGAAACCAGCTTGATTTGGCTCGTATCGATTATCTTTCCTCGCAGGAAAGGCTCGCCCAATCGAACGCGCAGCTGGATCAGGTGCTCGATAATTTGTCGAAGACTCAGATCATTTCTCCTATCGATGGCGTTGTGACCAGTCTGGATATCAAAGTTGGCGAGACGGCGATAGCCAGTTCGACCAATATACCCGGCTCCTCTCTGATGACGATTGCCAACCCTTCCAGTATTTACACTGAGGTGCTGGTCGACGAAGCGGACATCGCGAATATCCGAGTGGGTCAGAAAGCAGAAATCGTGGCTATTGCTTACCCCGATGAACCGATGCAGGGCACGGTTCGCTTCATAGCAAACACGGCAAAAATTGCGCACGGGCGGACCGGCCTAAGCTTTGTTGTGAAAATCGATATAGATGATCCGGGCGAGGTGACCTTGCGTCCTGGGATGTCGTGCAGGGCAGAGGTTTTCACGCAGGATGATCGGCTGGTGACCGCCGTACCTGTTGAAGCGGTGCTTTTCGAAGAGGACAAAGCTGAAAACAGGAGTGATCACTTCATTTTTCTCAACGATCAGGGCGTTGCAAAAAAAACGAAGGTTGAAGTGGGGTTATCAGATGATGAATTTCAGGAGCTTCTCAGTGAGATAGATTCTGATGTTGGCGTCATTGTCGGACCGAATCGCGAGCTCAGGAATCTCGTTGATGGAGACAGAATCGGAGAGCTAGTCGAGGATGGCGACCCAGAGCAAAAGGGTAGAGGCGGCCGTTTTCAATTCAGAATTGGGAACTGACATGGATCTGATTAGCCTTATCGATATTTCGAAGCACTATCAGATGGGGGGTCAGACAGTTAAGGCTCTGGATTCGGTTACGGTTCATATTGCCAAGAACGATTACCTGGCCTTTATTGGCTCCTCGGGATCGGGCAAATCAACCATGCTCAATATCCTTGGCTGTCTCGATAGGCCCTCGATTGGGACCTATCACCTAAACGGCAAGGATGTTGACAGCCTGACAGAGAATGAACTGTCAGAAATTAGGAACCTTGAAATCGGCTTTATCTTTCAAAGCTTCAATCTGCTGCCCCGCTCGACAGCGCTGGCCAACGTCATGCAGCCTCTGGTTTACCGGAATATCAGCTACAAAGCGCGAAAAAAACTTGCGCTTGAGGCTCTGCAGCGCGTGGGCTTAGACAGCAGAGTCTCACATTTCCCCAATCAGCTGTCGGGTGGGCAGCGTCAGCGAGTCGCCATTGCTAGAGCGCTCGTTACCGAGCCCTCGATTCTTCTGGCAGACGAGCCGACGGGGAATCTTGATTCAAGAACGACTGACGAGATCATGATCTTGTTTGATAAATTGCACCATGACGGCCACACCCTGATTATAGTCACTCACGAACCTGAAATTGCAGACCACTGCAAGCGGGTCGTCGAATTAAAAGATGGCCGGATATTCGCAGACAGCAGGCATTGAGGCGGGCCTGTGCTCTTTTCACTAATCGAAAGCTTCCGCTCAGCGCTGATTGCCATATTCGCCAATCGTATGAGGAGTTTTCTGACTACCCTGGGAATAATCATCGGGGTGGCCAGTGTGATCAGCGTGGTATCACTCACCGGCGGCATGAGAGCATTTATAGGCGACTCGTTCGAAGCGCTGGGCTCGAACAGCTTGACCATCTCTTCCTACACCCCATTCGAAGATCTTATGAAAGGAGTCCGCTCCAGGCTGTCGCCGGAGGACCTGGAACTGATTCAGCGCCGTGCTGACGGCATTGCCTCGATTACACCGATACTCGCGGCAAACCGATCAAGCCAGATCAAGTATGGGCCGCAAACGTCCTTCAGTGAGATTCTCGGCACAACTTATGCGTTTCAGGATGTCTCGCAGTCATATACCCAGTCGGGACGCTTCCTGGCCCAATCAGATAATTTGACGCGACGCAGAGTGGCTGTGATTGGAGAAGAGGTCAGGGATAATCTTAATCTGCCGGATAATCCGATCAATGAATACATCGAATTCAGCGGAGAGTGGTTCAAAATTGTCGGTTTGCTTGAATCCCGTGGTGAGGTGATGGGTCAAAGCCGAGACAACTTGGTCCTGATACCCTATAGCACCATGGTCAGCATTCTGGGTAATCAGACCCGCACAGACATCGGTATTCAGCTAACTTTGAGCCCTAATGCAGAATTGGATCTTGTCACGATTCAGCTAACGGCTTTGCTACGTGATGCGCACAATCTTGGTGCTGGTGAAGAAGATGATTTTAGGATACAAACGCCAGAGCAGCTCACAGAGCAGGTTGATGAAATTCTTGGAACTCTGACGCTGGTAGTAGGTGGAATCGTAAGCATTTCACTTCTGGTGGGCGGCATTGGAATCATGAACATCATGCTGGTTTCGGTGACTGAGAGGACTAGAGAAATAGGGGTATGTAAGGCAATAGGTGCCAAGAGTCATCATATTCTGATGCAGTTCTTGATCGAAGCCATGTTGCTTTCACTAATTGGTGGGGCTATTGGCCTCGCATCAGGCTACGGTCTTGGAGTGCTTATTTCCAGCGGCATTCCAGACTTTCCTCCTGCCAGCGTCCCGCTCTGGGCAGCACTGCTTGCACTTGGCTTCTCTGGTGCAGTTGGTGTGCTGTTTGGCATCCTGCCTGCTGCTAAGGCATCGAGGCTGGATCCTATTGATGCCTTAAGGTATGAATAGATAATAACTGAGAGCTCAACAGGAGAGGGTGCCAACTTTCAATCGCTAAGCTGTTGTGTCTCTGGGAAGCGCTCGCGCTTTGCTATTCACCTGCTGAACTTGTTCATTAAAGTCCATAGCGTCGCATTCGGGTTGTGGCATTAGGTATTGACCCTATGCTGCGTATCATTCGTGCGCGGCTTTTGCTTTCTGCCACTGAATTCATTACCGTCGTGGTTAGGTTAATTCTTTGAAGTCTAAATTTCAGGGGTCATGCTATGAACCGACTCAACCCAGCGCTCTTTTCGCTCATTGCGACAGCCTTGCTTATTTCCAGCCCTCTCGTCGTGGCGCAGCAGCCTGATCTGGAAGGGATATGGACCAATAAGTCATTGACCGGGCTGCAGCGCCCGCGAGGCGTGGAGCTGTTAATTGCATCGCCCGAGGAAGCCCTGGTGATTGCGGCCAGAACGCCAATTGCTGGCCTTGAGGGTGGACTGGACGAAGGTGACGGCGTCAACAATACACCACAAGCGGGCGCCGGAGATTTTGGAGTAAGGGCTTACAACAATTTCTGGGTTGAGCCGGGGAACAATCTCGCCCTTGTTAAAGGAGAGTATCGCACTTCCTACATCATCGATCCGATAGATGGTCGGATTCCTAGACGAGCAGATCCACAATACGACTTTGATCGGGATAACTTCGGTTCTCGTTATGCGACGGGCGTTGCCGATTTTAGCGGGCCCGAAGCTTTTCCGAATTCAGAACGCTGTTTGCTCGGATTCGGCAATAAAGCAGGTCCCGGTATGATGAGTGCGCTTTACAACAACACTTATCAATTCATACAGACAGACCATTACGTGGCCATTCTGGTTGAGATGGCCCACGACGTCCGAATCATTCCTATCTATGCATCTCCACTAGAAGCTCGGGCAAACCGCCGGCCTGACGCTCATCAACCATGGTTTGGTGATTCTGTTGGCTGGTATGAGGAAGGCATGTTGGTTGTTGAAAGCGTCAATATCAACCCACAGCAGCTCCGTCAGAGCGCGATTCCCATAACTAAAGAAGGCCGTATCGTGGAGCGATTCAGCCGTTATTCTGATTCAGAAATTGTCTATCAGTTTACCGTTGAGGATGGCAACCTTTACTCGCAACCCTGGACAGCAGAGCTTAGTTTTTATGCAACTGAAGATCAGGTTTACGAGTACGCTTGCCATGAGGGCAATTATTCAATGCCTGGATCACTGGCAGGTGCCAGAACCTTGGAGTTAAGACAGGAGCTTGGACTAGATTAAAACACTATCCTTCCTTCGGGTTTCGAAAGTAATTGCGAAGGTTGTCAGGACTGCGATGCTTCAAATCTTAGGGTGTCATATCATAAATTCCTTGCAGATAAAAAACACAACAGCCTGTGTCACAACAATTGCATTAAACTATACACTGTTTACTCGCGACCCTAATCGCGGGCTAGTGTGTCAGGATCTGAAGACCTATTCTGTTATTTATTCGCGATTAGACGCTCGTGGTAAGCAGGCGGTAGTAACTTATCTCAGCACTTTTGCTAATTAAATCGACATCCCAGGTGACGAAGTTGTAATCGCCATTGCTTACGGCATCAGTGAAAAAGACCTTTAATTTTCGCCCATTACGATAAAATGTTCCGCGCAAAGGAGACGAAACTAGAGTTCCATCCTCCATAATCACATTCGCTTCTCCCTCCATGGTCCCCGCATTCTTACTGTTGTGTGCCGCGCAGTAGGTCTGTGATACATAAACTGTTCCATATCCATCAACGGGGCCCTCATAAATTATTTTTATAGATGACGGGGACGGCTCAATGCTTACTATTTTTGCTACCCCCTTTCCATCTGGTTTTGATAGGTCCATGCTCATCTCCTTAAAAATATGTCGCATAGTGAAGTTGATTTAGGTTGTTCAGTCAGTAACTCTGATTAGTTCGAAGGTGTCTCCTCTACCTAGTTGATGACTGAGTAATAATTTGCAATTTTCGCAGGTCTCAATCCGAGCTACTAGTTTCTCATTCGACAAAAGATCTAGCTTTAATTCTGCGGCGGCATTTCTGTTCGAATGCAGCGAGATTTCGTTCCCATATCTGGTTCCAGCAAATACCTCGGCTGAGCCATCTTCTAAATTAATGAGCAGGGCTTCGACAACTCCGGCGGACTCATTGATCATGAAATAGAATTCTTCTAACCGAACGAACACGCCGCTGAGTTGGTGATACTGAGGTCTTTCAAGTTCTATTCTGCTAGGTAACCCGATGCATTGACTGTATGAGTCGCTTTCGCAAGCATTCAGACTCATGTTGATCGAGTGCAGAGAGTTTATAACCCCAGAGTAGCAAGCTGAAAAAGGCTCGACATCAAGTGCGCATACCTCAAAGTTAGAGAATCTGATCGAACCTGTGTAAATGTCTTGGAGCCCGTTTTTTGAGACAACCATTACTAGGCCTCCAGCTTCTAGCGGTCTGAATCCATATGAAGTTGAATCGAAAGAATTCGACCAGCTTCCATAAATGTCTTCCGCAAGCGTTTTAATTGGCGCGAGAACGACAATTAAACCAATTAAGTAAGGTAATAGGTTTTTTAGGGGTTTTGTCATAAATAGATCTATAAACCCGAGCATCCTAATGAGTATTGGTGTCTTAGTCATTTCAAAGCACGAGACCTAGGAGATTGTGCATATTAAGATACACGAGTTCACCTCCAGCGCTTTCCTGAATCACACCTGTTTGGAAATCTTTCATTTTGATTGCAAACATTTAGAGTTAGCGGCATTTAAGCTTGATTTATTACATCTAGCGACTCACGTTTTTGAGTGCCCTCTAAACTGAGGCTGGGTAAAGAACCTTAGCCTTTGACTAACAGGAAGTTTCTGTTGCACGAAATCAGTGCGCTGAGTCAGATGTGAAGCCGGATAAGACAGGCACAAGGTTACGCGATTAAGGTATTGACTGAGAGCTGCAAAGAGTCCATTTTAAGGACTACAATAACACCCCTACTGTCAGGAAAATCAACATGTTGACTGTATTGAGATTGAAGGTTTATTTGATCATTACCTTCATTGTGATGGCATGCGGAGACACACGGGAAACAGGTAGTCCGGCTGACGCGCTGCTTGCTGATGTAGATGCGGTCTCGCGCGGAAGATCACTATTTGTAGGGACTTGCGCCGGCTACTGCCATAAACTCACGCCCGAGCGCGTAGACGCCGTTTACTTATTCGATTGTGAGTGGAAACATGGCAGCTCAGATCGAGAGATCTTCAATACAGTAACCAATGGAGTGCCCAACACGAGAATGGTTGGTTTTGGGACTAATTTTCCTGAAGGCGAAAGTGATTTATGGAGGATTATTGCCTTTTTGAAATCTAACAGGGATTCCTGCGCCTAGTCATTACTTATTTGCTCAATTCAATGTTCTACGACTGATGGTATTCAATCAATTACTGAGAGAGGCTAGAGATATGCGATTTATCAGTTTCGCTTTGTTGTTTTTATTTGCTGCTTGTGAGCCGACCAATGAGAGTACAAATATTGAGAACATTCCGCCTGCTGTAGCAGAATCAAATTCTTCCGGTATGGAGCCGGACGACGTTGGAGAAGCACTCGTTATATCGACGACCCATTGGACGAATGATCGTCAAATCGGCTATGGATTGGGTCCAGTGTCTGCAGAGATGCTCTTGGAGCCTCAGTCATCCAGGCCTGATGTTTGGCTCCAGTATGGTGGCGATTATTCCAACAACAGACATAGCCCAATTAACGCCCTCTCTCCCGAAAATATTGATAACTTGGAGTTTGCTTGGGGTTTCCCTTCAGGTACTGCGGGGCAGTTCGCCGTTTCTCCTGTTGTTTATGACGGAATTATGTATGTCACAACATCCTATAATCGGCTGATTGCTCTAGATGCAACATCTGGAGAAATGTTCTGGAGATATGACCATCAACTACCTGCTGACCTGCGTCTCTGTTGCGGGCCGGCCAATCGCGGTCCATCGATCCACGAGGATAAGATTCTCATGGCGACCTTGGATGCCAGAATATTGGCGTTTGATCGATTGTCGGGAGAACTATTATGGGATACCGAAATCGTTGAGTATTTCAAGGGGTTTAGTGCTACTTCTGCACCATTGATCGTCAAGGACCTAGCCATAATTGGCGTTGGTGGCGGAGAGTTTGGGGTCAGAGGGTTCTTCGACGCGTATGATGTGAATACCGGAGATCGGGTTTGGAGGCACTACACGGTCCCTGCGGAAGGTGAGCCTGGTTACGAAACTTGGTCTGGCAACTCGTATGAGACAGGAGGCGCTCCAGCTTGGACAATTGGGACCTATGACCCAGAGCTCGATTTAGTTTACTGGACTACTGGAAATCCAGCGCCTGATTGGAACGGAGACGCAAGACTTGGTGACAACCTTTTCTCAGACAGTGTGCTTGCTATCAACCCCAACACCGGCGAGCGTGTGTGGTATTACCAATTTACTCCCCATGATGTTTGGGATTATGACGGTAACTCCCATCTATTCCAGGCAGAAATGGTTGTTGATGGAGAGCCGACGAAGGCATTAGTCCAAGCAAACAGAAACGGCTTCTTCTATGCGATCAACAGAGAAAACGGTGAATTTATTCGGGCTACTAGTTACATGGAGCAACTTAATTGGGCTGAGTCCATGGAATCAGACGGCCGACCTGTGGTTAATGTTGAAGCTATGCCGAGTGAAGAGCCAACCATGAGAGTCTGCCCGGGTGCATTAGGCGGTATGAATGGATCAGTAGCGGGCTCGTTAAACCCAGAGCTTGGATTTGCTTTTATTCCTGTGATTGAAAGCTGTCAGTTAATGCAGAAGGGGATAAGTATGCATGTAGAGGGCAATCTTTTTACAGGAGGGTTGCCAATCTCAGTTGACGGCGTGGAAGACAGTCAGGGCAACGTCGCTGCATACGGCCATATTTCAGCCGTTGATTATAACACGGGCGAAGTAGCGTGGAGATATTACGATCCCCAGCCAATGATGGCTGGAACTCTCAGTACAGCCGGTGGCTTGGTCTTCACCGGTAGCCAAACTGGTCATGCGCTTGGTCTAGATGCATCGACTGGCGAAGTTCTTTGGAGAAAACGTCTTGGTGGCGGCGTGCGAAGCCAGCCGATAGCCTATGAACTGAATGGGGCAGCATATGTAGCCATAGCATCTGGGAATTTTCAGGGGATTGCTGCCTTTTCAGGAGCTGATGTATCTATCCCAGAGGGTGGCCAGCTTTATGTATTTAAACTGTCGTCAGATGCCCCTGAGAGTGCCGACGATTGAGTCTTGAGCCACATTGTGTTCAAGATGAGTGAAATTAAGATTCTAACAGCTGTAAAAGGGTAGCCCGGAACTCCGGGCTACCCTTTTCATGAGCATTTTTAATGAAGCGAATCTCAATTCCTTTAGACTCGGGCATTACACTTTCTGCGCTCGAAGGGGGGGATGGCCATCCTCTCATAATGATCCCAGGATGGTCGCAAACTGCTGCTGAGTGGAGATTGAATGCAGAAGCGATCACTTCCTGTCGCAGAGTTATTGCATTAGATATGCGAGGTCACGGCGAGAGTGATACG
>Ga0163109_10003529_pt1 | contig 11943 bp, 5 predicted proteins | sample CRUFie1St13metaG_FD_108704 | JGI IMG/M metagenome (GOLD analysis project Ga0163109, IMG submission 108704) | Marine microbial communities from the Costa Rica Dome - CRUD Field 142mm St13 metaG | ecosystem: Environmental > Aquatic > Marine > Oceanic > Photic zone | place: Costa Rica: the Eastern... | reverse complement strand
TTCATTTTAAAATTCATTTTACATAAATTTTTTTTTTTGAAAAAACTTTTTAAAAAAATTAAATTTACTGAGGCTTAATTTTTTACTTAAAAATAAGCATTTTTTTCATCTTAAATAAGACCAATGATTTTTAGACAATTTTTATGCTCTGCCTTTAAGTATAAATTAATTTTCTTTAAACTAAATTAAGATTTATACTTAAAGAAAATTAAATTTATCAAAATTAACTAATTTTGTTAAATTTTATAAAAAAAAAACCCTTTTTAAATTATTTTATATTTAAGGGAAATTAGTTTTAATTTAAAGAAATAAATGTCTTTAAAAGTCAAAAAATTAAAAACTAAGGAATTTTTGCGATTTGAAACGCACTTGGGTATTTAAAGACATAAATTTTGCTTAAGGTTTAAATATATTATGTAAACAAATAATATGAAGTATTAATGTTTCAAGAGTATTAAAACTTTTGAATAATTCATCAAAAAAGACTCCTAAAGAAAGTATATCATCATTATCTAAGTTATCATTTCTAGTTTCATAAACTATATTATTATTAGATTTAATTTTTTTTTCTACTATTAAAATAATCGGTTTATTGATTCTTTTTTCTGTTAAGACTATTTCTAAATTATCATTAAAAACATTAGGATCATTTTTTATCTGATCTATTTTTTCAAGTATACTTTTTTTATGATCAGAATCAACAAATAGTAGACCTTCATAATCATAATTTTGTAATAAATATTTCTTATTATCACTTTCTATTACATCAAATGATATTTCATTTATTGTTTCAGATATTTCTATATTTTCTACATCAGATTTTAAAAATTCACAGAATTTTTCAGAAAATATATGATCTAATAAAATATTTTTTATTGATTCATTGTCATCTTTATTTAGATTTAATAATACATCTAATTCTTTATTATCTATATTAGTGACATTAGGTTTTTTATTAACCAATTTTTTAACATATTCTGAATCTAAATTTGGTTCAGTTATTATAAATTCTCTATTTGATGAAGTTGATAAATTGTTATTCAATATTTCATTAATTACGTTTAACAAATTTAATTCATCATTAAGACCTAATGGATAATATTCATTCGTTCTTTTACTAAGTGATTCATCTTCTAAATCATATGTATCTTCAAAATATATTGTTAATATGTAATCATCATTTATTAATACTTCTCCAGTATATTCAATAAGAATATTTATCTTAGCTTCAGATTTATTTTCAGTTATGATTTCTTTACTAAAATTATATTCTACTAATTTTTCTATTAATCTATAACGATATCCAGGTTCTAATTCATTATCAATATAAATTTTATTATTTGATATTAAACTATATTTATTAATTAATTTGTTTTTAATTTCAAATATTAATTTATCTTTACTTTCCTGACATAATTTCAATTGATTTTCTTCATCTTTTTCAACAGATAATTTCCTATTTGTTTTATAAAATGATTCAGATTTATCACAAATTGTATATGATAATAAATTACCAGGACTATCATCATATGTTACATTAATTTTATATGGTATTTCTTCATTGATTGAATTTTCAATTAAATCTTTTATTTCTTCATCTAATGTTTTATCAAAAAAATTGGTAATACTAATTTTATTGATGAATTTAATCTGACTTAATAATAATAAATCATTATTTGATTTTTTTATTAAAATATTTTTAGTAATATCATTTTCATTCTCAATATAATCTATAGTTATTGATTCTAAAAACGAATTTTTATATTTATCGTCAATACCAAAAATCTCTAAATTTTTATTAATTTCTTTTTGTTTGATCACATTAAATAATTCTCTACTATTTCCTTCAAAGTAGTCTTTTAAATCTTGTAAATCTAACATACCTTGTACGATTATAAATTCAATCAAATTTTTTAGACCAATATTTGGAATTAAATTTCTATTTTTCAAAATTTCTCTTGTCACAGGTGATTTTACTGGTTGACTTTCAGAAAATATACTAAAATATTTCTTTATACTATCTAAATCATATGTAATACCATCAGAAGCTGTTACTGGTTTTTTCATAATTTGTTGACTAATTGGACATTCAATTAATCTATTTAAATTTTCAATAAAATTATTATTGATAAAATTGTTATTCATTTTTTGATTTGGTTTTATTTTTCTTGATAACCTTTCCTTACGGTTTATTGTTTTCTTGATTTGTTTTGTTTTATTTTTTGGTTACATAATTTATTAAAACGATCCCGCAATAATTTCATTTTTCAATTTTTTAATAGATCTTCTATATTTTATAGTTATTTCTTTATAAATAATAATTATAAATTATCTTATAATTATTATTTATATTTTACAAACTAATTTAAAAAAAATATAAAGATTTATACTACTAGTTATTACTAAAATTATTCAAATAATTTTTTATTTTATCTCTTATATCAAAAATTTATTTTTAATGTTTCTTGTATTACTTGTACTTGATGAATATTCTCAAGATAAATCAATACTTAAATTATTTTTTTTTAGATAATAATAAATTATCATCATTTAAATCTCCTTTAAAATATTTACTCAAATTAACTAATCTACATTCATATACTCCCTTATTTTTTATTCTTGTTTTAATAAAATTAATATCTAAATCTGAGTTATCTCCTAATACAATTACAGATTTATTAGTTTTACAATATTCCTTAAGAAAATTTTTACTTGATATATTTTCAACATAAAAAATATTATCATTTTTAAAATATTCTGAAATTAAATTTAATCTTTCTTCTACAGATTCTCCTGTAAATACAATTATATATGGATTTAAAACTTCATATTTTACATATTCGTTACTTTTTAATGCAATTCTTTCAGTACTTAAATTCCAAATAGGTACTTTCTGATATTCATGTATACCTTCATCAATTATAGTACCCCAACTTTCTTTAGAAGTACCAATTTCCATACCTTCATATGATACATTTTCCATCATAATACCATAACATGTATAATTTGAATTAATTATATCTATTTTATCTATTATATATTTAGTTGATAAAAGATTTCCTGTTTCTAAAATATTATTAAAATTTTCATTTGTTGTATAAAAAATATTATTAAGCACTATTTCTGTTAATCCTTCTAAATTAATATTTAATAATTTATTTTTAATTTTTTCCATAATCATACAATCTTCGTAATTTAAAAATGCATAATAAATTTCTTGTTCATTTACATAAATTGGTGAATAATTAATTTCTCTCAAAATGTTAATTTTACCAATTAATTCTTCTTTAATTAATTCATTAAAATTTTTTGAAAATAGTTGATCTAATAATATATTTTTTATTGATTCAATATCATCTTTATTTAAATTTAATAATATATTCAATTCTACTAAAAATTTATTATCATTATCAAAATTTATATGAAAACCTTTATTATCTAATGTCTTTACATATTCTTCATCTGCTTCAATTATTGTAAACTCTTCTAGTGATAGTTTTTTTTTGTTTATTGAAATATCTTTACTTGAAGAACTACTACTTGTAAAAGTACTTGAAGTTCCACCAACTATTGGTGGATTTGAAGAATTTATACTATTATGTAAATCCTTAATTTCTTCAATTAATTCTTCTATAGTATCAAATCTTTTAACATCATAATAACCTAATTCATCTATATAAACAGAATTACCATCACTATCCTTAAGTAATGTTTCATAAGTTTGACTATTAAAATTCGAAGGAGGAGCTATACTTATAGTAATATAATTACCATTATAATATCCAATATCTAATCTTCGTATTGAAGTTAATCCATTTGATCTAATATTATTAATAAAATCCATTATACGAATTCTATTAGCTAAAGGATGATGTGTCCTATTTCGTTGTGAAATAGATAATTGATTATTAGAAGTACTAGAACTTGAAGAACTTTGTTGTACTTGATTATTAGAAGTACTAGAACTTGAAGAACTTGAAAATTTTGTACTATAAGGATTACTCTTTTTATTATAAAATTCATTTTGACTCATCAATAAATTCTTACCATTAAATAATTTTATTAAAATATTTTTAGTAGTTTTATTTTTTTCATATTCATAATCTAATGTTATTGATTTAATAAAAGGTTCTTTATATTCATCAGGAATTTCAAATAAATTAATATTTTTATTATTAATTTTTTTTTTAATAATATTAAATAATCTTTTATAATTTCCATCTAAATATTCTTTTGTTGCTTCAAGATCTAATATACCTTCATCAATTGTAAATTCAATTAAATTTTTTAAAGCAAGGTTAGGTATTAAATTATTTCTCATAAATTCTCTAGTAATAGGTGAACTTCTATTTGATCTTAACCAATTTTCAATAGAATCTCTTTCATATGTAAATCCATCAGAAGCAATAACAGGATCTATTATTAAAGTCCTAGTTATTGGACACATAAGATGTTTCTTTAATTCTTGGATTAGTTCTTGTTTTTTCTCTTCATTATTTGATTCATTTGTAGAATCATCAATTTTTTTTGTTCTTTTATCCTCTTTTGTCTCTTCATCAGACATAAATGGATTAAATCCAGATGAAGAATCATCATTTTTTTTTGTTCTTTTATCTTCTTTTGTCTCTTCTTCATCAGAATCAGAATCAGAATCAGTAATAAATGGATTAGATCCTCCTAATTGATTATTCAATATTTTTAAAAGTTTGTTTCTTTTTTTTATATTTATATATTTCATTAAAGAACTATAAGATATTTTAAATTTCATATATATATATATATATTATTAATATTATTTTATTTAAAAAAAACTATTTATATAGTATTTAATTGTATAGATGTAGCAATTACAATTTTTTCTAATAATTCAAAATTAGTACTATCTTTAGAAAAAACATAATTTACCAATTTATACTTTCTATTTTTCATATTTATCAAGTTAATAGTAAAATCTTTAAAAACACCTTTATTTACAAATAAACTAGGATTAATACTTAACCAGTTACTTATATGTACTGCTAAATTAACTAGTATCATTAATTTATTTATAAAATCATTCAATTCTTCTTCAATATCTGTAGTATCATTATTACCAAGTAAATTATTCTGAATTTTATCTATTAAAAATATATGCATTTCTTCTAATTTTTGTTCATATTCATTTAAATTATTTATGTTTGATTTTAATTCTTTTAAATAATGATCATAATCTCCTTTAATTGTCATCCAATGCTGTGATGGTGTTTTAATACTTACACATCCAAGTACAATACTATTTATAGCCATCGCTAAATCTATAATTGGTGAAGTAATATAATTATTATTAGTAACTAATCTTCTAAAGGGAAAACATATATCAGATTCCTCTTCATTAGTAAAAAAATATGTTGAAAAAGAACCACCACCAAAATCTATGTATTGAAATTCAAAAGTATCATTTCCTCTATCAATAAATATACTATTATCCGGCTTAATATCATTATGTGTAAAATATACACATTTATTTGCAACTTGATAACAAGTAGATAATTTATAAACGTTTAATGATTGAACTAATAACGAAGATAATATATCAAGACATTTTAATTTATTATTTAAAATATTAGTATCATAATTTGATTTTAAATATTTTGTTAATGATTCAATATTGTCTGTCCCGCCTTCCATCATAATAATAAAAATATTAGCTTTATTAGCAGTACTTGGTATATTAAAATTATCACCATCATAAGTTATATCATCATTAATTGAACTAAAATAAGGTTTTTGGACTGGATTTTTTCTTATATTTCTATGAGAATATAAAAAAGGTCCATATTTTTCATTATTTGCATTGAAATATGCATAAAATGGATTAATATTTGATTTTTTTTTTTGTGTTAAATAATATCCATAATATGTTTCTCTTATTTCTTTAATTCTATTAAAAAATAAATCATTATCATTAACTACTTTAAATACAAATTTTTTATTAGTACCATTATGTGGTACTAAAATACCACAACCAAAACCTCCACATCCTAAAAATTTAGCATTATCAATATCATTTTGATCAAAGTTTATGTTATTAACTTTTATATTTTTGATATAATTAGTAAAGAATCGTTCTACATAACGATAGTCATATAGTGAGTTATATCTCGTATTCATACCATCTATTCTTAAATTTCTAAAAGTAATACCACCACCTTTCATTTTTAAGTATTGCTTTTTTAATAAATTGTAATTAGCACCACCCCACATAGTAATTACAGGTTCGGAACTTAATTTTTTATCAAGCTCTAATATAATTTCATTATTAAGCACTTTTAAAATATTATCATAAATTTTTCCAGACTCTTTTAATATTTCATTAACTGTTTGAATAAATTGTCGATTTTCATTATTCATATTAGTTATAAAATCTTCTAAAATAATATTTTCTGAATTAATTGATAAAGTATTAAGGAGTTTTATTAATTCATCTATATTATATCCATTTATCATATCTACTCTATCATTTGTATTATTAATCATCTCTTTTAATTCATATAATATATTATCATCTTCTATTTCTGTATTATCAATATTATCTATACCTGTAAAATAATTTTCTTTTTTATCAATTGTTAATTTAATAATCATTAAATAGAATAATCTGTATAATCTTTTATCATATTTTTTATCAGCCCAAGGAAAGAGTCTACCACTTAACATTCTAATTATATCTTTTATTAAATAATCAAGGTTAAATATATTAAATTCAAAATCATTTAAGGTATCATTAAATTTAATTTTTTGAATTTTATTTATTACTGATTCTTTACTATAATTTTCAAATACTATATCAATTATTTCACCATCTGATTCTACAATTTCTAAACCACCTTTATCATCCACACTTTCTTCTATACCAAATTGGTTTTGATTAAATTCTAAATTAAATTTAGCTTTTAATCTTAATATATCTATTGAATCATCATATATTTCATCTTTTCCTTTTATTCTTCTTGGCAAAGTAAAATTGGGCATATAATAATTATAGTAACTACTAGGTTTATTTTCAATTGTATTATTTTCATCAATATATTTTGGAAAAATTATAAAACTTTTATTTTCTTTATTAGCTATTTCTATATTATTTTCATCAGCAACAATATATGATTTCTTTTTTATTTTATCAATATTATTTATTCCTTTTTTTTTACAAAATTCTGTTTTATCAATAATTTTATCAGTATACATAAAATTAGTGTCATCCATATATAATCCGAAGCTATGTAATAACATATTAAAATAACCTATTAGTTCATTTTTTATTCTATTATAATTATCTTCTGTTAAATTTTTATTATTGATTAATAATACAAAATCAAGGTCTGATTTATTAGCTATTGATGAAAATAAACTATCACCAATTTCAAAATCATCATCAAATGATGTTTTATTAATCGTTTTGAATAATTCTTTTAATTGTTTATAAACAATATTGTCATTATTTAAATTTAATTTATTAATTATTATTTTTTGGAATTCTAAAATATAAAATCTAATATTCATTCCACCTTTGAATACTAATTTAACATCTTCATTTGTAATATCATATTCAGGAACAACTTTATCAATTATTTTTTTACTTTCATCAAATAACACTTTAATTAAAAAGGTAATATTTGAATCAATCATTAAATTTTTTAAAATATAATCGTTACATATTGATTTAAATTTTTCATTAGGAAAATCTTCTTTTAATTTTAAATTTCTCTTTTCAAAACAAGCAATACTCATTTCTTGTTCATTTTCATTTTCTTGTTCATTTTTAAAAGTTTTTATTTGTAAATTATTATCTCGATTATTTTCACCATAATTTAAACAAATTAAATTTAGATTTTCTTGTTCATTTTCAAAATTTTTATATAAATCAAAATTTAAAAACTTAGCATCTAAATTAAAATTAACTGGTAGTTTATTATTTAAATTTTTAAAATAAATATTTTTTATTCTTCTATATGTTCCTCTTATGTTATTCTTAAAATAAAATAATGAATTCTCAAACATATCCGAAGACATTACTCTACCTTCTAAAATATTTCTAATTAATCCATTTCTATAAATAAATCTTTTTATATTATCATCATTTTCATTATAATCATAACTTATATAATATATATTATCTCTGTTATATACATTGAAAAACTCAATATACTTTTGATTATTATCTAAAAATAATCTAGTTAAATCAAGATATTTTCTATTTACTAATTCGATTAAAACATTTAATTTATTTTTAAAGCAGAAATTACAAATACTTTCTAATAAATTTTCCCTATTAGAATTATCATTAAATTTATTAAAAAGTATTTGAAAATAATTTAATATTTCTACACCATTTTGATCTTCTACTAATTTATCATTTACTTTTTTAACTTTAACTCTATTAATGAAATCTATAATAGATTTTAAATGTGAATGATCTAATAACTCAAGATATGTATTATTTTTCAAATCAGATATTCTAAAATCATAATTAGCTAAATTTTCTATATTAAGATCATTAATTTTCTTATTATAAAATTTTTCTTTTAAAAAATCAGATATTATTTTTACTTCATTTTTATATTTTTCATTTCTTTCTAATATGGTATCAATATTAATATGAACAAATTCTTCTTTTTTGTAATTCTTAATTATACAATCTAAATTTTTTACTAATAATGATTTTCCAGATGCAATTGGTGCATTTATAATAATTAACTTTGGATTAACATTCATTTTTTTATTTCTAATTTCTTCTTTAAAAAATTTATTAAGTTTTATATTTTGAAATCCTATTCTATCAATTCTTGTAGATTTAAATATACTTCTTATTTGATTGTCACTAAATGGATTATATTCTGAATAAATTACTGGTTGGATTAATTCTATAATTTTTTTTTTTGTAAATAAATTATCTGTATCAATAAATTGATAAACTTCTTCTTTTAAGAATTCTTCTCTAAAATTATACGAATATAAATCAATAAAACCACTACAATCTCTAAATGACATTTTTCTATCAATTTTCTGACAAAATATAACTATTGAAAATGTATCATTTTGATAAGTGTTTGGATATAATAATGTAAAAGTATGAGTTGTTGAATCTTCAATATAGTTTAATATATTTCTTTGAATCATATTAAATTCTTTTAAATCTTCTAAATTATTAGAAATATTTACATTAGATCTCATTGACAATAATAATCCTTTGTAACCAAAGGTTCTTTGTTCTTCAAACTTTGTTAAAGATATCTTTTTATTATTAAAAGTAATAACACTTGATTCAATTTTAGATAGAGCAAATTCTATTCCATTAAAAGTATGTGATATATTTTTTTTTTTATAAGTTATACCATCTCCTACTTCATCATAATTGTGTAAATAATTATATATACTATTATTTAAATAATCAATATAGTTTGCAAAACCATAATTTGCTTGTGGTTGTTTTTTTATCAAGTGAATATGAAAATGATGTTGTGAACCTGTATTTGCATAATTTGAACCCGCAAAAAAATCATTTTTTAATATTGCTATAATATTATTTACGTCACTAATTGTCTCTAAATTAAGAATTTCATATTGAGAACCTGGTATAGAATATGGTTTATGATTTTGTGATAATATCATTAAATGTTCAGGAAAATAAGGTGATAAATTATTAATTATAACAAAGTTTTTATACAATAAATACATTTCATTTTCAGCTGGAGCAATTTTTTGACCTAAAACTATTGAATTTGTAAAATTAATATTATTTATAAAACCATTATAAAAATAATTTTTACATAAAGCACAATCTTCTTCTACATCAGTTTTCATATTTTCTATTAATTTTGTTGTTTCTGCATATTTTAAAAAAGTTGAACTATCAATTAAAAAAGGTCTAATAATATTAGTATTATTATTATATCTATCATCATTTGCATCTAATACTATAATAGTAGAATCTACATTAACTATTTTACTATTCTTAAGAGATACATCTTTAGCACCATTTTTATTATCACATTCTATTTTCATATCAATAGATTCTCTTAAATTTTTTAAATTATTAAATATTTTTTTATATTTAGTACAATTCATATATAAATATACATAAAATAATTATATATAAAAAAAATTGAAAAATTAATTAATTGCTATTTAAATATATTGTAACCGGTTTAAATAAATAAAAAATTAAAAATCTAAAAATTATTTTATCAAATATTAATATATATAAATGAATAAAACTATTAAATATAAAAATAAAATTAAAAAAATAGAAGATAATAATTTTAAAGAAAAATTATTAAATGAATCAAATAAAGAAGTAATTAATAAATTAAATCAAGAAATTGATATTAATAATATTATTAATGTATCACTTCATCATAATAAATATCATAATACTACTTGTATAATTCTATCTATAGAAGATTATTATAATAATTATGAATTAATTAATGGATTTTTAATTAGAAAAAACAATATAATTGATATTAACAAGTCATATGATTTTAAAGGGTTAATTAATGATAATAAAATTCCTGATTTTAATAATTATAAACAAATACTTCAAAATACAATTATTATTATAAAATTAATCAAATGTAAAAAACTAAAATTAGATTTAAATAAATTTGATTTAAATATACTTAATAAATTTATTTTTCAATATCTAAATAGTATTGAATAATTTAAAATTATTTTTTTATTTAATTTTCTTTACAATATTTCTGTTATTATAAAGAATTAATTTCATTTCGTTTTTTACTTTCTTTAATACTATATCATTATTTATTTTTTCTAAATATCGTTTAAATTTATGATAAATAATAGGATAATCTTTACCTATACTAACCCATTCTTCTATTTTTTGCTCAAGTATATCGTGTTTATCGTCAAATATATCATCCACTATCTCATCTCTATTAAAAGTATTCCATTGTTTACCATCATATAACATAATATATCCACTTTTTAAGTTTGATATAAATACATTATGATTCTCAGGCTTTTTTGGATTAAAATGAATTCTTTTTACTAAATGTGGTACACACATATTATTATGATTAAAACATCTAATAAAATCCTTTTCAGTTAAATCACTAATATCAGTTTTATCATATGCTAGTAATTTAATATTATTCTGAATATTTTGAATAATTGTTCCACTATTCTGAATACCTGCTTTTTTTATCAACTCATCTATCTGATTATTCTTCTTTTCTAACTCTAAATCATATTTATTGATTTTTTCCTCCTTATCATTCAATAATTTAACTAATTCTTCCATGTGAAAATTTGCTTCATCAGTTTTCTTCTTATCTTTACATTTTTTTAAATGTTTGCTTAAATTACTACTAGTTGAATAAATTTTATCACAATATTTACATAAATGGATTCTTTTGGATTCATTTGGATTCATGAATCCAAATTTGGATTCAATAATGGATTCATTTGGATTCATTTGGATTCTATCTTTTATACCATATTTTATATATTCTTTTTGTAAATTGGTCTTACTTAAAATTGGTTCACATATTTTTTTCCTCTTAAGGTGGTTGATATATTTAGTTTTTATATTATTAGTAAATCCACATCTTGGACAAATATAATTTACCATTACTATATATATATATATACGGATATTTTTGGGATATTTTACGGATATTTTTTGATTGAAAATATCCTTTTTTTAAAAAAAAGGGATATTATGGGATATTAGTGCTTTAATCATCTATATATATTTCATTTTTAACAAACTGTAAGAGCAAATATCCGAAAAATCAAAAAAAGGATATTATTTTAAAAAGGTAGAGGGGGGGGGGGAGCATTTCATTTTAAAATTCATTTTACATAAATTTTTTTTTTTGAAAAAACTTTTTAAAAAAATTAAATTTACTGAGGCTTAATTTTTTACTTAAAAATAAGCATTTT
>Ga0163109_10003528_pt1 | contig 11944 bp, 7 predicted proteins | sample CRUFie1St13metaG_FD_108704 | JGI IMG/M metagenome (GOLD analysis project Ga0163109, IMG submission 108704) | Marine microbial communities from the Costa Rica Dome - CRUD Field 142mm St13 metaG | ecosystem: Environmental > Aquatic > Marine > Oceanic > Photic zone | place: Costa Rica: the Eastern... | reverse complement strand
CAGTACAAGATCTGTCACCTTCCCCTGTGCCTACTTGCTTTTCAGCTGACGGAGGTATAACATCTGCTCAATCTGCGGCCAGACTCGTCTGCGTCTGACAGAGGCAGGTGCCCCGAGGCATCTCTTATCTCGGGGTTTTGCCCCAGCCACCAGCACACGTTTCTCAGCTCTTCCTAGTCCTCAACATGGCAATTGCAACTGCGCAAGCCGTTCAGCTTCTCAACCTTGCATATTTCGGCCGTCCGGGAGACCCTGCTTCATTGCCGGCATGGGGCGCGGCTGGGATCACGGAGTCAAAGATTGCTGAAATCTTTGTTTCAACAACTGAGTTCACAGCCAGCACTTCTGGTGTTACGGCATCTGGTGGAGTTCGTACTTACTCCAGCACCACATACATCAACACCCTTTACAACAGACTTGTCGGCCGTGATGCGGCAGCAAGCGAAGTCACAGCTTGGTCTGATGCGATATCAGCTGGACATGTAACTTTCGATAATTTAGGCCACGTTCTTGTTAATGCCATTCTGAATCTCGACGAGTCCGTCGAGATGCGGAAGGTAATGATGGCAAAATTGGATACTGCCAATCTTTACAGCGATTATCTCGAGGCAAATCCCACCGACCTCTCGGCTTACTCAACACAAGCCGGTATCGACGCAGGCCGTGCCTTTATGGATACGGTCACCACTTCTACAGCTAAGACATATTCCGAAGTTGCTGCTACAGCTGATCTCCTTGATGATCCATCCAAGTTCACTATTACTTCTGCTGCTGCAACAGCATCAGAGGGCCAAAATGTAACTTTCACAGTTACTCTGGATTCTGCTCCTACTAGTGATGTAACTGTAAATTATTTAACTTCTAACGGCACTGCTGATTCTGCTGATTTCACTGCAGCTTCCGGTACTGTCACGTTTGCTGCAGGTCAGACCACTCAGTACGTCACAGTTAAAACCACTGAAGATACTTCTGTTGAAGTTGATGAAACTTTCAACATTACTTTCTCAGGACCTCGCCTAACTTCTTCTGTTCAGGCTGTTGGAACTATTTCTAACGATGATGCCGCTCCAACTAAGTATGATATTACTTCTGCTGCCGTAACAGCTTCTGAGGGTAATGATTTTGTTTTCACAGTTACTCTCGACTCCGCTCCTACTGAAGCCGTAACTGTTAACTACATAACAGGTAATGGTTCAACTGATTCTTCTGATTTCACTGCAGCTTCTGGAAGCATTACGTTCGCGGCAGGTCAGACATCTCAAATCGTCACAGTAAACACCTCTGACGATACCTCCTTTGAAGAAGATGAGACTTTCACCATCACTTTCTCAGGAGAAAGCTTGAATGCTTCTGTTCAGGCTATTGGTACTATCACTAATGACGATGCCAATCCGACTCTCGCTGCTCAGGTACTGACTCTGACTACGGGTATTAATACTCTTACCGGTTTAGATGGCGACGATACTTTTGATGCTTCTACCAGTAATTCACTCAATAATTTCGACACTCTCGTAGGTGGTGGAGGTACTGACACCTTGACCTCTGTTTTGGCTGGTACAAGTGTTGTAGTTAACAGCACAGGTATTGAGCAATTCAATATCACAGCTACTACAGCCTCTACGCTGGACATGGCTGGTGTTACTGGTCTCACTGGCCTTAACAATCTGAACTCTGCTGTTGACCTCACTGTTAACAAGCTCGGTGTTCTTCCCACTGTTGATCTAACGACCAATAGTGCAGAAACAATCCTTAATTTCGCTTCTGATGCGATTTCGGGTACTGCAGACGATCTTCAGATTAATCTGCTCGGTGCTGCTGCTAGCACCGTCACCTTGACACGTGCTGCTGGTAACACTGAATCCCTAGAAACTGTTTCACTGAACAGCGGTACTGTTGCAAATACACTTGCTGCTCTTACAACTACAGGTGCTGATGTAAGTACTGTTGAGATTACTGGTGATCAGAATCTCTCAATTACTGCTCCTGTAAGTGGCGAGGTCACTACAGTTTCTGCCTCTGCCTTCACTGGCGATCTATCGATCACTCTTAATGCAAATGGCGTAGCTGCAACCTCTGGTTCAGGTGCGGACACCATTGTTGGCGGTGCCGGTGCTGACTCCTTTACTACTGGTGCAGGTGCAGATTCAATCACCGCTGGTGATGGCAATGACACTGTTACTGCTGGTGCTGGTGCCGATGTAATCATTCTTGGAGCTGATGCAGGTAACGACTCTGTCGATGCAGGTTCTGGTGCAGATACCATCCAAATGTCTGGTGCTGCAGATGCTCTTACTGAAGACGACACTATTGGCGGTGGAGCTGATGCCGATACGATCCAGTTCACAGCTGCAGCAACTGTTGTTGATGCTGACTTCACCAATGTCACTGCAGTTGAGACTCTCACAGCTTCTGACGACACTGCTTTCACCTCACTCATTATTGATGAGCTGGCTGCAGCGGCTGGAGTCACTACGGTTACCTTCACCGATGATGACACCGCTGATGCTATTGATGTAGAAGCAGGCTTTACTAATACGCTCACCATCAATATGGCAGGTGATACTGCCGCAAATGATATTGATGCTTCTGCTTATTCCGGCACCCTGACCGTTACTGCTCTCGATACTTCTCTAAATAATACTGCCTCTATTATCACTGGTGGTACCGGTAGCGATACTCTCCAGGTCACTACAACCGGAACTGTCGGTGCAGATATCACTAATGCAACATTAGCTCAGGTTTCAAAAATCGAAACCATCGAGTTTGTTGGTGACAATGCTGCAACCCTGACCCTCAACAACGCAAATACTCTCGTTGTTGACGGTGTCGCAGAGACGATGACCATTGACGCAACTGCACTTCTTACTTCAGTTGCGACAATCAGTGCTGCCAACGAAGCTGACGCTTTAGTTGTCATCAACACTGGCGGTGGTGATGACATCGTTACCGCCTCTGTGTCCTCTGGTGGTGGCGACTCAATCTCTACTGGTGATGGTGATGACACAATTATTGCTAGTTCTGCACAACTGACTTCAGCTGACACTATCTCAGGTGGTGCTGGTACTGACATCATTCAACTTTCTAATGACGCTGCTGCAGCTGATGATATTTTTGAGGGCCTAAATAGTATCGAAACTCTTGCATCCTCAGCCGATATTCAGTTAGAAGCTACTCTCGGTGAGTTTGCCCTTGCAGCGGGTATTAATACGGTCACTTTCAACGACCTGAATGCTATCGATACCCTTACTGTTGGCGCTGACTTTACTCGTGATCTGACCGTCAATCTCGACGCTGACACTTTTGCCAACGTTGTTACTGCAACTAACTACACAGGAAACCTCCTGGTAAATGTTAATAACGATGCTATCGATGCAACTGCTAGTGGTGAGATTATTACACTGACAGGTGGTACTGGCACTGACACTTTGCGTGTTACTGCTGATACTGGCAACGATTCTGTCGTTACTGGCGACGTTGTTTCAATTACAAACTTTGAAACTATTGAATTTGTTGAATCTGACTCCTCGGCTGATGCAACAACCAGTTTTGTTTCCAACGATGCCAACATTGCTGATGGCGCCTCGTTGACCATTGATGCGACAGCTTTGTCAGGTGCAGCTGTCATTAACATTGCTGCGGAAACTAATGGATCTGCAACTGTTAATACCGGTTCTGGTGATGACACCGTGACGGCATCTCAATCCGATCAGGGTGACTCAATCTCAACTGGTGCTGGTGATGACACTGTTGTCGCTAGTTCTGCTCAGCTGACTATCGCTGGTGGTGGAACTAATGACACCATTGCTGGTGGCACTGGTGATGACACCATCCAGATCTCGAATGACGCAGCCGCAGTTGATGGTATTTTTGCGGGTCTTTCAAGTTTTGAGATTGTTGCTTCTTCTGACGGTGTTCAGTTAGAGGTTGATCTAGGTGCTAACGCAGCTGCAGCTGGTATCACTACTGTCAATTTCAATGACCTGAATGATCACGATACTCTCACTGTCGGCGCTGGCTTTACCAACAACCTCACTGTCAATCTTGACGCTGACACTGATGCAAACTCAGTTGTTGCTACCAACTACACTGGTGTTTTAACAGTAACGGCTAATGATGTTGATATTGATTCAACATCTGGTGGTGGTGAGTTGATCACCATTACAGGTGGTACTGGCTCTGACGTGCTTCAAATTACAGTTGATACTGATAATGATGCAATTGCAGCCGCTGATCTTGCGAATATCACCAAGATTGAAACTTTCCAAATACTTGAGGGTGTAGATGATGCAACTGCAAATATTACCCTCTCTAACAACAATGCAGCATATACACATGCTGCTCTTTTCGACACCCTGACTGTAGATGCCACTGACTTGAGTACTGCTGCTGCAACTATTGATGCTACAGCAGAGGTTAATGCCAAGATCATCATTAACACTGGCGGTGGTGGTGACACTATTTCAGCTTCTCGCTCTGCAAATTTCGGCGATAGTATTAATTCTGGAGCCGGTGATGACACCATTCAATTTGTAAATGATGGTGACTTGACCAACATTGACTCTGTCAATGGTGGCGCAGGAACTGACACTGTCTCTTTCTCTGCAGCATCTACTGTCGCTGACGTTCATTTCGCCAACATCGAAAATATTGAGACAGTTACTGCAGCAGCAAATACTGCTTTTACTGATTTGACACTTGGCACTAATGCCTTGGCAGCTGGAGTCTCGACACTGACTCTGCAGGCAGCCAACAGTGTCGTCACTGTTGATTCCGGTTTCACCGGCCCTCTCGATATTGCAGTAAGCACTGGTAACGACACTATTGACGCCAGTGGTTCTTCCGGAGCGATGTCCTTCAGTGCAGCTGTTGGAAGTATCACCGCTGATGACGCCATTGCCGGTGGTAGTGGTTCTACTGATTCACTTACACTTACAGCTGACAGTGGACGGGCCATTCTGACTGGTGTCAGCGGCATCGAAACCATCACTATTACGGATGTTACGGATGCAACTGCAAGAATCAGCATGGGTGATGTTGATACTCAAATCGCTGAAGGTGCCACGCTGACAGTTGATGCCAGTGGTATGGATCAAGCATCTACAACCTTCAGATTTGATGGCTCCGCATCAGAAACGGATGGTTTCTTGAACATTACCGGAGGCACAGGGGCTGACACAATTGTTGGTGCTGGTAGTAATGACACCATTTCTGCTGGTCTTGCAGTCGATTCAATTACTGGTGGTAATGGTGCTGACAGCATCACTGGCGGAGCTGGTAATGACATCTTTGTCTATACCGCTGCTGCTCAGTCCAACAGCACTAATACCGATACCATCACCGATTTCACAACAACTGAGGATATTCTTCAAGTTACCCTTGATTACTCAGCACTTGCTCAGAGCCAAACTGTCAACGCAACTCTTGTAACCGCTGCTGCTGGTATTACTGCCGTGCAGAACTCGCTCTCAGCCGAGCGTGGTCAGTACATCTATGACACAACTAACAGCAAGTTGTACGTCAACGTCAATAATGACAATCTGATTTCAACCCTCGATTATCAGATTTCTATGCCTGATGCAACTATTGCTGACGGCGACCTTGATTTCGCGATTAGTGCAAGTACTGCTGGTGACTCCATTACATCTGGTGGTGGTGCTGACACCATTACTGGTGGTGCCGGCGCGGATTCTGTTACCGCTGGCGGTGGTGCTGATTCCGTTACAGGTGCAGCTGGCGACGACACACTGACCGGTGGTCTCGGCGACGACACATTGAGCGGTGGTGACGGCGCGGATTCTGTTACCGCTGGCGCTGGTGCTGATTCCGTTACAGGTGGAGCTGGCGACGACACACTGAGCGGTGGTGACGGCGACGACACACTGAGCGGTGGTGACGGCGCGGATACTGTTACCGCTGGCGCTGGTGCTGATTCCGTTACAGGTGGTGCTGGCAACGACACTCTGAACGGTGGTACTGGTAACGACACCCTTACTGGTGCCGCCGGTTCTGATACCTACATCCAAAACGCAGACTCCCTCTCTACGGTTGCTTCTGCAATCAGCGGGATTGACGCCGACATCAGTGATGGTGCTGCCGTCTGGACTTTCGCGAACGGTGTTGACATTGTCACCGACTTTACTGGTGGCGCTGATGAGATCCTTGCTTCGACCGCAACCGTTGCAGCCACTAATAAGGTTGTCGGTGCCGTTGTCAATGCGACGGCTGTTGTTGCAGGTAACTATTACGTCATCGGTACTTGGGATGGTGATGCAGCTACCTTTACCTACGCATCTGACGGTGATGACATGATGTACGGTTTCGCTAGTGATGATGATCTTTCTACAATTGCTAACAACGGTACTCGCAGCATGATCCTTGTTGACGGAGCCTCTAACTTTGTAGTCGGTGACATTGTTGCGGCATAATCAGAGTCTTTAGCCTCATACCTAAATAGTTGTAAAAAACCGCCGCAAGGCGGTTTTTTTTTCCTCTCTTCTTTTCTTAGTTTCCCTTTTAAATTGTTTGTTGCTTCGTTCTTATGAATATTCTGTTCATACACCAAAATTTTCCTGGTCAATTTAAGTATCTAGCTCCGGCACTTTTATCCTTTGGTTATAAAATTTCTGTGCTTACGTCTTCAAAGGTTGATCCTCACAAGTATCCCGGAATTACTATTTACCACTATCCAGTACGACGCTCCAGTTCTCGTGATATTCACCCCTGGATTGTTGATTTTGAGACAAAAGTTATTCGTGGAGAAGCTTGTTTACTTTCTGCTTTAAGTTTGCGTTCTCGCGGTTATTATCCTGACCTTATAATTTCCCATCATGGATGGGGTGAAAGTCTGTTTCTCAAGGATGTTTGGCCGAATACAAGGCTTGCTTTATACTGCGAGTTTTATTATAATTCTAAAGGTTTTGATGTTGGTTTTGATCCTGAATTTCCTGTAAATTCTAGTAGTTTAACTTGTGAGTTTCGCCTTAAAAATCTCAATAATATTCTTCACTTTGATCAGGCTGATGCAGCAATCTCTCCAACAGTTTGGCAGGCAAGTACATTCCCTCTTCCGTTCCGTAATAAGATTGCTGTAGTGCATGATGGTATAAATACATCTTTAATAGCCCCTAATTGTAATGCATCAATTACTCTCAATAATTCGCTTCGCCTCACTAATGAACATGAGGTGATTACTTTTGTAAATCGTAATCTAGAGCCTTATCGTGGATATCATTCATTTATGCGTGCTTTGCCAGCCATTTTACGGGAAAGGCCAAATGTTCATATTTTGATTGTTGGTGGTGACGGACTTAGTTATGGCTCTGCACCTCCTTCCGGTAAATCTTGGAAATCTGTTTATATTGACGAGGTTCGATCATTGATTTCCGATTCTGATTGGAGACGTGTCCACTTTCTTGGTTCAATTTCCTATCAGCAGTTCATAACTATCCTTCAAATTTCTACTGTCCATGTGTATTTAACTTATCCTTTTGTTCTATCTTGGAGTTTACTTGAGGCTATGAGTGCTGGATGTTCGGTCGTTGCAAGTGATACTGGTCCGCTTCACGAAATAATATCTGACCAAGAAAATGGACTCTTAGTTGATTTCTTTAGTCCAGCTATGATTTCCGAAAAGGTCTGTATGTTGTTAGACAATAGTGAACTTCGAAAAAAAGTAAGTAAAAATGCACGAATTTTTGCTCAAAAAAATTATGACTTATTAAATGTCTGCTTGCCTAAGCAAATTGAATGGGTAAAAAGTATTTTTTACCCTTAAATTCTTTGTAGTTTAAATTTTTTGTTTATTCTAATTCCTTTTTTAATGCATTTGTGTAACCAGCTTCAGCTGTCTTGAATACTGCAATTTGTGCCTCTAGCCTTCTGATCTCTGCCTGAACGAATTGAAGGCTTGCAACGTTTGCCTTCCCGCTTTCGCTTATATTATTGCTATCATACTCTTTACCGTCAATTACGATTTTTGCCATTTAAGTTTGTTAGCTCTTATTATATTACCATAAATCTCTTCATTTATTTCATATATCTCCGCTGATAATTCCATGCTTAATCATTTGTAATACTATAGGCGGCTTATCTAAATAGTCTTTTCTAATATATCTTTAAAAAAATTTTTTGCTGGAGACAGAAATCTCTTCAATTTTTGTTTAATCTTTTCCCTATTTTTTTTGTAGATTATCTTCTCTTCCCCCTTGCATTTTGTCTTATTTTTCAAGTATTCATCGTAGGTTTTGAAGTCATCTCTTAATTCATTGTGGTTTATTGGAACGCATTTATAATTATTTAAGTTAGTTACTCTGGCTATTCCAGAATAGCCTTTTTTAGCAACTAGTATTGTGTCCGCTTCACTTTTGCTAAACCATTCTTCTGATTTAGTTGTTGGTCCACAATTTGTGTGTGCATGCAAGATTTCTAGTTCATGATATCTTGCTAGCGCAACCATCCCATCAGTAAAGAATCTCCAGCAGTCGACTGGGTAACGGTGTTCTTCAAATCCATTCGGCGCAATTATACATATTAACCCATTTTTTTTTGTTGCTCTTATCATTTCTGCTACTGTAAGCCAAAAGAATTCTATGTGTTCTAGTGCTTGTCCTGATATCACTGCATCATAGCTATCGGTATTTATCTCTGCCCATTTATATGCGTTTTTTGGGACAATATCTACATTTGGTCCATTCTCCATATCCAGTCCAGTGTAGTTATAGCTTCTATCAGTGAATATTTCCTTGTAACATCCATTGACATCATAACTTCCTATATCTAATATACTAACTCCATTTTTCTGAGTCTTACTTATATATTTGTCGGCAAACCATTCCATTCTTTTCATCGAGCTTTTGTGCATGACCCATATTTATTTTTATCTACTATACACTCTTGCTTGTTGGCGCCATGTACCCTACTCACTGTAATAGGTTTCGTTGTCTTTATTGCTTTCTTGGGGGCTTACCCCCTCGAGGTACTCAATTATTTCTCTGTCTTTGAGGTTCTGTGCTTCTCCGTGTAATTCCTCATTGAATTGATTGCTTGCTGATATTTCTTTAAGGAAATTGTTTATAAATGAGATCTTGTTCTCTAGTTCGTCAATTCTTTCCATTAGGTTCCTGATTACATTCGCTTCTGCGTCTGGTAGCGCCGAATGAGCTAGCGGATCTATACGCACTCCGCTTTGATGAATAACCCGTCCTGGGATTCCCACTACTGTGCAATTTCTTTCAACATCTCTCACTACAACTGAGCCCGCTCCAATACGTGTGTTTGTGCCTATGTTTATTGCCCCTAGAACTTTCGCTCCTGCTCCTACGACTACGTTTTGTTCCAGCGTTGGGTGACGTTTTCCACTCTCTTTTCCTGTTCCACCCAGGGTTACTCCTTGGTAAAGCAGGCAATTGTTCCCTATTTCTGATGTTTCACCAATCACAACGCCCATTCCATGATCGATAAATACCCCACGTCCTATCTTTGCTCCTGGGTGTATCTCAATACCCGTTAACGTTCTCCCAATTTGACTCAAACACCTTGCGGCTAACTTCATTTTAAATGGTTTTCTCCATAGTCTATGGCTTAATCGATGAATACTTAAGGCTTGAAACCCTGGATAGCAACAGATAATTTCTATCCAGCCTCTTGCGGCAGGGTCACGTTCTCGGATTATTTTGAAGTCAGCTCGTATGTGGTCAAACATTAGTAGTTCTTACTTTTGTGTCTTCGTTTCCTGTATGCCAATTTCTTTCCGCAATAAATTAATCGTATCGTTGTTTAGATAGCTTTCTGCACAGTGTACCTGTGGCAACCTCATCAATTGTGATCTGTTTTGTCGCAGGCTTTGTTCTACTAAGGGCAAGCTTGGTCTATCACACAGAACGTGGCTGGATGCCCGTAATAGGGCCAGCAGGCGGCTTCCTACGTCAGGCGAGGCGGTCATCAGCAGCATCTCGTTGCCGCGCATTGAGTGCAGAATTACTTCTGCAGCTCGTAGGACACCTGGGCTGATGCTTACCAGGCCTACGCAGCTGCCGGGGCGCAGTTCTTTGAGCATCGACAACTCCTGACGGAAGTCGTTGAGGTCAATGGCCACAGCGCGAATATTGTGTTTTTTGGCGAGCTCCTCCACCGGTTTTAGAAAGTAGCGGCTTGTTACCACCGTTCCGTTGTTGGAGTTTTCCAGAACGCTTTCTAGCTCCTCCATTGGCACCACTTCCACCGGCACGTTCAGGCAAGGTTCCAATTCTTCTGCGATCAGCATTGAGGCACCGATGTCTTCTCTGGGGGTGCTCACCAGCACACGTGCTCCACAGCGCAGGCGCCAGTCGATTTCCCGAGTCAGCAGTTCTCGGGTTTGCTGAAGTGTGCAGCCGGCATTGAGCAGGCCATCCACGCACTTGCGCACTTCACGGTCGAGGTCGATGACACCGCGATTACGGATGTGCGGTGTGGTTTTGACTTCCCGGGGTTTCTGCTGGTCCCGTACATAGATACCGGAGCCTGCCATGGCCTCCACCACGCCATCGGTTTCCAGCTGGCGATACACCTTGCTGATCGTGTTGCGATGCAATCCGGTTTGCATTGCTAGCTGGCGGGTGCTTGGTAATCGATGTCCCGGTGGGTAATGCCGAGCAGCAATCGCGAAACATATCTGGTTGTAGAGCTGCGTTGATGCTGGTATGTCGCTTTCTTGTTGGATATGGAATCGCACGCTTGTGGGACAGGTCGGAATGCGGCCACCATACGAAGTGAACTGCTTGGTGACAATTGGGGGTGTGTCCTGTGCGCCTGTGACAATTACTAATTCCGACCTTGTCTGGCTGGGTCGAGCTTGCCAAAGGCTCTTTGCCACTGCGATCAGTTGGTTAGGAGGACCGCTATCAGCAGATCAACCTTCACGTGTTGGGTTTCCGCCTTGGTGGACATGTCCTTTCTCTGGCTTGCACGTATCCCGGGTTGAGCAATCTTTTGGTTTATGTGGTGCGGGCTTCAGTCGGATGCTGCGCTGCCATATTGAGCTCTTCTTAATTTGTTGATTAAGACCAAGGGACAATTCACCTAAGTGCTCGGTACATCAGACCCTTAATTCCTTCTCAAGGATCGTCAAATACTGCTCAGGGCCTATTCCTCCAGCCAGCGCTTGCGTTTTGCGGCGTGTCTCTCCGCCGACCACGGCTTTGTATTCACACTTCACACCAGATCCAATCATTGGCCTAAGCATGCGGATCAAAGCTGGTGTGGGATATGTCTCTGTGGTTTAGACCTGGGTGCTAGTTGCCTTGGCAGCTGTGGGTCGTGGAGGTGCCGGAATGGTGCGAACGGCCTTGTTGGCTGCCTGCTCTTTTTCTTCTTTCTTCACCAAGGGCGTTTTGCGCGGGGTGAGGAACATGATCATGTTGCGTCCTTCACGCTTGGGCGCCTGCTGTATCTCGGCCTTTTCCTCCAGATCTTTGGCCATTCGCCGCAATAGGTTTTCTGCTAGGGCTGTGTGCTGAATCTCACGACCGCGGAAGATCACAGTGCATTTCACCTTGTCGCCCGCCTTAAGGAAGCGCTGGGCCTGGCCGATACGCACGTCGTAGTCATGCTGGTCGATTTTGTAGCGCATTTTGACCTCCTTAACTTCGGTCTGATGCGATTTCTTTTTGGCCTCTTTGGCTTTCTTTTCCTGTTCGAATTTGAATTTTCCGTAGTCCATGATCCGGCAGACCGGCGGGTCAGCCTTCTCGCTCACTAGCACCAGATCAAGTTCCCGGTCCTGGGCTACATCAAGAGCTTCTTCCCGGCTAATCACTCCCAACTGACCGCCGTCTGAGTCAACCACCCTCAACAGGGGGTAGTTAATTCGGTCGTTGATGTTCGGCAGCTCCCGAACCGGGGCACGACGGTCAAAACGGGGACGTGGGGGCATTCAGGCGGTTGACGGGGACTGGTGCAGACAACT
>Ga0163109_10003527_pt1 | contig 11945 bp, 19 predicted proteins | sample CRUFie1St13metaG_FD_108704 | JGI IMG/M metagenome (GOLD analysis project Ga0163109, IMG submission 108704) | Marine microbial communities from the Costa Rica Dome - CRUD Field 142mm St13 metaG | ecosystem: Environmental > Aquatic > Marine > Oceanic > Photic zone | place: Costa Rica: the Eastern... | reverse complement strand
GGGTAGTGCTACGCAGCGAGCTTTTTGTAAGAGGTTTCTCGAACCTACGTTCGGTAAGCCTGACAAGTTTGGTAATTATATCAAGGTGATAGGTGACAAACCTAATCTATGTTTTACTGCACACCATGACACTGTGCATAGCACTGATGGCTTTCAAAAGCTAATCATTATGAATGACGTAGTGTCTGTATCTAACCATGCTGACTCTAACTGTCTAGGTGCTGACTGTACCACTGGTGTATGGCTGATACTTGGCATGATTGAGTTTGGTGTACAGGGTGTCTATGTTATCCATGCAGCAGAGGAATCTGGCTGTCAGGGTAGTCAGCAGCTTGTAGCATCTGAGCCTAAGTGGTTGAGTTATATTGACGCAGTAATATCTTTTGATCGTAAGGGTCAGAACTCTGTGATCACACACCAGATGGGACTACGCACTGCATCTGATGCCTTTGCAAAATCTTTTGCAGATGTTGTAAATATGTCACAGCTAGAGCCTGACAATACTGGTTCCTATACTGATAGCAATGAGTATGCTTCAGTAGTATCTGAGTGTACTAATATCAGTGTTGGCTACTACAATCAGCACACTAAGAATGAGGTACAAGACCTTGATTATGCTGATGAATTACTGATTGCACTGTGTCAATCTGACTGGTCTGGTCTAGTGTTCGAGCGTGATGCATCCAAGGTCGAGGACTTGTGGCAACGCAATGACAAGTACGGTTACAGGTATGATTACGATGAAGATAATACTTTTGCTCTTGAGCAGATTATTGTTGACTACCCAACTAGGATTGCAGAGCTGCTTGACCAGTATGGCTTTAACCCACACACTCTGATGGAAGAGTGCCATATTGATGATATGTCTAGGTATTATAACTACGCAGACAATTATGGTAATGATAAGTATTGGAAAAAATATATGTGACGACATGCCACACTTGATTAATTAGTAAATTAGTGTATTTTATATACTTAAAGTATACTTAAAGTTTTTTAATATTAATAGTAGTATTATTATAAACTTTAAGTATAACTATAGGTTCCTTAATGTAGGAGGTGCCTATGGAAGTAGATGACCCACATGATGACTGCTCACATTGGATAGGAAAGATATGAAATTTAATAAAGCTGTAGACAATTATCTCCACACTCGCCAGTTCTGCTCTCTCTCTAGTTCCTCCCAAAAGAACTACGAGTGTTGTCTATTAGCTTTCTGTCGTATGTCTGTTATGGGAAGACGACTTGGTAACGTGCAGCTAAACAAGCTGACCGTACCGATGTGCTCTGAGATATACGATACATGGGAGCTGGAAACATCCACCTCGAATGCAAACCATAACGCTAGGGTGTTTTCAGTTCTCATGAACTATCTCATATCAATGGAGATAATGGTGACTAATCCAATGGCTAGAGTTAAGAAACGTAGCAGTGAACCTCGTTCTGTTATATGGACACATGACCAAGTGTTATCATTTCTCGATACCGCCTTTACTAAATTCGAATGGCGTAACATCGGGCTGATCGTATTGATGTGCTATGAATGGGGTCAACGTCCAATAGATATTCGTAATCTAACTTGGGACAACGTTGACCTTGATGAGGGAGTTGTAAAGATCAGACAAACTAAACGTGGAGCTGAGGTAGAATTACCGATACCACCTAACTTAATTGCCATGCTCACCGATCAGAAGGGTGACTGGGACTTTCAACCGTATGTAGTACCTCACCACAGAGCCTCAGACGGTGCCTACAGACCGCTAACAGTTTCTCAGATGACTGGACTACTGGCAGAGGTAAAAGCTATTGCTTGCCTTCCTGACGAGCTGAGAGTGGGTGATCTACGTAAGACCGCCATTGTGCAAATGATCGAGAGTGATGTAGACCACCTAGCTATTCAATCTGTGACTGGACACAAGAATGTCAGCAGTCTAAATCCGTATAATAAATTTAGTTTAAAAACCGCAAAGTCTGCATTGGAGAGGAGACAAAGGCAATGAAGAAAAAGAAACATGAGAGAAGCATACCTGCCTCTACTTTTAGAAAGTATGGCAAGTTGTTTGCTCAAGGTAAAATTAAAGATGAATATGCAGTGGAGCTATCAGCTCTTTTCTTTTTGATGGCTGCTGATATAGAGTTCCACGATGAGCTTAGTGAGGTATGGGATGACTGGTATGAAGGACCGATACATTAAAAACCCGATGGCAAAAGACCTTCGGCAACCAAAGTATAAACAGAAAGCTATACCTGATCGAAAGAAGGGTGTAGTGCCTAGAAAGAAGAAGCACAAAGGAAAGGAGATAGAAGAATGAAATATTATGCAGTAACTTTTGCACCTCACGATACGTTAACGTATACATACGGAGTAGAGGTAGATGACCCAAACAATGCAGAGGCTGTTGCAAGGGATGATTTTAGGTTTGATATTGGCTACGATAAAGCAAAAGATTTTGAGGTCATCGGTATAAAGGAGATAAAGAGATGATGTATGTATTAGTATGGATGCAGCTGTTTAGTACGCAGACGGTAGACTACTATCAACTGGGAACGTACCCCACTCTTGAGGAGTGTCAGATCGAACTAAGTAAAGCAGCTAAAATGGTAACGCACAAGTCAGAGACAGTGGCTTGTCTAGAAGTGGATGTACAACAATGAAGGGAAAAACACCTAGTGAGTTAGCAGAGATAGAAGCTAAGAAAACGTTTGAGGGTTTTATAAAATGGTGCAAGACATCTTTTTATTGGATCATGGCAATCCTAGTTATTCTAGCATGGTGTAACTTTGGCGTAGACAATGAGACTGGTAGTCAGTATAACGGTGAAGTCTATGCACCTAGGAATATAGGAACTAAATAATGAGGAGATACAGAGAGATAGAGTGTCCCATATGTAAAGAATATTTTAACGCAACTAAATACACAGACTGTCCAAAAGAAAGTTGTAAGTCAATTCAAGATGGTTGGGATGACGAAACATCTGCACAGATTCAACAAACAAGTAGGGGTTTTAATAGATGACAGAAAACTATTGTACGACAAAAGGTCTCATGTGGGCATTTTTAACTTGCGTGTTCTTTCTAATTGGTGTACCGATTCTTATGTGGCTAGCATTAGAGGGATCATCTTGGTATAAATTGTTTGACATGATGAATCCACTATGGTAAAGCAAGAGCCACAAGAATGGCACATTGATCGCAGAAAGGGTATATCAAAAGAGATACGACCTATGACTAAAGAAGAGAGACAAAGAGCCAAGGAACGAGAGGAGGCTAATAATGGCGAGTAATGACAATCCACATCTGGCGTGTCCGTATGTTGAATGTGGATCAAGTGATGCCTTTAACTGGAACGATGATGGCTACGGTCACTGTCACTCCTGTTCTAGGTCTTATCCAATGAAAGATATGCCACAGGTATTCGATTGGGTAAGAAGCGAGTATCCATTAAAGGAGAGGAGAAACCCTATGGATATAACAATTGCGTCACAGACGCATGAGGGTATACGTGGGCTAGATGCTGACGTTGCTGAACTATATGGCATTGCCTTGCAGATTGGTGATGATGGTAGACCAGTTAGGTATGCATATAAATACCCACACACAGTCAAGTACCGACTGGTAGATGACAAGTCTAGGTCTTGGACAAAAGATCGTGGCATGGGTATGAACCATTTGTTTGGTCCTGAATTTAATGCAGGGACAAGCCAACGCATCTATATCACCGAGGGTGAGTTTGATGCTGCATCACTATACCAGATACTTGGTAAGACATTTCCTGTAAAGTCATTACCATCTGCTAGTATCGGTGAGAAGTTTATTAAACACAATTATCTTTATCTATCGTCTTTCAAAGAGATTATCTACGCAGGTGAATTAGATCCTGCAGGACGTAGAGCAGCAGACAAGTTGTATCAAGCCTTTCCAGATAAGTTCTGGTATGTACCGATGTCTAAGCACAAAGATGCCAACGACTTCTTACAGGCAGGTGATGGTAAAGACTTGATGTGGGCAGCTAAGAAACCTCAACGGTACAGCCCTGAGAACTTCTTCTGTTCTCGTGATGACTTCTCTCTTGCCTTGCGTAATGAGAATCCATACGAGTATGTATCAACTGGTCATGCAGGACTTGATGAGAAGATCCGTGGCATGGTTAAGGGTGGCTTGACGTTTATCAAAGCACCTCGTGGCACTGGTAAGACTGAGGTTATCAGATACTTCGAGACTGGTCTACTGTCTAATGAGAGTGTAAAGATAGCGTTGCTACACATGGAGGAGATGAAGTCTACAACTCTTCGAGCTATGGCTACCTATCATCTTGGCTGCAATGTTAGAACTCACGAAGATGCTGACCGTAACGGTTATACCCTAGATCAAGTAGAAGAAGCAGCAAACAAGATTGCTGACTCAGAGAACAACAGAACGATTATTTTTGAGATGCAGTCTCATGATGATCCTCTGAGCTTGCTGGACTACACCCGAATGGCTGTTACGTCCTTTGGTGCAGACTACGTCTTTGTCGATCACGTTCAACGACTAGCCTATTTATCTAACAGTGGTGTTGATGGTGCTACCAGTACATTGACTACACTTGGCTCACGTATGGCTCAACTAGCCAAGGAGCTAAACATAGGTGTGGTATTTATATCACAGGTTAATGACGATGGTAGGACAAAATACGCAGCCTCTCTTGAAGAAGAGGCAATAATATGTATAAAGATAGAAAGGGATGTAGAATCAGAGGATGAGATCCTACAGAATACAACTGAGTTTATAGTTGATAAGAACCGACCTTTTGCTAAACTTGGTAGAGCAGGTTCAGTTTACTACGACCCAGTGACCACGATCTTATCTGAAGAGATTCCATACGAAAGGAGTGATATGGCAGCATGATTGTATTTGATGTAGAAGCTAACGGATTGTTGGACAAAGCAACAAAAATACACTGCCTGTCTTATACCAGTGATGGCAAAGATTATAAAACTATCTTTAATTATTCTGACATGCGTGATCTTATACTGTCTCAGCATGGGTTGGTTGGCCACAATATTGTTAGATATGATGTACCGCTTATAGAAAAGATATTGGGTATAAAGATCAAGGCTCGCTTGTTTGATACGTTACCTATGTCTTGGGTGCTTAACTTAAACCGTTCCAAGCATGGTCTGGAATCATTTGGTGAAGACTTTGGCATTCCCAAACCACAGATTGATGATTGGCACCACTTAACTAACGAGGAGTATGCTCACAGATGTACAGAGGATGTAAAGATCAACTGGTGCCTATGGCAAGATCTTCTAAAAAGATTTTTGTTTCTATATAAAAGCAAATCAGAACTAGACAAGTTTTTCCGCTATCTAGAATTTAAGATGGATTGTGCAGCAGCAGCTGAGAAAGTTGGTTGGAAGTTAGATGTGGAGTTGGCAGAGAAGTGTGTTGCTGATCTTACAAAGCAGAAAGCTAACAAGGAAGCTGAACTGATTAGCGTAATGCCAAAGCGGAAAGTGACCACCAAAAAGAGTAGGCCAAAGAATTGTTTTAGAAAAGATGGTACTGCATCGGCTCATGGACAACGTTGGTTTGATCTCCTACAAGAGAATGGTTTGCCTTTACATTTTGATGGTGAAGTTGAAGTCATCAAAAGTTGGGAAGATCCAAACCCTAACTCTACGGACCAAGTAAAAGATTGGCTCTACTCTTTAGGGTGGGAACCTTGCACATTTAAGTATGATAAAAATAAGGAGACAGGAGAAGAAAGAAAAATACCACAAGTTCGTAAGGAAGGTGAACTTACAGACTCAGTAAAACTAATTGCAGAAACTAATCCAATGGTAGAAGTGCTTGAGGGTTTGACTGTGATGCAACACCGACTTGGAATCTTTCAAGGCTTTCTTGATTGCGAACAGGACGGTTACGTTAGAGCTGAGATTGACGGTCTTACTAACACCTTACGATTCAAGCATAAGAAACCTTTGGTTAATCTTCCAGGAGTTGACAGACCGTGGGGCAAAGAGGTACGTGGCTGCTTAACAGCACCAACTGGTTATGTTCTTTGTGGTGCGGATATGACTTCTCTTGAGGATACGACCAAGAGACACTACATGCAGCCTTACGATCCCGACTATGTGCATGAAATGTCTCAAGCAGGTTTTGACCCACACCTTGACTTAGCCAAACATGCAGGGGCAATCAAGCAGTCTGACATTGATGCTTACAACCACGGAACAAAACCAGAGCTGAAAGCACTACGTAAGAACTACAAAGTTGTCAACTATTCTGCAACCTATGGCGTTGGAGCTGCCAAGTTATCTCGAACCACAGGGATGAGTGTCCCACAGTCTCAAGCATTGCTTGATGCATATTGGAATCGAAACTGGTCAGTGAAGAAGTTTTCCGAAGATCAAAAGGTAAGACAGATCAACGGTGAGATGTGGGTACAAAATCCTGTAAGTGGTTTCTGGCATTCGCTTCGTTATGAAAAAGATGTGTTCTCTACACTTAATCAATCTACTGGTGCATATTGTTTTGACAAGTGGGTTGCTTACTATCGAACACGTAGACCAAATATCATCGGTCAGTTTCATGACGAGTCTATTAACTTAGTAAAAGAAGGAGAGCAAAATGAGCACAGTGATGCATTAAACTGGGCTATAAAAAAACTTAACCAAAAACTTAAATTAAATGTTGACTTAGGTATTGACATACAGTATGGTCAACGTTATAGTGACGTGCATTAGTAAAGGAGGCCAACATGGCTACACGTAAAATTAAACTAACTGGTATTGCCGAATGGGCAAGAGTATTTGAAACTAACCGTGACATGGACGGTTTTGACGGAGTCTACAGAGACCATGATGGTGCTTGCACTATTGACATCATTATGGACGATGATAACCTAGCTACTCTAAAAGCTTCACGTTCAATGAAGAAGGGTACGCCAGATGCAGAAGGACGTGGAACTAAAGTAAAGTTCATACGTAAATTTAATACAGGAAAGGATTGGGACAGTGGTGCACCTATTGTTCAAAAGTCTGATGGTTCTACTTGGGATATTAGTTCTGATGGTACCATTGGTAACGGGTCTACTGTAGAGGTAGAGCTGTCCGTTTACGACACAAGCCGACCTAACATTGTCGGCACTAGGTTAGACAAGGTCAAAGTTATTGATCATGTTGCCTATGTAGCAGATACTGCAGGGGATGATGCTTCGCCACCACCTGTAGCTCAAGAAGAAAAACAAAGCGAAGTGTTGTTCTAACCTCCTCCAGAAACAACTAGGCTCCCTTCGGGGAGCTACCTTTTAAGGATAAAGAATGAAAAATGTAATAGAAAATATGTCTAACCAAGAATACCATATGCGAGATGGTATATCTTCTAGTGCAGTAAAAGCTGTTTTTAAGAAGTCACTAGCACATTGGAAAGGTGAGAAACGTAATTCAAACAACCCTGCTTTTGCATTGGGTAGTGCAGTGCATGCTAATCTTTTAGAGAAAGAACGTGATCTAGTAGTAAAAGGTCCAAAGACTAAGTCTAGTGTTGCGTATAAAAACTTAAAAGCAAATCTTACTGAAGACCAGATACTTCTGACAGAGGTAGAATATAACGTAGCTAACTGCATAACTAAAGGTGCATTGGAAAATCCAGTCTGTGCGTCTTACCTCAACCATCCAGATAGATTAAACGAGGTAAGTATTTTTGCAGAAGATCCTATCTCAGGTCTTACTCTTAAAACAAGACCTGACTTAATGATTGAATCAGAACAAACAGTGTTTGATGTCAAGACAACACAGGATGCTAGCCCTAAAGGTTTCTTAAAAGAATGTATAAAGTATGGGTATTTTTTACAAGGTGCTCACTATGTTTATACCTGCAAGCTAGCTGGATATGATATAAATAAGTTTTCCTTTATAGCTTGTGAAAAGACTGCACCGTATGTCTCACACCTGCATGTTATGGGTTCTGACATTATGCATTGGGGTATGAAGCACTTACATAAAACCTTAGCTATTATTGCAAAGGCAGAAAAACAATCTGACTATGGTACAAACTGGGGTGATTACACTGTTATGGAGAAACCATCTTGGTTATAATGAGTCATGTCGAGAGCAGCTAAAGCTAAAGGTAGAACTGGACAGAATGAAATCAGAGATAAGCTATTGGAAGTATTTCCAGAGTTTGAAGAAGATGACATCAAGTCTACAACTATGGGAGATACAGGTGAAGATATTCAACTATCTCCTGCAGCCAGAAAAAAGATACCAATAACTATCGAAGTTAAACGTAGAAAGTCTGGTATGAAAACAGCCTACGATTACATGGAGCAAGCCAGTAAGCATGGGAAAGGTGAACCAGTAGTGTTCTTTCGAGCTGATAGAAAGTCCTGGATAACAATGATAAGTCTTGAGCACTACATGGACTTATTAAGAAATTGGAAATAATATGAAAGTAAAAGTGTGGGGTGTTATGGAAGGTCCAATAGCAGTAGAAGATGTAGAAGATAGTGATGTTCCGATAGGATCTAATTATTTTCTTGTCTGTAAATCAGAGATAGATGGCGTAATGGGTGAAGATAATTTTTGGTTTGAAGATTTTGATTCTGCATACGAATGGAAAAAACATTTTATGAAGAGTATCGAACCATTAGTTGTTGACATGCCCGATACTCCTGAGTATAACTAGGGATCTTTCCGATGGAGTTTGAAATATCTTTAAGAATAATAGTTGACCCAGATGCCAACTTTTTAGAAACGTTCGGAGACAATTGTGAGGTCATACAAGATTTACTTATGACAAGTTTGTATGACATAGATGATATTATAGTAGAAGAGTGTGAGGTAAACCGTGATTAATGAAACTGATATAGAAGCTTTTAAATATTATAACTCTCAGGATATGGATGACTATCAAAAGAATGCTGCTGAGACTGCTATCTATAGCAGTAAACATGCTGTTATATATCCTGCACTTGGCCTAGCTGCTGAAGCAGGTGAAGTTGCAAACAAAGTAAAAAAGATTTTACGTGATGGTGACTTTGATCGTAAAGCCATAGCTGATGAGATCGGTGACTGTCTGTGGTACATTGCCGCATTGTGCAGAGATCTAAATGTTAGTATGAATGATGTAGCTAAAACTAATCTTAGTAAGCTACAAGACAGAAAAAAACGTGGTGTAATATCTGGATCAGGAGACAACAGATGAATAACTATTTACCAACTGACTATCAAGCTTTCATACATACTTCACGGTATGCTCGTTGGCTTGAAAAAGATGGAAGACGTGAGTCTTGGTCAGAGACCGTAGATCGCTACATGCATAACGTTGTGGGCTATGACATCGACCATGATGTATACAACGAAATAAGAGAGTCTATATTAGGACTAGAAGTTATGCCTTCAATGCGAGCCATGATGACTGCAGGTCCAGCTTTAGAAAGAGATAATACCGCAGGATATAACTGCAGCTACTTACCTGTAGATGATCCAAAGTCCTTCGATGAGGCTATGTTTATCTTGCTCTGTGGCACTGGTGTTGGCTTCAGTGTCGAACGTCAGTTCATCTCTAAGCTCCCAGAGGTTCCAGAACTCTTCGAGAGTGATACTACCATTGTGGTAAAGGACAGTAAGGAAGGCTGGGCTAAGGCGTTCAGACAATTGCTAGCTCTTCTTTGGGCAGGTGAGATCTCCAAGTGGGATGTCTCTAAAGTTCGTCCTGCAGGTGCAAGACTTAAAACCTTTGGTGGTAGAGCATCTGGCCCTGCACCACTGGTTGACTTATTCAACTTTGCGGTGAGTATATTTAAGGAGGCACAAGGACGTAGGCTATCATCAATTGAATGTCACGATCTGATGTGTAAGATTGGCGAGGTTGTAGTAGTAGGCGGTGTTCGAAGATCTGCAATGATAAGTTTATCTAATTTGTCAGATGACAGAATGCGTCATGCTAAGTCGGGTAACTGGTGGGACAACAATCCACAAAGAGCTTTAGCAAACAACTCTGTTTCTTACACAGAGAAGCCAGACAGTGTATCATTTATGCGAGAGTGGTTAGCACTAGTAGAATCAGGAAGTGGAGAACGAGGTGTATTTAATAGGGAAGCATCTAAAAAACAAGCTGCAAAAAATGGGAGACGTGATCCTGACTTTGAGTTTGGCACCAATCCGTGCAGCGAGATTATTCTTAGACCTTATCAATTCTGTAATCTTACAGAGGTTGTTGTACGAGCCACTGATACGGTTAAAGACTTGGAGCGAAAGGTCAGATGTGCCACAATACTTGGGACGATCCAAAGCACGTTCACAAAATTTCCATATCTGCGAAAGGTGTGGGAGCGAAATACCGAAGAAGAACGATTGCTCGGTGTGTCTCTCACAGGGATAATGGATAACCAACTATTAACACTTAAAAACAAAGGATTGGAGAATACTCTTGAACATTTACGAGAAGTTGCTATTTCTACTAATACTGATTGGGCTAACCGCCTTGGCATTACATCAAGCGCAGCAATTACGTGTGTCAAACCATCAGGTACAGTATCACAATTGGTTGACTCTGCCTCTGGAATCCATGCACGTCATTCACATCATTACATTAGAACCGTCAGAGGAGATAACAAAGACCCACTCACACAGTTTATGAAAGATCAAGGCATTCCAAGTGAACCTGATTTCATGAAGCCAGATCAAACAACTGTGTTTTCATTTCCAATTAAAGCTCCTCAAGGAGCAGTTGTCACTGACAATGTCTCAGCTATTCAACAATTAAAAACTTGGTTAGTGTATCAAAGACATTGGTGTGAGCATAAACCTAGCGTAACAATTAATGTAAGAAAGGATGAATGGTTTGAAGTAGGTGCATTTGTTTACGAGCATTTTGATGAGATGTCTGGAGTAAGTTTCTTACCCTACAACGAACACACTTATCAGCAAGCTCCATACCAGAGTTGCACAAAAGACGATTATAAAAAATTATCAAAAATAATGCCAAAAAGTATTGACTGGGCAAAGCTTTCAGAGTATGAAAAAGAAGATACTACTGCAAGCAGCCAAACTCTTGCTTGTACTGGTGACGTTTGTGAAATAGTAGATATAGGAGCATAGTATGCAAAAATATAATAGATCTTTTCAAGAAGGTACATTCACTGAACAAGAGTTTATATCTTTGAGAGAAGATAATTTTGTAAGAAGGGCAAGTCGCACTGAAGATATACATGAACACTGGGATGTTTTAGACAAAGAGTTTGGTAAGGTAGATATTAAAGCCCCTAAAAGGCAGTATCGAAATGGACCTATTGACTACTCAATACACTGGTGGGAGTTTAAGAATGTAACTGGTAAGCCAGGTTGGGGTACACCAAATAACATAAAAAGATTTATAGCATTTAGAGTAAAGGAAGGATTTGTTTTAGTTGATCCACAAAAAGTAAATTCAATATTAGAAGACAAATGCACAAGTCATTACAGAGGACTATGGGGATTGAACACAAGAAAAGATAGAAAAGATCTTGCTGCTATGATTCCTGTAGATTTTTTATTAGAACATTGTGAACATAAAATAGAGGTATAAATATGATAAATGTAGATGATGCAATAGCAGAGCTATCTAAAGATACTATAACTATAACTGATGATAGCCCTACGACACTGACTATGGGTAATGACTATGACCCAGTAAAAAAGCCTCAACACTACGGTCAAGGCACAATAGAATGTATTAAGTATATAGAAGACTTCTTGACAGATGAAGAGTTAACAGGTTATTACAGAGGTAATATTGCAAAGTATCTCCACAGATGGCGATATAAAAATGGTGTACAAGATTTGGAGAAAGCACAATGGTATCTAAGCGCACTAGTCCAACTACAAAAGCGAAAGTAGCCAAGCCGTTTAATCAAGGCTACAGAGGTTTCTTAGTAGGAAACCTAACTAATCCCTATCCTCAAAATACAAAAGATT
>Ga0163109_10003526_pt1 | contig 11948 bp, 6 predicted proteins | sample CRUFie1St13metaG_FD_108704 | JGI IMG/M metagenome (GOLD analysis project Ga0163109, IMG submission 108704) | Marine microbial communities from the Costa Rica Dome - CRUD Field 142mm St13 metaG | ecosystem: Environmental > Aquatic > Marine > Oceanic > Photic zone | place: Costa Rica: the Eastern... | reverse complement strand
GGGACGGGGAGCACCAAGGGGGACCACGCAGAGCGTGGCGAAGAAGCATCGCTTCGCCTGGCCAAGATGGCGAGCTCCTCAACGAGCGGCCAGGTGTACGCCGCCGCGGTCGAGCTCGGGATCGACACGGAGAATGAGTCCCGCTTCTTCGCCATCGCGAGGGAGATGTGCGACGAGGCGAGCGTCCCGGACGAGTGGAATATGTACTTCGACGAGAACACGAAGCGGTTCTTCTACAACAACAAGGAGAGTGGGGAGAGCATCTGGCAGCACCCGAACCTTGAGTACTTCAAGTGCTGCGTCTTCATGGAGCGCCAGGGCAAGCTGCTCTTGCAGCAGAACGAGTATTCGAGGCCCCCGACGCAAGACGAGGTGGACGCGATGGCGGAGTACTTCGACGTTGACCTCGAGAGGGACCACAAGGACGTGCTTAGGGTGGTTAAGATGGCGATAAACGCGCCGCTCCCACCCGAGTGGATTGAGCTGGACTCCGGCGGGGACGAGGTCGTCTTCCAGAACAAGAAGTCCGGGGAGGTTAGGGACGAGCACCCGCTGGACCCATACTTCCGGGAGCTCATCCGGAAGGAGAGGAAGAGGACCGAGGCACCGGGGGACGCCGCCGCCCTGGAGTCCCCAGCGAATCAGGCGGTCGAGGCGGACGGGACCACGCTGGAGGACTCCGCCTCCGCCAAGAGCCAGATGAAGAGGGAGCTCCGGGAGCAGCTTTACGGCAGCCCGCTGAACAAGATCAGGAAGGAGGTGGAGAAGGAGGTGAAGAAGGAGCTGGAGGAGAAGGGCCTGGGCATCGAGAACATGAGGTCGAGCCTGGGCGCAAAGGAGGCCTTGGCGTCCGGTGGACAGTCCGGGAGGTTCGGGGCGGGGCGGGGTTCAGAGGAAGCCTCGTCGGCGCGGAAGGACGGCGGCCCAGCGGCGCCGCAGGTCCTGCCAGCCGATGATGAACATCCGGAGGGCGAGGGCACCGGGGTAGGTGACTCCGATTCCGGATTCGACAACAGCCTTTCGCTGCCAAAGATCCCGCAGCTCGGCAAGGACTCTGAGCTGAAGCAGCTCACGTCCAAGGGCCACAGCATCCTGCACTCCCAAAAGGAGGAGAAGATCCAGGTCGTCGTGAGGGCGAGGCCGCTGGAGAAGAGGGCGGTCTCCGCCTGGGCGGTCGACGAGAGGAACGGTTGCATCACCCTGAGGGATGACGTGCGGCTAAGGCACGCCAAGCACTTTTATGGGGAGGTCCAGCAGAGGCAGAGCCGCGACCATGGTGGGATCGTGCAGTACGCCTTCGACAAGGTCTACAACGACTCGAGTGTGACCTCGGGGGTGTACAACGAGAGCGTGAGAAATGTGGTGAAGTCTGCGCTGGAGGGAATCAACGGGACCATCTTCGCGTATGGGCAGACGGGGAGTGGCAAGACGTTCACAATCCTGGGAACGCAGGACAACCCAGGCATGCTGATGCTCGCCATCAACGACATCTTCAACCAGATATCGTCCTCGACGTCCGCCTTCGAGTACACACTTAAGGTCGGGATGCTGGAGATCTACAACGAGGAGCTGCGGGACCTGCTCGCGCCGCCCCAGAACCGGTGGCATGCCGGGGAGCGGCTGCAGATCAAGGAAGACCCCGTGCTGGGCGTCAAGGTGAATGGCCTGCAGGAGGAGACCGTGAAGGATAAGCGGAGGGTGAGAAGCCTGATCTCGAAGGGCCTGCACCGGAGGCAGACGGGAGCCACCAAGCTCAATCTCGAGAGTAGTCGGTCGCACACTATCTTCCGCATGGTCATCGAGAGCAGGCACAAGGGGTCATCCAGCAAGAAGGGGAAGGGGTCGGTCCGAGTGTCCACCCTGAATTTTGTCGACCTCGCCGGAAGCGAGAGGCTCGCTAAGAGCGGCAACGTTGGAGTCAGAGCGCAGGAGAGCACCCAAATCAACCTCAGTCTCATGCAGCTTGGCAATGTGATCTCGAAGCTTTCGCTCGGAAGGCCTGGTGACTTCATTCCGTACAGGAATAGCAATCTGACCAGGATTCTGCAGCCCAGCTTGGGAGGAAGCGCCCGGTGCGTCATCGTCGCGACCATGTCCCACGCAAGCCTGCACGCGGAGGAGACGTCACACACGCTCAGGTTTGCTGCCCGGGCAAAGACAGTCACGAACCATGTGCTTGTCAACGAGGTGGTCTCGGACAACGCCCTCGTGAAGCAGTACAAGAGAGAGATCCAGGTCCTGCAGCAGGAGTTGAAGAACAAGGAGGAGAAGGGCAGGGAGGCCGAGCTGGTGAAGGAGCTCGAGGCAAAGGTCGTTGAATTGGAGGCGGACAACGTTAACCTGAGCGACAGGCTGGAGGCAATGAAGGCGAAGGGAATTTCGGACAGCCCGCCCCCTTCTCCCGTGCACCTGGACCTGCCCGCGGTCGCCAACAAGAAACACAAGGGACCCTCGTTGCCGATCGAGAAGGCCTTGCTGAGCATCGCGAGGGCGGCCGGGGTCGGAAGAAGTGGGGGGGGAGGCCGGGAGCAGAAGGCAGAGGATATTCTGTACGCGGTGAGGGTGATGAGGGCGGAGAGAGACGAGCTGAGGAGGATCGTGAAGGCCAAGGACAAATTCAAGGAGGAGATCGCCATCAGGTTGAACCAGGAAAGCCTTCTGCAAGAGGAGCGGCAAGACATGGAAGAAAGCTGCAACAAGCTAGAGGACCTCATAGGCGGCAAAGGTCAAGCCGAGAGTCTCTCAGACAGGCTGAGGCTTGCCGTTGATTCGATTGTGGTGATGTCGGCAGAGTTGGCCACCATGGAGAGGCACCGGAAGGAGTTGATTTCACTGACAAAGGAGCACGAGAAAGCTGTTCTCCAAGCCACGGCCAAGATGGAGAAAATGAAGAAGAAGGAAAAGGAGGTAGACTCGCTGGTGCACGAGAATGTGAAGCTCAAGGAGCAGCTCCAGGTCGCTCTGAAGGAAAGGAATGACTTTGCGAAGAGATTGGACATCGACATCTCCACCCTGGAGAATGGTGGCCAGGGAAGATCGTTGCCGGGGGGCGCAGCCATGAACTACGCCAACACTCTGGAGAGCCATCTGAAGAAAGAGAAGGAGAAGGTGAAGAACTACGAGATGGACATTCAACTGTATCGCAGGAGAATAGCCACGATTCTAGGTGTCAGAGAATCCGAGGAAAGTGGGAACCAAAACCAGGTCATCGGTGGAGCTGCCATCGTCGCTGCTAGGGACGCCCAAGAGAAGCTTGCAATCTCGGAACAGAGAGTGCAAGCACTTGAAAAGGACAGAGACCAGCTCGTGGAGCACATCAAGAAGCTAGAGGGGGTCATACCTGAGGACTTCATGGGAGACGATGAGCTCCAGGACGCTGAGCAGCTAAAGAACCGCCTGTATGCCTTGTCTCTGGAGGTCACAACCCTGACCAAAGAGAGGAACCAGCTTCTGGCATTCATCCAGGCATTGAGCGCCAAATACGAGCTTCCAAACGTGACAGAAACGATCCAGTCCATGCAGAGCAGAACTCACCCACAGGGGCTCAAGGACAACAGACAAGCCCAGATGATGAACAGTCACTACCCAATGGGCGGGCACAATATGGATCAGTACGACGTTTCCATGCAGCAAGGAGGCGGAGGAGGTGCGTGGCAGAAGTCAAAGAAGAAGAAGAGGAGGGAGTGGGTCAGCCCAGCTGACAAGCAGGACAGCCTTCAAGCAGACATCGTTAAGCTGCGGAAACGTTTGGTTGAGGTGGAAAGGGCCAGACAGGATGCAATCGGCAGACTGCAGGCTCAGACGAGAGCCACCAAGATGCAGCGGCAGACCAATGAAAAGCTTGTCGTGCAAGCAAACGAGGCTACCGCAGAGGTGCAGCACCTCAAGCACCAGCTGCAGGAAATGATAGGAATGTTGAACTACGAGAGGCGGACAGGAAAAATGCTGCAGCAGCGGCTCAAGCAAGTGGAGATTGAGAATGAAGACCTTCGCCTGCTCGTGGGATAGGGTGGGAGATTAACCGGAGTGTTAAAAGCTGTTGAAACTATCTCCTTTTTGCCTCGACTTTTTGGGTCGCTTAGATTACATGAGTTTTAGGACTCCGCCTTGGCCTTCCTGAGATATGTCCGCGTATCCTTGTGCGTCAGAGGAAGGGTCTCGGCCAGATTGCCCCACTTCCTTTCTTGCCCCTTGATCGTCTGCCTGAAGAACTCCACCTCGGGGGTAAACAAAGCGGAGGTCTGGATGCCAACAGTGGACTTGGCCGCCTTGTCCTGTGCGCTGGTGACGTTGAAGATATCGCCCGCCTCGTTTCCGCTGATGACTCCGTCCAGGAACTGCAGGTTGGAGCTGTAGGGCCTGCTACTGGATAGAGATGGCATGTAGATGTTCGAGCCTGACCGCGCCGTGCTGCTCGTCCGCAGCCCCCGGCCGCCCTCGTACTCTGCGTCCAGCTTCTGCAAGATGTCCTGCAGCAGTTTTTGCCTCTGCTGAGCGTTGTAGTCCTTGATCCTGTCCGGAATTGCGGCCATCTCGCCGTCCTCCGGCGCCACCTCGCCCTCAGCCACCTTCTTGCAGTCCTCCAGGCTGGCCACCAGGAAAGCCTCAAGCTCGTTTCTGGTCATCCTGTACTCCTCCATCTCCTCGATCTTGTTCTCCAGGTGGACCTTGGTGGTATGCAGCATGTCCTCCTTCCCGATCATCTCCGTCTTCAGCGTGGAGTTCTCCCCCTCGTACTCCTTCAACTGCTGAGAGAGCTTGTGGACCAAGTCCTCTGCCTCTTTCCTCCGCGCCGTCTCCTTCACCATTTTGGAGTAAAGGCTCTTCACCGTGTTCTGGTACACATTGCACTTCTTCGCCAGCTCGTCCTCCGTCTGCACGGAGAGCTCGATCCTCCTCTTGAACCCGGAGTTCTCGCTCAGTAGCGTCTCGTTCTTCTGCAGGAGCTTTTCGGTCTGCCTGGACTGGTACGCCAGCTCACTGTAATACTGCTGGTTCTCCATGATGGTCCTCTTCGTTGTGGCCTTGAGGTGGTCGTCCGTCAGCTTCATCATGTTCGACCTCGTCTCCTTGATCTTGATCTGCCACTCCTTCTTCAGCTTGTCCTTGTCCTGCACGGCCTTGCGCTCCAGGTCATTGATCTTGGACTCGTGCTTCTTGCGTTCCCTCTGCACCAGCGTCTTGAGCTCCCCGAGCTCCTCCTCCAGGGCGTTCTTCCTCTCCTGGAACTCCTTGAGATTCTTCAGCTGGTCCTCGTACTCGTTGATCTTGGCGTTCAGCTCGTGGATCTCCTGGTCCTTCTCCTCCTCGAGCCTGCCAATCTCGTCCCTCGAGTCCGTCTTCAAGTTCTCAATGGTCTGCTCCAAGTCGGAGACTTTCTGCTCCAAGTCCGTGATGACCGTCTCCTTCTCCTTGATTTCCTTGGTAAGGAATTGGGTGATGTCCTCCAGCTTGGACCTCTGCGTGTCCACCTCCTCGTGGAGGTCCTTGTTCTCGGACTCGAGCTCATCTCCCCGGGTCTGCGTTGCCCCGAGCCGGAGCTTGAGGTGGTTAATCAGGAGCTCCCTCTCCAGGAGCTCCCTCTCCTCCTCGTCGGGCTCGGGCTCCTCGACAGGCTTCGGGTCGTTGCCCTTCTCGCTCTTCTTTCCCTTCTTTCCCATCTCGTCCCTCACTCTCACCTCTCTCTCCTCCCTCCTACTACTCTGTTCTGTTCTGTCCGCCTTGCCTGCTCGCTAGTCAAGCCTGCCACACTCTTTTCATCGGTCAAATGAACGGGAATTTTGAATATTTCCGTACAGAAGTACTTCTGCAGAATTGCTCGAGGGGCACGAAGAGGAGAGGAGAGCAGAGGAGAGCGGCAGAGATGGAAGCGGGAGATGACATGGACCCCCCCGGTCATGAGGTCGTCATTTCGATAGACGACCTCACGAGCGACTCACCAGGAACTTCTTCACTGAACCCAGGGGACCGGCTAGTCTCGCAGAGTGACGCCGAGACGGCGGGGCGGGGAGCGTTACCGGCGGGCAAGACGGCAACTTGCAGCTGGCTCTCCCTGGAGACCGCTTTCACCTTGACCGGGGAGGGCAGTGGGCTCGACGAGGCGGCGCTGAGAAGGAGGGTCTCTGTCACCTGCGGCGTCTCGGAGAGCGACCTAGAGCTGTACGAGTTGAGGCCGATCGACTCGCGGGGTCCAGACGGCGACGCGGGTGACATTCACATTGGCGTGCGAGTGAGGAGCACGTGCACGCCCCCGGCCACGCCGCCTAGGGGCCTGGCTGTGGTCGATGTCCCGACGCAGCCGGAGGGGACTCCAGTTGCGAGCGGGGAGCAACATGCGTCCCCCGTCCGTGTTCTCAGGGAGCAGGCGGACCTGCAGAGGAGCATAATCAAGGACCAGATCGAGCAGCTGGCGCAGAAAACGGTGGAGGCAAAAACGTGGGAGCAGCGGACGAGGGCGGTGGAGGCGACGAACGAGAGCTTGGGGAACAAGCTTTCCTCCCTCAGAGCCCTCATCAGGCGGTCTGAGGAGCAGTGGGAAGAGGGCCGGTCGGCGCTCTCCAGGCTGAGGCAGGAGTTCAAGAGCTTCTCATCAAGCTTGGGCGATCAGGGCCAGCTCGCGGAGCAGGAGGACCTGCTGTACAAGAAGCTTGAGCTTGTCAGTCCGGGCCCGATAGGACACATGACAGAAGGCACGAGGAGGAGCCTGGGGAGCAAAAATTTGAAGACTCTGATGCGGCTGCTGGAGAATCCGAGCGCGATGGACGCGCTGGAGAAGATGGCAGAACAGACTAAAACATAAGATAATAGACCTAAAAAGTTACAAAGTCAACAAAAAAACGAGAAGCTCACCCGATTCTCACGCACTGGCTCGTGCCCGGGTAGGCGGGAAGGTCCAGTTTGAAGGCCTCCTTGATCTCTGGAGGAACGAACCTGCCCCCGAGGTAGTGATGTCTCCCCTGAAAAAGCCGCGCACACACCTTTGGGGCGGTCAGAGACACCAGCATGTCCGGCCGGATCAGCTTTTCTCGGTCCCCTATCTCCCGCTGCTCCACTTGCCAGCCGCTGGGAATGTCCACAGAAACGATGGGCGGGCCGTCGTCGGCTCCCGCCAGCCTGGCCAGGATTGAATCGAAGGGAGGCCTGGGCTCGCCCTTGAAGCTGAAGCCGAACATTGCGTCTATCACCACGTCAGCGTCCAGCTCCAGGGCCTGCTCAACCTCCAAGAAGGGGATTGCCAGAGCCTCGAGCTGCTTGACCAGTCCCGAGTACAGGCAGGATGAGGGCCTTGAACTCCTTCCGCCCCTCGGATAGCAGACGGTTGGCTTGAATCCGAAGTGGTGGAGGTGTCGCGCCGCGACGAGACCGTCGCCACCGTTGTTTCCCGGCCCGCAGAACAAAAGTACCCTGGCGGGACTGTAAACCTCTGCGACGGCCGAGGCGACGCTCAGGCCAGCGAGCTCCATGAGCTGATCTATGGAAAACCCGTGCTTGTCGCTCATGAGGGCTGTGTCCAAAGCAGCCGCTTCAACCGCGCCCAGGTGTCGAAGCCCACCTGCCGAAGCTTGTGCGCGACAGGACATCGCAAACCTCCTGGTCACGGACGAAGCCGGACCCGTGCTCGCTCTGACCACCCCTGTGCCTAACGACGAACGGGCGTTGAGCATCAGCGTGCGATCCAGCAGCTGCGACTCCACCCCTGCCAAGCTTAATCTGCACGATCAGCTGATCAGCCTGCAGTGCAGCTGATTCATGAATCGATGGGGTTTAATTTAACGCTTGCGGAGCGGTCGCGGTCGTAGCCCACAGGGGAAGTTTTTTTTTTGACGCCCGGCGAAGGTGTCGGCCATGGATGAGGACCGCCTTTCCCGTCTTTGCGAGACGCGCCAGCCGCTCGTGCCCCCGACCCGGCTGACAGCGCAAAGGAAGAGGGCAGCCGGTGAGCGAAAAAAGAGCTTCGGGTATCGTCAGAGCCTTCGGGATGTCGCCAAGGGGATCCCGCAGGACCCCGTGAGCAAGGTCGACACCGCCATGGCCCCGGAACCCCCCAGGAAGGAATCCCTCTCGCACTCCGACTCGGGGCCGGGAACGCGGGGGACTGCGACCAACCAGGGCCCCACCGGGCGCACCGCGGTTGGCCCGAGCCCCTTCAACCTCTCCAAGCTGAAATCCAAGCTCAACACCATCGACGAGGTCGAGAGGAAGAACAAGCACCTTGAGGCGATGCAAAATCACAGGCTGACGATGGACAGGATACGAGAAGGATACTTGAAAGATCACAAGAGAGAGGTGAACCAGAAGCACAACGCGAACAGGAAGACCAAGCCGGACACCCCGACCAAGGTCAAGGTCCTCTGCCAGCCCTTCAGCAAGAACAGGGAAAAGTACTCGCAGAGGAACGGTACCAAGACCACGGCACACAAGCACGTCAGCAAACAGGATAACAACTTTTAGAAACTTTTGCTTTGTACCTTCCCCTCTTTGTGCAAAAAGCGAGGGCGGCCAGTAAGCGAAAAAAGAGCTTCGGGGGTATCATCAGATTCATTTTCTTAATTTTTTCGCGCTCCTTTCCTCCTCCTCCTCCTCCGCGCCCCTCTCCATCTTCCTCGCTAGCGAGGACACGTTTCTCGCGATCTCGTCGTCGGTGGCCTTGGTGGTATCGCGCTGCTTGGCCAGGTACGCGTCCCTCTGCTCCTTCCACTTTGGGTCGAGCAGGCTGATCCTCATGTGCTCCGCCATGTCGTCCACGGGCACGAGCTCCCCCGTGATGGGCGACACTACCAAGTTGGCCCTGGATCCCTCCGTCCTCGACGGCCTCTTGTAGTTCTTCACCACCTTCATGGTGGGCTCAGGCGCGGGCACTGCCGTGGCGGTGGCCTGGGCCTCCCTCACCAGCTCCTCCTCCTCCTCGTCCATCTCGACCTCCATCGCGGCCTCCTCTCCCTCGTCCGCGGCCTGCTCGGCCTTGGAGACCGCTATGAGGTCCTTGGCTGACAGTGGCTCCGGGAGCTGGCCGTCCTCCCCATCGAGGAAGGCGATCGTCTCCACCACCACAAAATCGTTCCAGTCGATCAGCGCCATGGCCGTCCTCTCCGCTTCCTCCTTGCTCTCCCTACTCCGCTTCTCCTCCTCCTGGACCCTCATCCACTCCAGACGCCGCAGGCACCGCGCCAGGACGCCCGCGGGGTCGCTCTCATCCTTCCGAAGGGCCTCCAGGGCCCCCGCGGAGGGGTGCAACACCCTCTCGTACGCCGAAACGAGCTCCGAGAAGAAGGGGTTCAACGAGTGCGTCGCCTTCAAAAAGTGGAACTGCGGGTTGTTGTACTCCCTGCTCGCCACGCCCTGAAGGAAGGCCTGGCCGTTCCGGGCGACGAACTGCGCCGTGAGCCGCACGACGTCCAGGTCGAGAGGCGCCAGCCCGTCCGGAGCCCTCACCGTGTACTCCTCCCCGGCGGGGGTCTCGAGAACCTGGTCGACTACCACGCCGCGCTTCGCCTGGGCGTCGTCCTTGACGACCACGGCCGGCGTGGGGGGCTTGGAAACCCCCTCAGCGGCCCCCCCCTCGGCGGCGACCGCGGGCGACCCCCCCTGGCACTCGGCGATCTTTGCCTTGTAATACGCATGGTAAGGGTCTTTCCGCGACAGGAACTTGAACTTCGTGTTGTCCTTCTGCTGGGCGATGATCCTCTGCTCGAACTCCTCGCCGTTCTTCGCGATGAACTGGGCGGTCTTGTCCACGATGGCGCGCAGGTCGGGCGGTGGGAGAATGAGCCCGATGGTCCCCGCACTCGCTGGCAGGTCCGCCGTCTGCCTCGAGGGAGCGTAAGACGACACGCTCGTCTTGGCGCCCGACACCGCCACCAAGGCGCCGGCCGACCCGGCCCCCTGGCCGCCCACGGTCATGGTGAGCCTCCTTCCTTGGGCGTCCGCTTCCTCTCTCTCTCGCTGGCGGGCCCGATCCCCTCGGCTCGACCCCCCGACTTATCGATTCGGTGCCCGAAGTGGCCAGAATTCTCTAAAGCTTGTCGTGGCGCGACGCAGTGGGCCGTGATGGACGGATAAGCCGGGGGAAGCAAGAGCGCGAAGAGCGGCGAGGATGGCGCCGCGGGACGATTCCGCGTTTCTGCAGAGCCGCCGCCCCTGGTTCGCTCTCTACGGCCTGCGGCTGAAGCGGGGCAGGGTGGAGGACGACGACGACGACGAGGAGGAGGAGCGGGAAGCCTCCCGGCTCCTGTTGTTGCCTCAGGACCTGATGTACAAAATCCTACACAGCTGCGACCCTTACTCCCTCGGCAGCGCGGCGTGCGCCTGCAAGGACCTGATGCGCAGCGTTCAGAACGTGGAACTGTGGAAGAAGGCCTGCCTCGAGGCTTGGCCCCAGCACGGCGCCGCGAAGATACACCAGCTCAGCACCAAGCAGTACGAGGGGAACTGGAAGCGACTTTGGCTGACGAGGCCCAGGCTCCGGTTCGACGGCATCTACGTGTCGAGGAACTCGTACATCAAGACCGGAATCGCGGAGTGGAGAGTGAAGAACCCCGTGCACGTCGTCCTTTACTATCGTTACATCAAATTCTTCCCAGACGGCAGGTTCCTGTACAAGACCACCCCCCAGACGGTCAGCAAGGTGGCAAGACGCCTGCGCCGGATTCCTCAGGGCCCCTCCCCGGCCCACGGCGAGGACAGCGTTGTGGTCGGCAGGTACCACTTCCACCACGATCTGGTGTACACGAGCATGGTGTACCCCGGCACCACCTCAACGGAGATACGGTCCAAGCTGAAGCTGAGGTCCACCACCCCGGCCAGGAACGACCGGCTGGACATCTTGGCGCTGATGAGCTACGCGAGGGAGAGCGGCACGTACATCCCGATGGATCCGAGCCCGGGTGCGGCGGACGACGGCGACGGGAAGGCCTACAACCGCGGCCTGACGACGTACGTCTTCGTGCCCTGGCACCTTGTGCAAGCGCACGAGCTAAACCTCGGGATAGAGGCGATGGACTACTTCTGCACGGGATGAGGTGGGAGGGGAGCGGGAGGGGAGCTGGCGCCGGCGAGGGCAGGACCCCCACACGCGTGTATAGCCAGAATAGTAACGCTTTTCGCGCTGTAAAATATTTCTTTGTGTGTTTACCGCCTATCTCAGCGCCAATCTCAGTAGTTTCTGTGGGCGTTCTTCCAGTTGTCCACGAACCGCTTCATCTCCATGGCCATGTCGTTCGCGGTGGAGTTCTTGCCAAAGAACTTGACGAAATTGCCCTCCGGGTCCACGAGGTACGAGATGATAGAGTGGTCGATGAGGTAGTCCTCTGCACTGTCGTTGGTCTTGGAGAAGTACACGCGAAAGAGCCGAGTCACCCTCTTGATCTGCTCTGCGCTCCCCGTCAGGCCGAGCAACCTCGGGTGGAACTCCTCGCAGTACTCGTTCACGATCTCGGTGCTGTCCCTCTCCGGATCGATCGTGATGAAGACCGGCCTGACCTTCCTCTTGGTCAGCTTCTCCACGAGGTCCACGGACTCCGCGATCTTCTCGAGCTCGTCGGGGCAGATGTCTGGGCAGAATGTGAATCCAAAGTAAAGCAGCGAGAACTCGCCCTCCAGGGACTTGCTATCGAAGGCCTGGCCGTTTGGTCCCACCAGGGTCCAGGGTCCCCCCACCGCGGCCTTCCCGCTCGACGGCAGGTTCTTCACCTCCTTGACGTGCTCCTCCCGCAGGTACCGGTAGTAGGCCGCGATCCCCCCTCCCGTCGCCATGAGAACCGCGAGGCTGCCGTAGGACACGGCCTGCGGCGGTATTCTCGAGGACGAGGACGCCTTGGAAGAAAACTCCCTTGCCGATCTGGACCACGACGACGACGACGACGACGACGACGACGTCGCGGGGGCAAGTCGGCCGACCTGGAGCGCCCGGTGGCCGGATTCCTGTGCCGCACCGGCCGACCTAAGCAAGG
>Ga0163109_10003524_pt1 | contig 11953 bp, 8 predicted proteins | sample CRUFie1St13metaG_FD_108704 | JGI IMG/M metagenome (GOLD analysis project Ga0163109, IMG submission 108704) | Marine microbial communities from the Costa Rica Dome - CRUD Field 142mm St13 metaG | ecosystem: Environmental > Aquatic > Marine > Oceanic > Photic zone | place: Costa Rica: the Eastern... | reverse complement strand
TAATATTTGTAATGGATAATAAGGTGTTTTTGTAGAAAAAAGACTAAGTAATAAAATATTGATTAAAGGAAAAAAAAATAGGAAATATCTCTCTATAAAATTCTTGCTTTTGAACGTATTTATTAATCCTACTAATGCAAATGCACTCCAAGGAAAGATATTGATTGGAATATTCCATAAATAATATGAGATGGGATTTGAAGAATTGTTTTCTTCTGATAAGTAAATTAGTTTGTTGTACAGTCCAGAATATATAGTGAAATCATAAATACTAAGTATTTTTAAACTCCATATTAGAAATGGAATAAAACCAATTATTAATCCAACCCAAAATAGTTTTTTAAAGAAAATCTTCGTAGATATTAAAAAAGGTACTATTGCTAAAAAAGGGATTATTGTGAGATAAGTCTTCATCATGAATGCAAATCCTATCCATAATCCAGATGTTAATAAAAATATTTTTTTCCTATCTTTCTGGAATTTTATTGAAGAATATAAACCTAAGGTAATTAATGAGCTAAAAACTATATCTTGTGTCGCAAGGTGACTATAATTAATCCAGAGAAAAGTAGTGGATAATATTATTGGAGAAACTATTGAAAATTTTTTGTCAAAAAATAATTTATGCAAATCATAAGTAAAAAAGAGCATAAAAAGTGAGGCGAATAAATTAGGTATATAAATAGAAAAATCTGATTTCCCGAATATTCTTTGTGAAAAAGCAATTAAAGCTTGAATACCTATTGTTCTGTCTAAACTTATATCTCCCCACCACATAGGAGCAAACCAATTTTCATTATTTAGTATCCACTTTGCTTGAAGGGCATAAAATCCTTCATCATAAGCTATTAAACTTCTTTTCCCTAAGTAAATTAAAAGTGGTAAAAAGACTAATATTTTAAATATATTAACTTTATTTTTTATTCTAAGATACTTAGTAAAAATAAAATTCATGGTAACAAAATAATTAATTAGTTCTATTTTTTTAGATAATAAGTAAAAAAATCTAGAGATGTTTTTGTAAACTTATTTTAATTTTCTAAAACTAAGTTAAGTATTTCCATCCCTTTTTTAAATAAATGTTTTAATTATATATCCATAAATTTTGATTATAAAAAAATTTATATCTAAATTATTCTATAGTTCGATTTTTTTATAGGCGAATTAATTAATATTTAGTTATTCCTTAAAATAACTTTTTAAAATCTTTTGGAAAAATTTTCTTTATATTTAATTCAAAATAAATTGATAAATCTATATTATCTTTTATATGTTTAGGAATTTAATATTAATGTTATAAGTATAATATGATAAAAAGTCTCATAGTTTAAAATATTGAAGAAAATAAGATTAAGAAATTTACTACTACTTGTTACGAGTCTCATATTAGTTGAATTTATACCTTTTTATAAAAATAAGGCTAAGTCTCAGTATCTTAGAAAGAATATTTTTGAAGAATTAGATATAACTGACCAAATCTCAAAATTAAATAATTTTGATGAGCAATATAAATTTTCTAATTTAAATAGCTCATCTAAGGGGGACTTTAGAAAAGTCCTTAATACTATCAATAATAAATTATCTAACTTTCTAGTATTTGAAAGTCAAGATATTAATAAGGAAAAGTTTGAAGTGAATATCATTTCAGATACCCAATATCAAGAAAATCAAAAATTATATGCAGAGGGTAATGCAGAAGTTTATTTTTCAAATGCAACTTTAAAAGGTGATTTGATCACTTATGACAAAATTGAAAAAATACTTACAGTTGATGGTAATGTTTTTTTTAAAAAAGGTGATCATATAATTGAAGGATCTAAATTTGAATTTAATTCGATTACAGGAAAAGGCTCATTTAGTGATGCTTATGGGTTATTGGATCTCAAAAGTTTTAATCAGGACTTTGATTTAAATGCATTTGATAGTTCTAAGAAAAAAGATTCTCTTAATGATCCTAATATTAATGATATTGAATATATAGATAGCACTAGTGTTGGATTTACAAATAAGTTTGAACCTGGCAAAAAATTTAATATTTCTGATTTGCAATTTACTATCCCTGAAATCAAAAAATGGAGATTCAAAACAAAGAAATTACTTATAGAAAATTCTATTATCAAATCAGATGAGATTTTTTTTACTAGTGATCCACTAAATAAACCTCAGTTTATTTTGCAAAGTAAAAATTTTACTGGAGAAATTATAAATGATAAAACAAAAATCATAAGCCGTAGTACTTGGATAATTCTCGATAATAAAATTAAAATTCCTATTGGTAAAAGAAGAATTTTTGATGATGATCCTATTTCAAAATGGGGAATAGGAACTGATTATAAGGATAAGGACGGTTTTTATATTTCTAGAAGTTTTAGAAATATAGATATATCAAATAATTTCCAGTTAAAATTGCAACCTTACTATCTTATTCAAAGGTCAATTCAAGGAACTACAAAATCATTTAGAGCAAAAAATAGATCAATTTTAAGCAATAAAGAAACTAGAAACATAGTTTTTGGTGACAATTTTGGTTTAGATGCCTCTTTAAAAGGTGAACTATATTCATGGGATTTAGACTTAAAAACTTCTTTAAATTCTTTAGATCCAAATAAATTCTCAGAAGCATTTAGATCAAAGTTAAATTTAATTAAAACAATAAATTTAAGTCCTTCATTGGAGAATAAAAACGATTCATTTGATTCAGGAATCTCTGAATTGAAAAAATTTGAGAACTATTTTGATTTCAAGATTTCAAATTCATTTAGAGAAAAAATTGATAAAGGTTTTTCTGGAGAAGAGGAGATTTATTTTGGAAATAGTTTCTTACTCTCAAATAGGAAATATTGGAAAAATAATGAAAATACAAAAAATTTAAATTTAATATATGGATTTGGAGAATATAAAGCAGAAAAAAGAGACGAAAAAAAATTGACGACTCTTTCAAGAAACTTTATTGGGGCTACTTTTAACAATAGATTTCCTCTTTGGAAGAACAAAGCAATAGATGAACAAATAAACTATCAATATAAATTTTCCCCAACTGTAATAAAACAAGGTTTATATTGGAATAACGAAATAAAAACTGGAATTTTTGTTTATAGCAATGATTCAAGTCAAAGTGCTTTAACTCTTAATACTGGACCAGAGCTTATCTTAGGAAGTTTTAAAAAGAATTTCTTAGATTATTCAAAAATTTCTTTAATTGGTACTTATATCTTTAAAGATGGTCAAAGTCCCTTTGCATTCGATGATATTGATAAAACCAAAAGACTAAGGATCAATTTGGAACAACAACTTATTGGCCCACTTCTCTTATCTTACGACACATATTTAAATTTGGATTCAGATAATAAAGATTATGGAAAATTTTCTAAACATAAATATGGATTAGATATCAAAAGAAGAGCTTATTCAATAGGTGCTTTTTATGATACTTCTAATAATTCTGCGGGAATAAACTTTAAAATATATAATTTTGATTACGCAAGATTATCACCCAAATTTTAATGATAGGATTTTTTAAAAATTTTTTATTTAAGAAATACAAAAAATTTTTTTTTAATCATGTAATTACATTAATATAATCTATGATATTTAAAAGTTGTTGGCTAGTTGATTTTTTAAGATATAAAGCCGACATCTATAATTATTATTAACTCTTATTAAGCCTTGTCCCTATTTATTTTTGGAAACTTTTCAATTATTAGGTTTATGACTATTAATAAATTTTGAAAAACTTATTGATGGAAAAATCTATAAAAAATAAAATTAAAATTTTAAGGATTTCCAACGAAACTAAATCTCTGCTGAGGTCTGGTCAAGGAAAGTCTATATTCGAACTTAGTGAAAGCAAATTTTTTAATACAACATTATTTACTCCTTGTATTGATAAAAAAATTGATTCTTATGTAGAAATAAAAAATTTAAACTTCTTTTACTTCCCTAATATAGTATTTCCAAAAAATCCTAAGAAAATTTTTAAAATCTATTTTTCTTTTAGAAGATTAATTGCAATAATGATTGCAAGTTTAAATTTGATTTTTAATAAAAAAATATACTTTAATGAAATTGTTCATATTCATCATATCTTTTATTTTTTTCCAGCTTTAATTTTAAAAATATTAGGTTCAAAGATTATATTAACTATACATGGATCCGATATTAATAAAATTGAAAGATCAATACTTCTAAGAAATTTACTTAAACTTTTTGATAGGGTTTTGTGTGTATCTCATAAACAGCATAAAATACTTTCGCATTTTATCAGTAAACAAAAGCTTATTTATGTTGGTAATGGAGTTAATGTTGATTTTTATAAGCCCGATAGATCATATTTAGAAAGAAAAAAAATTATATTAGCTGTTGGTAATTTAAGATGGCAGAAAAACTATAATCTTTTAATTGAGGCTTTTTCAATAGTCAATAAATTTAATAGAGATTGGAAATTAGTTATTTGCGGAGAGGGTCCAGATAGGAAGGCAATTCAAGAATTGATAAAATTAAAAAAACTTGATAGATATGTATTTTTAAAAGGATATTTAAATCAAAAAGATACAAAAAGATGGATGCAATCATCCAGAATTTTCGTTATGTCATCATGTGTAGAAGGTTTCCCAAAGGCACTATTAGAGGCCGCAGCTTGTGGCTGTGCTTGCGTTTCTACTAATGTTGGAGACTGTGATTATTTCCTCAAAGATATTGGACTTATAGCTAGAAATAATAAATATGATTTGTCAAATAAAATAATAAAACTTATAAATTCTTCTACCTTAAGTAAGGCGAATAGTCTTCGATTAATAAAAAGGGCTAATTTATTTACTTGGAAAAAATATATTGATTTACATAAAAATATATACGAAAAATTGTTATGATTTTTTATATTAATTACTTTAAATATGGATTATAAGGTAATAAAAAAGTTCAAAATTTATAAAGTTTTGCCGATTTCTGAAAAATTTCAACTAAATACTTTTTAATTTCTTATCAATAAACTCTTTGCAAACAAATCTGTGAATTTTTGATTCTGATAATCCTATATTCTTACCATAATTTATCAAGTTTTCGTGAGATGGATAATATGTATTATCCAAAAAATAAAAAACTTGAAGTAAATTTCTTCTTAGTTCTTTGACTTGTTTATCATATTTAAAATTTGGTGTACATAATGAAAGCCATAAAAATTTTTGATCACCAGATTTTTCAATATTTAAATCATACTCTACTAAGTAAATATCAAAATTTTCTTCTAAATTAAAAATTTGATATAGCTTTTCTAAAGCATTAATACTTTCATGATATCCATATAATTCATTTTTATATTTTTTTAAATCTTTATTAATATCAAATGATTTAATATTTTTATCACTTGGAAATATTTTTATTAGTTTTAAATAATCTTTATTTATTATAATTTTTTGTTTTACATAATATAAATCATTATTAAGTTCGTTAATCCATTTTTTTGTATCTCTTTTTGTTATTAATCTTTTGGCGGCGAATTTTATTTGATTATCTAAAATGTTTTCATCTATTAAATCTTTATTAGATGCAAAAGTTTTTGATGAGATTATCGTAAAAAAAAATAAAATTAAGAAAAATAAAAAATACTTTTTTATTATTTGAATTAATATCATTTATTTAAAAATTAAACTTTGATTTTTCTATGACTTTTTTTTCTCTGAAAAATAGTAATAATTAATACTGGTATTAACATTACAAATGAACAACTAAATATCCAATTATATATTCCAGCTGTACCCGACCTCATAATTAATGGAACAATACCTAAAGTATTTAAAACAAAAATATCTAATAAATTTATCCTATAAAGGGATATTCTATTATAAAAATATTGCAGTAAGCCTATTGAAAGCCCGTAAATTAATCCAGTAATAAAAATACCCAAATACTTAAAATTTATCCAGCCCTCAGCTATTGGAGAAAGCCCAAATCCCCATTTCGTTTCAATATTGGGACCAGCGATATAATTTTTAGCTTCCAGTCCAATTGCATCGCCAATATTAGGAGGTTTTTTTTCTTTAAAAATATCTTTATATACATAGGTTGGTAATGGATAAAAGATTAATTTATCCCAAGTAAACATTTTTTTTGTTTTTTGATTACTTAAATAATCTCTTGCTAAAGCATAATCAAGTGTAAAATTAACGCTTCTAAATTCTGGAGTTGGTAGCATTTTAGTTTCATATTGTTGTGATAAATTTATAAAAATTCGGGAAGTGTCTCTCCAGCCATTACTCCTACCCAATCCTATAAAAACAAGAATACAAAATAAGCTTATTAATATAAAAATTATTTTAATTCTATTTATTAAAACTTTTTTATTTACCTTATAGTTTTCTATTAAATATAAATTTTTATTTTTTTCATAAACTGAATTATTGGTTAATGTTAGTGTGAAAAATACTACAACAACGAATTTAATTAATGCTGATCTATCGCCTTCAATTAGATAAGAAAATAATATTGGTAAATTTAATAAAAAAATTATAAAACTTAAAAATATATCTTTAAAGTTTCTTAAACCAAATTTTTTTATACTTATCAATAAAGTTGTAATAGAGGGAATAAAGAATATTGAATAGGGTAAAGCATTTTTTGCCGTACTCAATAATGCCAATCTTTCTGCTCTTGATATCTTACTAAAACCATCTGCGTCCAAACCTAAGGTTATTTGTATGTATTCAAAGATATTGAAATTATAAGTATAAGAAAAACAAATCAAACCTAAGAAACTAAGAAAAATTGAAACAAAAAATAAATTATTCTTTGAGTTTAAACTTGAAAAAAAACTTATTTTTTTAGGATTTAATTTTGTTATTAAGAATACCCCTAACAAAAAGGATATACCGAAAATAGCATATAAATAAATTCCTCTCTCCTTAATACCAATTATTGTCTGGTACCTATTACTTATTGACAAGCTCTCGAGGGGATATGCTGCCCAATAAGAAATTAATGCAATGCTTGCAATATTAAAAATAGTTGATTTAATTATTAATCTACTTAATAGGATAGATAATAGAATATATAAAATTAAAAGAGTCATAAAATTTTTGGTCTTAAATTCACATCTAATTAAAAATATCTAGAAGTTTTTTCATTGATTACTATTACTTAAGGTCTCACTTTTTTTAATTGATTTTTTCTTATTTTATTTTCAGAAATTATCTTTTTGTATAAATTTAAAGTTTGGCCATTAACTATTTCATTTGTAAAGTTTTTTTCAATATGGTTTCTAGCATTTACCCCAAATTGTTTGCATAAATTTTTATTCTTCATTAGAAAATTTATAGCATTTTTAATTGACTTCGGATTTTCTTTCTTTATAAGTAAGCCGGTTTTTCTATGTAATACAACATCTTTACAACCAGGCACATTTGTTGTGATTATTGGTAATTCCATACTACCTGCTTCTAAAAGTGCTCTGGATAATCCTTCTCTCCAAGTAGGTAATATAACGATATCAGATTTCAAATATATAGATTTCATATTACTTTGATGCTTTATTCCTACAACATATTCACGTTCTCTTATTTTTTCAATATTATTTTTACTAAGATTACCCCTTTGATTTAAATTAAATTCTCCCGCGATAAAAAGTCTAAAGTTTTTATTTTTTTCCCAAAGGGTATCACAAGCTATTATTAATTCATTTATACCTTTTTCACGAATTAATCTTGCGGGAAATAGTAATTGCCAATATTTTTTCTTAGGAAAACTTTTTGACATTTTGTTATCCTTAAAGTATTCAGTATTAATTCCGGAACCTCTAATTAAAAATGAATTATGTTTTGTGGCAATATTTAGTTTTATAAAAAAATTTAAATCCCATTTATTCTGAAATATTAAATTTGATTTTGATGTTTTGATGATTATTTTGTAAATTGGGATTATTAAAAAATTAATAAATTTGTCCTTTAATTTATTACTTAAAAAAACTGTACCTAAACCAGTTATTGAATTAAAAACATATTTAGTGCGGCAAAAATTTGAAATTAAAGTACCATATAGAACACTTTTTATGGTGAAGTGGTGAACTATATCTGGGTTTACATTTCTGTAAATTCTGTATAGTGAAATTATTGAATGTATTTCTTTAAACAAATTAGTTGATGAACTCTTTAAATTCCATTTATGAATATAGATTCCTTTTTCAATAATTTTTGGTGTATAAGAATCAAAAGGACAAATTAAATGTATTTCAAAATCTTTTTTTAGATATTTTATTAAACTTAAACGAAAATTATAAAAATACCATCCAGTATTAGCTAATAAAGCAACTTTTAATTTTTTATTTTTTTTCTTATCATTCATTTTATAAAAATATAATTACAAAAAACACTTGTTGTAATTATAGGTAAATCAAATCGATTTCAAATCATTTTAATATATTGTACCTTAGATTTTGATTTAATTAAGATATCTTTTTTAAATGAAAATCAAGAATTTATTTTTTAAATAATTAAAATAGTGATATTTTAAAACTATAAAATTACTTTAAAAAGTACTCTCAATTTTATATTTATTATTATTTTTTAATAATCTTTTCATAAAATATTGAAACTTTCATTACTAATTTTTCCCATCCAAAATCAACTCTTTTTTTAATACACTTTTGATGATAATGATCCCATAAATGAATATCTAAAAATAACTTTGTGATAGCTTTAGATAGATTTTCAGAATTTTTTGGTTCAACAGATATACCAAATTGATCTGCAATTTCCCTACAGGAACCTACATTAGTAGAGACAACTGGACATCCAGCGGAAATTCCTTCCAAAATTGATTTTGGCAATCCTTCACTTACAGAAGATTGAATATACAAATAACTTTTTGATAATGTATTAGCTATCTCTGCATGATTGCAATAACCCTTAAGGCTAATATGGTTTTCCATTTTTAACTCTTTTATTTTATCTTCTAGCATTTTTCTTTCAGGACCTTCTCCAAAGATTAAAAGTTTGGCTTTTGGATTATAAGAAATGAATATTTTAAAAGCCTTTATCAATGTAAGATAATCTTTCTGCCATCTAAGATTACCAATAGAAACAAAAAGATTTTTATTTTTTCTCGAAGGTTTAAATAATGATAAATCTACAGAGTTTCCAACTATCTGTATTTTTGAAAAAGGATTTATTGATTTTACTTTTTCTGATATTTGCTTATTTATACAGATATAGTACTTTATTCTTTTTAAGACAAATCTATGTATTATTGATTTTTCCATTCTTATAATATCTGTTCCACCTAATTGCATTACAATGGGTATTTTATAAATAGATGATATTAGAAAACTAGATAATACATAATTTGCAGAATGTACATGAATAATATTATTGTCAATTTCTATTCCTTCAAAATACTTAATTAATCTCAGTAACATTTTTATTTCACCTATAACTTTTGTAAAAATAATAAAAAATAATTTTATTAATGATGTACTTTTTTTCTTAAAAAGAAGATCTCTATATTTTATTCTACTAATTGATACATTTTTGAGTAAGAATGGCTTGTCTTCTCTATCAAAATCCTTTAAAAAAACCTTTGTTGGATTATTTATAAATTTACTATAATTGTAAGCATGCAAACCTATTCCATTAAAGTTTTTTGTAGGCCATGTTCTACAGATTCTTATAATTTGTAGAACTTTTAACTTTTTGTTTGCTTTCATACTTTTTTCGAATATTTATTGATCTAATAATAATTCTAGAAATTGATACAACTATAAATAATAGAGCATAGATTAAAAGCAATCTATCAAAATAAATGAAAAGTGGGAAAAATAAAAAAATTATGTGCGGTATACAAGTTAATGGTAAGAAAAAAATTCTGATAATAAGATTTGTTGAATATCTAAAAGAAAAAGTATATTTTTCTGAATTTCCATAGCTAAATTCATCTTTACTCAAATTAATTAAACTTAAACAGTCTTTTGATGCAGTATCAAATAGATCTAATATTGTTATTAAAAAAAACAAAAAACCTGTTAAATTTTTTTCAACTTGAATTGAATATATGCCATATGCTAAAAATACTGCTGGATTAGCTACATAATGACAAATTCTATCAAGGTATTTACCATAATTACTGACTTTATTTGATTGTCTAGCTACTATTCCATCAGCATAATCTATGATATTTGTAATAATACCCATTAAGGAAATTAAAAATAAATTTAATTCTTTACTAATAATAAAAACCGAAAAATATAGGCAGAGAAAAGAACTTGGTAACATGCATAATGTAATAATATTGGGATGTAATCTAAGTTTTATAAGAGCTAGAGAAATTGGCGGTGCAAAAATAGAAGAAAAATATTTAGTCCAAAATTCTTTAGGTTTGTTCTTAAGTTTGATATCGTTTATTAATTTTGACATTTATTTTAGAATTTTATTTTATTTAAAATTTTTATAATTAACTCTAATAAAGTGTATTCTTTATAAATATTGAAAAATCTAAATAATGGTAATGCTTTATTTTGTTTGCCTTTTATTTCTTCAGATAAATTCACTGCAATAACTTCGCATATAATTGATTCTGGCGTAGATGTAATACCTTTAGTGACGATGTATTTTTTTATTCTATATGAACTTTGACCACATAATTTCCAACCTTTATATTTTCTTGAACCTGAATGAACAAATTGAATTTCTTTGATAAAAAAGTATTTTGATATTTCTTTTAAAATATATTCTATATTACCTTGCAAAAACTCCTTTTTCCCATGTAAAAACAAAGGAAAATTTATAATCATTTTACCCTTATCTTTTTTAAGTACTCTCGCTATCTCTGAAAGTCCTAGCTTTAGACTTACATTATATTCAAACCAATGCTCTATTGATTGATTGGATATACAAAAATCATAAAAGTTAGATCTTATTGGAATTTTGGAAACAGATCCAACTATATTAGCCAATGTATTTCTTCCTCTAAGGTCTTTTTCATGAATATCTAATCCATCTATTCTTGAAAATTTACTTTCTTTAGATTCAATAAAAATTGAATTCGTACCACACCCAATTTCTAACAAGCTTGAATTATTTTCTATATTGTTTAAAAGTTTTCTATTTAAATAAGTTACATTATTATGAAGAGGACTTTGATTCTCTTCATATTTAAAATTATTGACCTTATCTATATCAATAATATTTATAGTTGTTTCAGGAAAATTTTTTTTTATATATTTATCTGCGAAATAAAAAAATTCCTTTAAAAAATTATTCATTTTATTTCTTTTTAATCAATTTTATGAATAGTTTTACTATAAGGTATGGTTCATATATATATAAAATCTTACTATTCCAAATTGTTTTTAAAGCACGTTTAAATCTTCCTTGTAGTATTTCACCAGTCAATGATGTAGGGATAATTAAGCATTTCTTAGATTTAATTGATTTGAAATTATTTACTACATAGTTCATATTGTTATTTTCAGTTTGTAATAGAATTTTTAAATCGTAAGAAATATTTGATTTTTTGTTCTTTGCTATTCTTTTGTAAGAATTACTTTTTTGATTTCCAAATGATTTAAAAATCAAAGAAATTTTAAAATCTTTCGAAAGATCATAGTTGATAAGTTCAATAATAGATTTATTGAATGTTTCTATTGCATTAGAATATAAGTATATTTTGATAATTTTTTTTCTTGAAAATTGGATTAAGATTTTTTTAATTTGTTTTAGATATTTTTTTCGAAACATTTCTAATGCCAAATTATCAGTTTCCTTAAGAAAAGCTTTATGGCCATTAAATAATTTTTTTATATTTTTTTCTTGAATTTCTTTTTCAACTAAACCTTTTATTTTGTTATATTGAAATTTATTTTCATCATAACTATAAATCATTTTATATTTTTTGTTCCTTATAGAACATACTCTTTTAGATTGTCCAAGAAATCTAGCGTCACATCTGGCATATTTTTCAGTAAAATTAT
>Ga0163109_10003521_pt1 | contig 11958 bp, 10 predicted proteins | sample CRUFie1St13metaG_FD_108704 | JGI IMG/M metagenome (GOLD analysis project Ga0163109, IMG submission 108704) | Marine microbial communities from the Costa Rica Dome - CRUD Field 142mm St13 metaG | ecosystem: Environmental > Aquatic > Marine > Oceanic > Photic zone | place: Costa Rica: the Eastern... | reverse complement strand
TGGTGTCGCGACGATCTGCCCTGGTGGAATAGACACTCCTCTTTGGAACAAAGAAACGAATCCTTATCCCGGAGAAATTGATAAAACTATTCGTCCTAGCGAAGTTGTCGATATGGTAGAATTCCTTCTCAAGCAACCTGTTGGAACAATGTACAAGCGAATCGTCGTATTCCCAACTAACGAATGGCATTGAAATCGTGCTAGAACATCCGAGGACTTTGGTGGGAACTGAAATATGCCTAAGGCTTACAGCTGCAGAGGATCTACCAATAACTACATCTGTAGAGTCCTCCTTCGCCATATCGCACTGATATTCTCTCTTTTCCCCCTTATGGATACGCACATTTTAGAGGCCCAGCGCGTTGTTCCTCCCAAGGAACTTCCTATTCCTGAGGTCACCATCGACGCTTCTGTCCATGGCCGTCCCGAGTGTGTAGTTCTTCTCCATGGGCTGGTCCGTACCCCTAGGTGCATGAAGAAGATGGTGTGTTTTCTCGAAGCAGAAGGTTACGAAGTATATAATATGGGTTATCCCTCAAATCGGCTTCCCGTTGAGGAGCTCACCCCTCTGGTCTTTAATGCCCTATCAAAACAACTCGAGCAACGTAGCTATAACAAAATACATTTTATTGTACACTCCCTAGGTAGTGTAATCGTGCGGCAATTCCTTAAGGATAATGAGTTCAAGGCACTGGGGCGAGTCGTGATGCTGGCTCCTCCAAGCCAAGGCAGTGAAGTGGTCGACCGCTTAGGAGGAATTTTCCTCTACAAATGGATTAATGGCCCAGCTGGTCTCCAACTTGGTACTGGCCCAGATAGCTTGCCCAACCGCCTCGGTCCGGTGAACTTCGAGTGTGGTGTGCTGGCTGGTCGCAAGACCATCAACCTCTACCTCTCGACCCTGTTTCCTGGAGAAAATGATGGAAAAGTTTCGGTCGAGCGTGCCAAGCTTGAAGGTATGAAGGACTTCCGCGTCCTTGACGTGGCCCATCCCTTCATCATGCAGAACCGAGAAGCTATGAGACTGTCGCTAAATTTCCTCAGGGAGGGCAGATTTGGGTCTGAAATCAGCAGCAAGCCCGAATCCTAAGTTAAATCTTTGGGGTAGGGCTATATGTACTAGCCCTTCTTGTACTTAGGATTATGGAAGCGGATTCGGTCCTGCTTGGGATCCTCATGGGTGGCACCCACCACGATGTCAAAGTTGACCATCAGTTCTCCTGTCTTGGAACCTTTCACAGGGGCAAAGTCACGGATGAGCAGGTTGCGTAGCTTGGGGTCGCGGATGGAACGGATGGGACCGTCGCGCTTGAGGGTGGGGTCACCCTTGACGTAGAGCTGGGTAGTGAGGACTCGTTGGTTGTTGTGGATGACTGCGAAATGAATGTGCCTTGCACGGCCACCGTACGGTGGCGGCTTTACTGTGCGGAAGTAGTATTCGCCGGAACTGCCGGTCAGGAATCGACCAAAGCCTTGGAAGTTCTTGTCGCGGTTGCCGCGCTTGGCGGTCTGGGAATGTATGTAGACGCCGCGGCTATCGACTTGCCAGATTTCCACTAGGGCGTTGCGAACAGGTGTACCACTCTTGTCGAGAATTCGACCACTTAGATGGGTGACTTCCCCAACAGCAGGGGTTGTCGTCTCGTTAATGACGAGTAGGTCATTGTCGGTATCCAGCGGGAGATTGTCAGGGTATAGGGGGCCTTCAGTTTGTCGCGGGGTTAGGCTGAGTGCTTCGGCAAAGGCTCCGGGTATGGTCCATAGTGCAGATGTGCCTACGCAAAACTGACTGAGGAATTTTCTTCTGTGGCTAGGATTTTTCATGGGTTAAATCCTTTGAATGTTTGAAGAATGATCAAGTTTTCAGTTGTAATCATTATTTCATCGGGTGTCTTACGAAAATATGAGACTTTTGTTCTGCTTGTTGGGTTCACTAACTCATTCTCTAATGGGTGCTGCAGACTATCTTCCTGGTATTGATGCCCGCCCTCAAGAGGGTGTCCAACGTGGACAAGTACATGAGCATTCATGGAATGAATCCAAGGCTTACCCAGGAACCCATCGCTCATTTTGGGTCTATATACCCCATGGTCATGATGGCTCTAAGCCTGCAAATTTAATGGTCTTTCAAGATGGAGGAGGCTTTGTGCGCGACAAGGGACATACACGAGTTCCCATTGTTTTTGATAATTTAATATCAAGAAAAGCCTTACCTCCTACGGTAGGCATATTTGTAAATCCGGGGATCATTCCCGGGGCAGAGAAGGATCGCCAACCCCGCCGTAACCGTGCTTTCGAGTACGATACTGTCAGTACTGACTACGCTAATTTCCTTATTGATGAAATTATACCTTTTGCAGTGAAGACCCACAATCTCAACCTTTCCGAAAATCCTGCTCGCCGAGCTATCTGCGGAAATAGTTCTGGGGGGATCGCCGCATTCACTGCTGCCTGGCACCGTCCAGACTTCTTCGGTGGTGTAATTAGCCACATTGGAAGTTTCACTAATATCCGTGGAGGGTTCGTTTACCCATCGCTCATTAGAAAGTCGGAAAAAAAGAACCTTCGTATCTTTCTGCAGGAAGGTCGTCGAGATCTCGACAATCTTCATGGACATTGGCCTCTTTCCAATCAAGAGGTTGTTGCTGCATTAGGATTCAAGGGCTATGAACACAAGGTTGTCTGGGGAGACGATGGTCACAGCGGTCGTCATGGTGGTGCAATCTTTCCGGAGTCCGCCCAATGGATTTTCTCTGATACTGGGATGGAAGAGGACCCTTCTAAGGAAAAAGAGGTTCAAGAATTTGTGTTAGGCGAGGATTCAAAACGTCATCCCGGGATTCCTAAAGGCAGTGTCACAAGACACATCCACGAAAGTAAGATTTTTAAGGATACACGCCGAGAGTACTTCTTGTATGTCCCTGCACAATACAAGGCTGATCAACCAGCTTGCGTCATGGTCTTTCAGGATGGACATGCCTTCGTTAAGGAGGACGGTGACATTCGTGCTCCCATTGTGTTTGATAACCTAATTGCGAAGGGGGATTTGCCTGTGACGATCGGCATATTTCTCAACCCTGGTCATCGTGGTGAGAAGTTTCCGGAGAGCCGTTGGAAATCGAACAATCGGAGTTACGAGTATGATTCTCTGGGGGATGGATACGCTCGATTTCTGCTGGAAGAAATTTTGCCGTCAGTTAGCAAGAAGTACAACCTCTCGGACAAAGCTGAAGACCGTGCCATCTGTGGTGCGAGTTCGGGGGGTATCTGTGCATTCACAGTGGCTTGGGAGCGTCCGGATGCCTTCTCCAAAGTTTTCAGTATGATCGGGAGTTTTACCAATATTCGAGGCGGTCATGTTTATCCAAGTTGGATTCGCAAGACTGCGCCCAAGCCTATTCGTGTTTACTTGCAGGGCGGCGAAAACGATCTGGATAATATTCATGGTCATTGGCCCCTTGCCAATTTACAAATGGCTGCTGCACTTAGCTACATGGGCTATAAACATAAGTTTGTATACGGTAAGGGTAAACACAATCTCAAGCATGGTGGTGTTCTCCTTCCTGAAGCCCTGCGCTGGCTTTGGGCGGAATAGTTTTTCAATGTCCAATTTACGTAGATTACAAGTTATTGATTCACATACGGGCGGTGAACCCACACGGATTGTCGTAGGGGGTGCACCTGAATTTGCTGGTAGGACACCCAGCGAAATACGAGAGCTTTTGCAAAGTGATCATGACTGGGTCAGGTCGGCTTGTATCCTTGAGCCCCGCGGTCATGAGGCAATTGTGGGTGCTTACCTATCAGAGCCTACTCTTGATGACTGTGTGGCTGCAGTCTTGTTTTTCAACAACGTAGGCTACCTCAATGGTTGTGTGCATGGTACGATTGGGCTTGCTGTGACCTTGGCTCATCTCGGACGTATCGGTCCTGGCGTCCATAAGGTTGAGGCACCAACTGGAGTGCTTTCCATAGAAGTCACTGGTCATGGCGAGGTCACGGTTCAAAATGTCCGTAGTTATCGCTATCAAAAAAATATTTCCGTGCATGTCCCTGGATATGGTGAGGTCCTCGGTGACATTGCTTGGGGTGGCAATTGGTTCTTCCTTGTCGAGGCTGGTACACATATCGACATCAATATCACCAATCTCGACAAACTAACTCAGTTCTCCGAAGCAATTCGTGATTCTTTAGTCAAGGCTGGCATCACAGGAGAGGATGGGGGCGAGATTGACCATATTGAAGTCTTTGGACCGCCGATGAATCCTGCACAGGCTGATAGCAAAAACTTTGTCTTCTGTCCGGGGGGCGCCTATGATCGTTCTCCTTGTGGTACTGGTACGAGTGCAAAGTTAGCATGCCTGCATGCTGATGGTAAGCTACGTCCCGGGGACATCTGGCGTCAGGCTGGAATCTTGGATACTGTTTTTATCGGCTCCATCGAAGAATCTGCCAAAGGAGGAATCTTACCGACCATAAAAGGTAGTGCATTCATCACCGCTGAGTCTGAACTTATCATCGACGATGCTGACCCCTTCCAGCATGGGATCGTCTGATTCGAGACTTTATTGCTTCATTGGAAAGACGACTTTTTTCCTCCAATAAACAGTATTCCTCTAGATGAACTCAGATTCTCAGCGTGTGCTCATAATCGGTGGCGGAATCATTGGCCTATGCTCAGCCTGGTACCTATCCAAGGCTGGATATAAGGTTGTCATACTCGACCGTGACTCCACTCACCGTGAATCATGTTCTGATGAAAATGCGGGCATGATCGTTCCCAGTCACTTTATCCCTTTGGCCGCGCCGGGCGTAATTGGGCAAGGTCTGCGATGGATGCTAAATCCCAGAAGTCCTTTCTATCTTCGCCCTCGTCTCGATCTGGAATTATGGCGCTGGTGCTGGCAGTTTTTCCGATGTTCCAACAAGGCAAATGTAATTAAGCAAAGACAGTTGCTGGCTGACTTAAGCCTCAAGAGTCGAGAACTCATTATCTCGATGGGGGAGGAGTTGGAAGTTGAAATCGTAAAGCGTGGGCTTGTGATGTACTGCCGTACGCATGAGGGTTTGGAGGATGAGTCTGCGGTTGCAGAGATGGCCAGATTAGTTGGGATAGAAACTGAGATTTGCTCTCCTGAGCGCATACGTGAACTGGATCCTGATGCCACGATGGATGTGGTGGGTGGGGTTTGGTTTCCGCAAGATTGTCACCTCGATCCAACTCTGCTTTTGTCTGCACTTAGAAATTCAATCACGAATCGGGGAGGAGAGTTCATACATGCGGATGCTATTCGTTTCAACAGAGTTGGTGCTCGAGTACAGAGTGTGGAAGTGGCAAGCGGTGAAGATTTTGATGCGGACCATTTTGTCATTGCATGTGGTGCATGGTCGCCTGAGTTAGCACGTGAGTTCAATTTGAGACTGCCTATGCAGGGAGGTAAGGGATACTCCATGACTTTGGAGAAACCGGCGGAGTTGCCTCGTGTCTGTTCGTTGCTCAAGGAGGGCCGGGTGGCAGTGACTCCTATGGGTGAAAAGCTCAGGGTGGCTGGCACAATGGAGATTTGTGGTCGGGATCTCTCCGTGAATGAGCAAAGAGTTCAGGGGATCATCGATTCATTCTGTCAATTCTTCCCCGCCTTTGATTCCGCTCATTTCAAGGGTTTGGAGGTCTGGTCGGGACTACGTCCATGCACTCCTGATGGGATGCCTTACGTGGGCAAGGTCCCTTCAGTCGACAACACCATCGTTGCCACGGGTCACTCTATGCTGGGTCTGAGCCTAGGGGCAGTTTCAGGGAGACTGGTCGCGGATCAGATAAACAACTCTGATTCCTTGCCTTTAGACATTACAAATCTCAATCCAGCAAGATTTGCCTAATCTCTGTACCCGAGATTCCTTCGGCAGTGAGAGCCTTTAGGTGACAGCCATCTGTGAAAAGTCTGAGACTATTTCACTGTGATGGTGATCTTCTCGGATACAACCGGCTTATCGTGCGGGATGTGTGCAAAGTCTGCGAAGACGAGTTGCAGGGTATGTTTGCCGGGTTTGAGTTCTAGCATGGTCTCAGTTTGGCCAAGGCCGAAGTGCTTTAGCTTATCGCTGGCGGCAAGCGGCTGGTCCATCGGAGGAAGCTTTTCCATGTCGATGAGTAAGTGGTGGTGTCCTGTGTTGGCTGGTGCTTTACCGTCGGGTCCGACAATGCCTGCGGGGCAAACGCCCATACCCTTGAGACCAAAAACAACTTTGAACTTGGTCTTTACTGTTTTGCCGTCCTTGGGAGATATGATATAAGTCTTGGCTCCTTTAGGAGATGGAGAACGGGGAAGCTTGGGCTCATCTTTTGCGTTGGAAATTAAGCCCGATAGAAACAGTGAGGTGATAAGAATTACTAATTTGTTCATTTGATAATGAGAGGTTTGCTTAGGTGATTTATAATGGGACATGAAGATTTGCTTTAAGACAACTTTGTCTAGTTCAGCTTGATGGGTTTACCGTAAATTTGCATTTCATGAATGGAACAGTAGAGTTGCGCCAAGAATGATTCTGTCCATGAGCTCTTTATCAACTATTGAAATTAGTAGTCGATGAGGAATGTGCCAAATTCCTTGAGTGGTGGAAAGAGGGTCTTGCCGGTGCGGAGAGGTGGCGGGTCGGTTACTTCATATTGCTTGCGCAGTTTACCGAGTTGGTCTTTGAGGTTTTTGAGGACCTCGGTGTGTGCTTCGCTGAAGTGGAGGGAGCGCATTTCATGGGGGTCATTCTTCAGGTCGAAGAGTTCCCATTCCTGAAGGTCGTAGTAGTGGATGAGTTTGTAGCGGTCGGTCCGGATACCGTCATGGCGGCGCACTGCGTGATACTCAGGGTAGCAGTAGTAGTGGTAATAGTGTGCTGTGCGCCAAGATCTATCGGTGTTTCCGGTGAGGATGGACTTGAGACTCCGGCCTTGCATATCTTCGGGGATGGGTGCGCCTGCTATGTCTAAGAGTGTCTGGGCGAAGTCGAGGTTGGAGACGATTTCCTTGGCCACGGTGCCTGGCTTGGATATGCCGGGCCAGCGCACTAGAAGGGGTGTGCGAAGGGATTCCTCGTACATGAATCGCTTGTCGAACCAGCCGTGTTCGCCTAGGAAGAAGCCTTGGTCGGAGGCGTAGATGACCACGGTGTTCTTGCCAAGACTAGTCTGGTCGAGGTGGTCGAGGAGGCGTCCGATGTTGTCGTCCATGGACCGTATGCAGGCAAGGTAGTCGGCCATGTAGCGCTGGTATTTCCAGCGCACGAGTTCATCGCCGGTTGGTTTCTTCTTGAGGACTTTTTCCCGCAGTTTTGAGAAGTGCTTGAGCCAAGTCTCTTGTTGGATGGGCGTCATGTGGTCCATACGGTAGGGTACCATCTTATTGTCGACAGCCAGATCCATCGACAGGCGCAGTGTCATGTCCTGCATATGTGCGGCGGAACGGCGGCCCTGGTAGTCGTCCAATAGATTATTAGGTTCCGGGTACTTCTTGGCTCCGTACTGCTTTAGATATTTGATGGGAGGGAGCCAGAAGCGGTGTGGCGCCTTGTGCTGTACCATGAGCATGAAGGGCTTCTTCTTGTCTCGTCCGGATTTCAACCAGTCTAGGGCTTTATCGGTGACGACCTCGGTGACGTACTTGCCAACCACGCCGGGTTCTTTGCCTTCAGGGGTGAGAAAGTCGGGTTTGTAGTAGGTGCCTTGCCCGGGCAGGACGTTCCAGTGGTCGAAACCCTGCGGGTCGGAACCGAGGTGCCACTTGCCAATGACGGCTGTTTGATAGCCGCTTTTGCGGAGGAGTTTTGGAAAAGTCTGCTGGTCGCCGTTAAAGACGTGTTCGTTTTCTAAGAATCCGTTGATGTGTGAGTGTTTGCCAGTAAGGATAACAGCGCGGCTAGGACCGCAGAGAGCGTTGGTGACAAAGCAGTTATCGAAGCGGACGCCTTCGGTTGCGATACGGTCGAGGTGTGGGGTTGGTGCAACATCCTTGAGGCGGCTTCCATAGCAAGATACTGCGTTGGCGGCATGGTCGTCAGAGAAGATGAATAGAATGTTCGGACGTTCGGTTGCGAGGACGACAAATGGCGTGATTAAAAGTGCTAGTAGGTATTTGGAATACATGGTTGGTAGGGGTGTTCAGAGATTTAAAGTTCAGTTACTCTGAGGTTCTTCAGTTGAATGCGGGTGGCTTCTCCAGCGTGAAGCTGTATACCGAGACGACCAGAGTCACTACGGTCGTTTGTGAGCTCGGTAGTGATCGTTCCGTTGAGCCAAACTTTGATTTCCTGGCCGATGGCTTCGATGGTCATGGTGTTCCATCTTGAGGGACGGAAGGCTTGCTCAACAAGTTTTTGGTCGGGCTTATGAAGCCAGTCAACGGCTACGTCGTAGAGTCCGCCAGCATTGGAGCCATTGGCATCGATTTCGGCATGGTAACCTGCGAAGCCTAGTCCATTCTCGGCTGGTTTGAGTCGGAAGTAGAAGCCGCTGTTGCCATGGAGGGCTTTGTACTCGAGACTGAGCCTGAAGTCGGTAAAACTGCGGTCAGAGAGCAGCAGGCAATGTTTATCAAGGGCAGCATCCTTTGTTCCGTCGAAGATTCCGTCTTTAACAATCCATTTGCCACCATTGAGGGTACTCCAACCTCGGATGGAATCTTGTTGAAAAAGTTGAGTCTGGGTCTGGCAACCGCTGAGTAGAGCGCCGAAAAGTGCAAGCGCTAGCAGGCATACGGGAGTTTTCATGGGTAAATTAGGCAATCTAGGTTGGCCTTAATATATTAGGATTACTATCTCTTTTCTGTTTGGGATTTCGTTTCGGTTTTTACTTCCGGGATCTTAAGCCAGAGCCAGGTTGTTTCGTTGATGAGATAGTCTCCCCGGCTTTCGCTAGTCTGGAATGATCGGGTAACGGTTTGCTCAAAGGCCTTTTCATGGGTTTCCGATATATGGATTTGAAAAGGGTAGTTACCTTTGGGGGTATCTTTGTGGATGGTGAGAGATACGGTTGCTTCCTTGGTGTCCTTGGCAATATCAAGGCCTTCTAAGCAGATTGGTTCAGGGAGTCCACTCAGCTTTACTTTGAGTGGTTGCTTGTGGCCGTTTTTTCGGTTGAGGTTAATTTTGATCTCCAACTTTTTTTCGAGTTTAGCCTCGTGGATGTCTTTTGCTATGGTGGGTTCGAAAGAAGGTTTTGGTTCATTTATTGAGAGCCTGTATTTGTAGTTTTCACCTGCGTTTCCATAGCGTTCTCGAATTTTGAGAGTGTAAGGGGTGTCAGTCCCAGACTTTAGAAGATAACCTGCATCGGGGCTGTTGCGGTCTTCATCATCGACTTCTTTGATAAGCTTTTCGCCATTGTAAACTTCCAGAACAGTGTCGGTAGGAAATTGAAGTGAATGTGCTTCTACGTGTATGTGGGCTGACGTTCCCTTTGATACTTTGACTTGGTAAGTGTCGGTTTCGTCTGGGAGTTTGAAGATTCCCGCGAGAGAACTTGGGACATTTAGAACTTTTGTAGGGGATAATTCTGTATGCTCGGCGCTGGGTGGGGGAGAACTCGGCTTGCCGAGGCTCAGTTTTAGGCGATAGACCGAATTTTCGTCGCCTGCATATTGGATGCTTGTTGAGGCTTTTGATGTGACGGCAAGGACTTGTAAGGTATGCATTCCATTTTGGCGCGCGGTGTAGACGAGGTGTGGGTCTAGGTTGTGTGTGTCGCTGGCAACCGCTAATTCATACCCGCGAGGGTCAAGGATGTGGAGGAATGCATCGATAGGGGAATATAGGCTATAGCCGTCGAGCTTTGCTGATAGAGTATCTCCTTTTTTAAGATGAAACTGAAAGAAGTCGCTATCGCCTTTCTTCTGAAGACGGCCGTTGATCAGGGCTGGAATTTTCTCAATTTTCTGCGCCTCAGCTAGGTGATTGTTTGGTTCGGATTCGAGAGTTTCCTCTTGCTGGGAAATGACAAATTTATGGGCGATAGAGATTCCTTTTTGTCCCAGAAGTCTAACAAGCGCTGGCCCTGTTTGAGCATCCTTCGCAATAGTGATCTTCAATTGTCCGGATTTTTCAAGAGCTTCAATCGTGAGACCTCTGCGTGAAACCCAGAAATCTGGCGGCCAATCTTCGTGTTTCCCTGTAGCAAGAACCTCAATGGTTGTACCAGTTTGTCCACCTGGCGGGTGAAGTGCCGACGTCGCTGAAAGAAATGGAAGCAGGCTCGCGCCAAAGGTAAGGATTGCCCGCATCCTAAGCAGTTTGTTTAAGCAAAGAGCTCCTTGATCAGACGCCCGTTATCGATGAGCTGTACAGGGCGTCCAGCCGGCGTGTGCAGAATCTGGTTAGGGTCGATGCCCATCTTGGTGTACAGACTGGCTGCGAAGTCTTCCGGAGAGTAGACGTTGTCGTTTGCATAGTATCCTTTGACATCGGTAGCACCAACAATCTGGCCACCAGGAATGCCAGCGCCAGCCATCAGTACGCTCATGGCAAAAGACCAGTGGTCACGTCCACCTCGATCGTTAATTTTTGGTGTGCGTCCAAATTCACCGAGGCATATTACTAGGGTGTTGTCTAGAGATCCCCGTTCATGGAGGTCCTCAATTAGGGCACTTAAACCTTGGTCGACTGGTGGGAGTGCTTTATCTTTAAGGCTAGGAAATATGTTGGTGTGATGGTCCCACCCACCACTGTAAACCGTAACGAAAGGTACTCCAACCTCAGTCATACGCCTTGCCAATAGAAGCCGTTGGCCGAAACCATTGCGACCGTAACGTTCGCGAGTCTTTTCCGGTTCCCGGGAAATATCAAATGCTTCCTGTGCTGGCTTCGAGTAGACAAGTTCGTAACTTTGGCGATAGAACTCATCGATGCTTACAGCAGGATCCGCTGCAATCTCGTCCTGAATGCGTTCCAGATTGTCCAGAGTGGCCCGCAGTTCTCGTCGATTTTCTGCTCGTGGGTCTGCGATGACATCAGGTATGCTGACGTCTCGCACTTTGAAGGAAGAACTATTCGGATCGTTTGAAAGAACGAAGGGCGCATAGGGGGCTCCAAGAAAGTTTGGCCCGCCGGAACGAGACATTCGAGGCATCGAGACATAGCCGGGTAAGCCGTTGCGCAAGTTGCGTTCTTTGGAAACAACTGAGCCAAGAGATGGGTGGAAAGTGACATGTGCACCGCATCCCACAGGTACAGGAGTTGGGCGGCCAGTCATGAGGTAGTGATTGCCTGCGCCGTGATTGTTCTGTTTGTGAGCAATAGACCTAATGATAGTGTATTTATCCAATGACTTTGCCAAATGGGGAACTAGTTCGCAGAAGTGGACACCCGGCACAGATGTCTTTACCGTACCAAATTCTCCACGAATCCCATCTGGGGCTTCGGGCTTTGGGTCGAAGGTTTCGTAGTGGCTTGGGCCACCGTCAAGCCACACTAAAATACAACGTGTGTTGTTAGAGGTTTTGCTTGGATTGCCTGAGGCCTCTGCACGAAGATTCAGCAACTGTGGGAGAGTCAATCCACCGAGGGAGGAGAGGCCCACTTGAAGGAAGTCACGCCTTGAAGTGCCGTTGCAATTACTGTGCATGGATTTATCTTACTATCCTAAGAATATTCGAAGCGAGACTTTTTACGACATCATTAATCATCAATGATTAAGCATGAACTCGGCGGTATTTAGGAGCACCCAAATCAGATCTTCTGTAGCTGTTTGGCGTGTGGCGTCCTTTGAGGCGAAGGATGCAATGGCTGCTTTCTGTTCCTTCTCAGTAGGCAGACGAGAGAAGGCTGCGAGATATATCTCCTCAACAATATGTTCGGTTGTAAGGTCGCTCTTGGCTAGTTTTGTCGCCCGACTGGCACCAAGGGCAATACGGTCTATGAGTTTACTGGAGTTGGCGAGGTGGAGTGCTTGCGTGATGGTTGGAGCGGGGTCGC
>Ga0163109_10003520_pt1 | contig 11958 bp, 7 predicted proteins | sample CRUFie1St13metaG_FD_108704 | JGI IMG/M metagenome (GOLD analysis project Ga0163109, IMG submission 108704) | Marine microbial communities from the Costa Rica Dome - CRUD Field 142mm St13 metaG | ecosystem: Environmental > Aquatic > Marine > Oceanic > Photic zone | place: Costa Rica: the Eastern... | reverse complement strand
TTTGCTTTTAAACTTAAGAAAGGTTCTGTGTATGTGTTTAAGGCAACAAGATGCTTAAACATTTCATGACTCATTTGTAATAGGTCATTAATTGCTTCTTGTGTTTTACGACTATCACCTTGCGATTCATCTGTAAGTTCTTGTTCTTGTTCATCAACAAAAAACTTTAGTACATTAGGTGAACGTCCACGTTCAATTCTATATTTTACACCAGCCTTTTCAAAATTTAGTGTAACAAGCATTCCTTTGCCGTTTGTTTTATTGATTAGGTTGTTACGTCTAATGTTTGTTAAGGCTTGACCATAGAGGGCGTAACTCAGTGCGTTAATAATTGTCGTCTTACCTGTTCCGTTTCGAGAACCGGAATCGTCGCCCCCTTGGTCAAGATTTTCTCCAAGCACAAGCGTTAGTTGCCTGTTACTGAAATCTACTGCTTGAGTCTGATTACCCACACTCATAAAGTTCTTTACTGTAAGGTCTTTAATCAATACCATCTTATAACTCGTTATAAATGTTTAGCAGTGTTTGTTTGTTGTAGTTTTCACTTTCGATTGCGTTGATTTCTTCTGCTACAATTTGATCAACACTTTCAAATTTAGTAATATCAATATCTGTGTTTACTTGATCATCCTGTAGACTTGGAATTAGTGTAAGTTCTCTACAATTATAGTTTCTCATAAACTCTTCTTTAATAAAACTTGCTTCTTCATAACTAATTGGAATGTCTAATGTAACACGTAGATACATTTTGCTTTTTAACATTTTGTCTTTTTCATCAATTAGTTGACTTAACTTGACAGTCCGATACTTGGGACACTCTTCCCAATTGAGATATTGTGGCGTACCACCCTGTTCGAGGATCATCATACCTCTCTTGTCGTCCCAAGCATCAGCGTAGTTGTGCGGAAACGCATTACCAATATAGGTTACGTTTCCTTGCGTTTGCCTTTTGTGAAAGTGTCCACTAAAGACATAATCTTGATGTACAAAATGTTTACTTTCAAGTTCTCCAGTTTCTGGCATCTGTACCATTGCATTCATATAGAAGTTTGGAAGTTCAAAATGTCCAAACATATATTTGCTTTTTATTTTAGGAATCTTTTTCCATTCTTCTCCAACCAACCACGGCACCATTGTGCTGTCACCGATAGTAGTTATTTCGTTTACAACAGTAACACCTTCAATATGTTTTGCGTACTCTACAGAGTGAATGTCTCTTTTATCTTTAAAATACAAATCATGATTACCAGGAAAGTAAAAGAACTGTTCAAATGCCTTTCCAAGTTTCTCAAGACAACGGATTGAATAATCCATTGTTACAATATTAAGTGAATTTCTGTTGTGATGCCAATCGCCCATAAAGATGCCTGTTTCGCACCCATGTTCTTTGGCTTTTTCAATATACCAATCTACAAATTCTTCACAATCTTCATTGTGAACTTTTGAGTTAGATTTCAATCCAAAATGGATATCTGTAAAAACTGCACATTTTTTAAACAAACTAATAATCCTCGAACTTTCTTATTAATTGTACTACAGAAAGGAAGTAAAGTCAACGACTTATTTCTTCTCTTCTGCCATCTTTTTTCTTTGTTCTTCTTGTTGCCTTTCCCAATCGCCTTGCATTTGCCTTGTGTAACTTGGAGTCATATCATTCATTTCTAAAATATCATCTCTTATATTTTGATTACGTTTTTCAATGTTAATAACTCTTACGAAACTATTTGTTACAGCCGCAGTGTAATATGCAAATGGATTTTGTGATTTTGATTCATCAAATTGCAAACCAATCTGTGTTAATTGCAAAATTGCTTGTCCACGCATTTCATCATTGTAAGTGTAACCTCTTACGTTACCACGTGTTGCATATCTATCACATAATTTCATCCACATACGAGCAAGTTTTTCTGTAGTCTTACCCCCACTCAAATTAAAGTGTCCATTATTCATACCGCCTTCCCAATGACTTTTGCCTACACAAACTAATTCGTCATTCTCATCAAACTTGTAATGTTGATAAGGTGGAAAGTTTAATTTAACTTTAGTATCTGCTACTGTTTTTGGATTCTTCTTACGACCTTTTTCTTCTGGAATATGGTCAAATGTCATAATTCTAAAAATTAATTCGTCTTTTTGTATTTTTCTATAATCTATTGCACAATCGGCTTGTTTAACTTTTTCACCGTTTGCTTTTCTTTCTTCGTAATCTTTTGATGATAACCTTTTTGCTTTGTTACGTTTTGCTTCTGCTATTGTTCTAACATTGATTCTATCTAAACTTGGTAATATTATATCAAATTGATGATATGAATCGTCAGTAAAACTGCAATAACTGTTCTTGGACTTGTGTATCTCCAATAATAAGTCTTTATTGTTCAGATAGTTGACTCTTTTCATGTATTTTTCTCCGTATATTGTTCTTATTATAAACTACTCTGATAATTTTGTCAATAAATACTTTATATTAAGGATACCAAAAATTATGGAAGTATTTGATGAAAATGTAAAACCAAAGGGTGGCGGTAATATTATAAACTCTGCTACTTCTTTTGCACGTGATACAGCCGCGGCTGTAACCGGTAAAGCAAAAGGTTTTATGAAAGGAATTCGATCTCGAACTATTCCTAAAGATGGACAAGCAGAAGAAAATTCTTTGTCAACAGCATCTTGGGCAGTAGATCCAAACGGTAAAGATTGGAGAGTCAAATTAAGTATTCCTCCTATTCCAGCGTTCGAGAAAAGCAAAATCATGGGCCGATTGGTTGAAACCGGAGGTTTGTGTTTTCCTTTTACGCCTACTATTATTATGAGTCATCAAGCAAGTTATAACGCAATTACGCCAGTACATAGTAATTATCCGTTCTTTGCTTATCAGAACTCAAGTGTGGACCAGATGACAATTACTGGTCAATTTTATGTACAGAATTCTTTAGAAGGCGAATATTGGTTAGGTGCATTACATTACCTACGTTCAATTACAAAAATGTTTTACGGTGAAGGAAGTAATCAAGGTGCTCCACCGCCTGTAGTTAAATTGAATGGTTATGGAGATTATGTATTCAAAGATGTTCCTGTAATTATTACAAACTTCACTCTTGATATGCCAACTGATGTAGATTACATTGCAGTCAATATGGCAAAGATAGGAGAGCCAACAGGCGAAACAACTGGAGGTCCTCCAAATAAAAATAAAGTTGTAACAGACACAGCAGGACAAATTGCATACTGTCCTGTAGAAAGTCAAGTTACAGTTACAGCACAACCAATTTACTCACGTAGTGATGTAGAGAAATTTAGTTTAGATAAGTTTGCTAAAGGTGGATACCTTGGAGCAGGCGGCAAAGGATTTATTTAATGGCAACTGATTCACCTTGGGGCAAAACAAAAGTTATCCGTAGCGGAGATTATCTTGATATTCTTAAGATACGTACAGTGCCTGAAGATTCAGATGACGTGAAATATGAAATACAACCTCAATATCATCAACGTCCAGATCTGTTAGCATACGATATGTATGGTTCTCCAAAACTTTGGTGGGTATTTGCACAAAGAAATATGAACGAATTGAAAGATCCTATATATGACTTTAGAGCAGGACTTAATATATTTGTTCCAAAGGGCGATAGATTAAGACAGTTGTTAGGAAACTAACATGGCAGACAAACCAACAGCACCTCCAGGTTACACGAGCAAAAGTGATTCGTTCGCAAACGATGCAGATCCTTATGCAGATTTAACAGATGAATATTTAAACAGTGATGATACTGCTGACGAAGTTGTAAATGATAGTAGTATTGATACTGAAGCAAGTAGTGTTGATACAAGTTCAAAAGTTGCAGAAGACAAGCCAACAGATAAACCAGTTGAAAAAACAACAACAAATCAAAAACAAGAAAAAGTAAAAGTACCTCCGCAAAAGATTGCGTACACATCAGACGGTAGAGTGCTTAACTTACCATTGCCTAACAGTTTAAGAAAGTATGCAAGTTACAATTACATACTTGGACTTTATGCACTAACCAATGAAGAAGTAAATGATCCAGACGGAACTTACATAGCACGTAAACCAAGCATTGCTATATTACAAAGTGGCGGTGGATTAGGTAATTCAAAAGTGCTAACTGGTTATGAAACAAATGGAAAGAAAGTAGAATTTTTCTGTAATAGTTTAGAAATAGAAACTATAATTGCACCAACACGTAAAAAAGGAACAACCAATGCTGTAGGTTTTAGACTTGAAATAATGGAACCTTACAGTATGGGATTATTTTTACAAGCACTTCAAGTAGGTGCTTATCAAGCAAATCATGAAAACTATCTTGAAGCACCGTTCTTACTTACTATTGATTTTGTAGGACACGATTCAGACGGCAACACATTTAGAGTTCCAGAGGCAAGAAAAAATTTACCTTTCAAACTTGTAGGTAGTGACTTGGCAGTTACTGAAGGCGGAAGTTCATATGTAGTTGAAGGTGTTGCTTACAATGAAGGTGCTCTTACAGATGCAACACAATCTATACCAGTTGACGTAACACTTACAGGTAAAACATTAGAACAACTTTTGCAAAGTAGTCCTAAAAGTTTAAGTAATGAACTTAACAAACACATGGGGCAAAAAGCCATTGATGGAAAAATTAGTACAGCAGATCAATACTTTGTTGTATTTCCAAAAAAACGTGCAAGTGCAGGACAACTGCATGGTAACACAAGTGATGGCGGATCTGGAGCAACAACAGCATCTACAAATAGTGCAGTAAGTGTAAGTTCAGGATCAGCGGCAAGATCTCAAGCAAGTGCAGAAGAAATTGAAAGACTATATCAAATGATCAAAGCAGGTGCTCCGCCACCAAAAATGGATGACTACATTGCTGATCTAAGAACACGGGTAAGAACAACTACACTTGGACAAGAAATTACAGAAAAGCAAACAGGTGAAGGAAACAGTAATGAAATTGGTAATTCAAAAATGTTTGCTCTTGAAAAACTTGGTACAACACAACAACCATTTGGTGATGCATCATTTACATATGATAAAGAAAAGAATGTATGGAATAGAAGTAGTTCACAAATGCAGATTGTTCCAGGACTCGGAGAAATTAAATTTTTACAAGGTACACGTATTCAAGATATAATTGAAGAACTTGTAATCCTCAGTGAATATGGCAGAGACATTGTAAGTGCGGCATCAGACAATAACGGTATGAAAAAATGGTTTAAGATTGACACACAGGTTTTTAATATTACAGATCCTGCTACAGAAAAGAAAACAGGTAAACCACCAAGAATTTATGTGTTTAGAATTTTACCATACAAAGTACACGAAGCAAAATTTTTATCACCAGACAAAATTCCTTATGGTGTAGAAGCACTAAAGGCGCAAGTGTGTAAAGAATATGATTACATTTACAGTGGCAAAAATGATGACATACTTGACTTGCAAATTAATTTAGACAACACTTTCTTCAAAGCAGTTAGTCCTGGTAATTTGCCTAAGTTACAGGATCAAGAAGGAGCAAAAGATGGAGAGGAACCTAAGGAGAAACTTGTACAGACTGATGTTGATAATGATCAAATGGTTAGTGGAAAAACTGGAGAAACTGTCCAGAATGATGCCAGAGCTGGTGGTGCGGTAAGTCTTGATGATATGCGTATTGATGTTGCACGTAGATTTAATGATGCTATTGTAAACAGTGATGTAGACATGATTACAATTGAAGCAACAATCTGGGGCGACCCTTATTATATTGCTGACAGTGGTATAGGAAATTATAACTCGGAAAACACACAATTTATTAATCTTGATTCAAACGGCGGAATAGACTATCAATATGGAGAAGTTGATGTTGTGCTTAATTTTAGAACTCCTATTGATTATAGAGAAAATGGACTTATGGCATTCCCAGAAGACACAATCGCAGTTGATGCCTTCAGTGGACTGTATCAGGTAATTACAGTTAAGAATACTATGGCAAACGGTGAGTTCAAACAGGTATTGGAACTTGTTAGAAGACCTAATCAGTATCCTAAGAAACCTACTGCACAAGCAGGTGAGAAGAGCAACCAAGAAATTGTACCAGAGAAAAAAGACGTGAACAAAAAAGAACCTACGAAAGAAGAAGCACAGAATGAAAGCAATTCAAGTGTAACAGAAAAAGATACAAAGAATACAACAACCACAACAACTACAAGCACAAGTAAAACTACTACAACAAGCACTTCTGAAACAACCACAACAACAAGTGGCGGAGGATACACTGAACGTAAACGTGCTCCTAAGACAGCAGAAGAAATAGAAGCATCTAAGAAAAGAAGAGCAGAATTAAAAGCGGCACGTAGAGAAAGAGCATTTTTAAGAAACAAAGTAGGTGATGGTTTTGGAGGAGGCGATTAATGGCTAACGAAAAACGTACCGCAGGTAAACAGATAAGACTTGACAGTGGTCCGTACATTGGCAGAGTGTTAGGACACCTTGATCCAAACTACATGGGCAGTCTTGAAGTAGAATTATTAAAAGTAAATTCTTCAAGTGGTGACCAATTTGAAGGACAGACATTCAAAGTCAAGTATGGTGGACCATTTATGGGTCAAACACCAGCGGCCGGCGTAACTAAAAACGAAGGTTTTGATTTCACACAGCAGGCATACGGAATGTGGTTTACACCACCTGATGTTGGCTCACGTGTTATTGTTGTGTTCATAGAAGGTCAAGCAAATATGGGTATGTGGATAGGTTGTGTGCAAGACAACTTTATAAACTTCTCAATGCCAGACAGAGTTGCTGGCAGTATGATTGCAGGCAGTGCCAAAGGTGAAGGAGCCAAAGAAGCGGTAAAGAATACTAAAAAAGCAGTGCTTGGTGAAATCAACAAAAAGAATCTCGCAGACAACAAAGGCAACGATCCTACAAAATTTAAAAAGCCTATCAATGAAGAATGGATGGACGTTCTTTATCGCAAAGGCATAGCCAGTGATGGCACACGTGGCTTGAGTACAGCAAGTGCAAGACGTGAAGTGCCAAGCATGGTGTTTGGAATAAGCACACCAGGAGCATACGACAAAAGAGGCGGCAAGCCTAAAGTAAAATACGGCGCTGGAAGCGTAAGCATAGATGTTCCTATGAACCGCCTTGGCGGAACGCAATTTGTAATTGATGACGGTGACGACAAAATTTTAAGAAAAGGTCCGGCAAGTACAACTAAAAAGGAATATGCAAGTGTAGGTGCAGGTGAAAAAGGTGATGTTACATTACCACACAATGAACTTACAAGATTGCGTACACGTACAGGTCATCAAATACTAATGCACAACACAGAAGATCTTGTGCGTATAGAACATGGCAGTGGTAATTCATGGATAGAAATGAGTGCTAATGGTAAGATTGATGTGTATTCAAAAGACAGTATTAGTATGCACACTGAAAACGATCTAAACATTACAGCAGATAGAGATATTAATATGCACAGCGGAAGAGACTTTAATGTCCTATCCGAGAGCGATATACATCATGAAACACTGTTTAACATGACAGCACGGGTTGGAAAAAACTTTCAACAAACAACGTTAGGAGATGTTGATATACTTACAGAAGGACACAACTGGATTACAGCAGGAGCAACCACTGAAATAAACAGTGGAGGTGATCATATTGAAACAGCACCAAACATTCATATGAACGGACCTACTGCTCAAAAGGCAATTCCAATTCTACCGTTAACCACTCACGTGGTACCCGGCGCTACCGCTACCGCGACTTCGTCGTTACACAAACGCTTACCACAGCATGAGCCGTGGGGCAACCACGAAAACGTGGATCCTACAGAATACACTCCGCTTAAACTGGATAGGCTTGATGACAAGATAGTAGTTAAAAATTTACCAGATGTAGATGCAGTACCTGATACATTTAAAAAAGAGGGTGCATAATAGGACATAAATATTGATATGAGCAGTTTAGAAAAAAATACAGTATCAACTATAAACGTAAAAGACAATAAGACGCCTCAGCCTGTTGTAAAACAACAAGCATATAGAGGTCTTAGCACAGTCAACCCTGACAACTTGTCTTATACTTTATTTGATATAGGATTAATCAAACAAGATATTCTAAACCACTTTCATATCAGACAAGGAGAAAAGTTAGAAAATCCTGAATTTGGTACAATTATTTGGGATATTTTGTATGAGCCGTTAACTGAACAACTTAAAGAAGCAATTACAAATAATGTAACAGAGATCGTAAACAGTGATCCGCGTGTTAATGCAACAAGAATCGTTGTAGATTCGTATGAAAGTGGAATTCAAATAGAATGTGAACTGCAATACCTACCTTATAACATTTCAGAGCAGATGCGATTGCAGTTTGATCAAAGTTCATCGTTTGTAGCGTAACAGAATTAAGTATTCAGATTACTCAAACAAATAAATACTTATAACGAGGAACAATGAATGTCAAACACTGATAGACAAAATAGATTACTATTATCCGAAGACTGGAAAAGGGTATATCAAACGTTTAGAAACGCAGACTTTAAGTCATATGACTTTGATAGTCTACGTAGAACTATGATCGCATATTTGCGTGAAAACTATCCTGAAGACTTTAACGACTATATTGAATCCTCAGAATACCTTGCTCTAATTGACCTTATTGCTTACCTCGGGCAAAACTTGGCATTTAGAGTTGACTTAAATGCACGTGAAAACTTTTTAGAACTTGCAGAACGTAGAGAAAGTATTTTACGTCTTGCACGTTTATTATCATACAATCCAAAAAGAAATCAATCAGCAAATGGATTATTAAAGTTTGAAAGTGTAAGCACTACAGAAGATATTGCAGATAGCAACGGAGTTAATCTTGCTAATCAAACAATACTTTGGAATGATCCAAGTAATCCAGACTGGGCAGAACAGTTTAGAAAAATTTTAAACTCTGCTTTACCTGAAAATGCTATTGTAGGTAAGCCTATTAAAAAAGAATTAATTAACGGTATTACAACAGAGCAATATAGATTTAATGCAACAAATACAAATTTACCTGTTTATAGTTTTAATAAAAACGTAGGTGAAAAGAATCTTGTATTTGAAGTAGTGCCTTGTAGCATTACAGCAGACAGAATTTTTGAAGAAGATCCATTACCAGGAAACAGTTTATCATTTTTATATAGAGAAGATGGTAAAGGTGCAGGATCTACGTCAAGTGGTTACTTTGTACATTTTAGACAAGGTGTATTAAGTAATGGTAATTTTGCAATTGACACACCAACAACAAATCAAACAGTTGCTATTGATACTACAAATATTAACAATACAGATGTTTGGTTATATCAATTAGATTCAAATGGTAACGAATCAGTGCGTTGGGATAAAATTGATTCAGTTGAAGGCAACAATGTAATTTATAATTCTGTTAATAAATCAAATAGAAATGTTTATTCAGTACTTTCACGTATTGATGATAGAATTAGTTTATTGTTTGCAGATGGAACATTTGGAAACTTACCTAAAGGACAATTTAGAGCATACTACAGAAAAGCACTTGGTAGAGGATATTCTATATCACCTGATGAATTACAAAACATTACAATTAGTGTTCCATATCTAAGTAAAGCAGGGACTAATGAAGAATTTACTTTTGTATGTTCTTTAAATTATGCTGTTGATAATGCATCAGGACCTGAAACAAATTTAAGCATTAAAGAAAATGCTCCTGCAACTTATTACACACAGAACAGAATGATTACTGGTGAAGATTACAATGTTGCACCAAGAGCAGTAAGTCAAGAAGTTATTAAAGTAAAAAGTGTAAACAGAACAAGTTCTGGTATTTCAAGATACTTTGATTTAATTGATGCTACAGGAAAATATTCAAGCACAAACATTTACGGAAGTGACGGTGCTTTATATAAAGAAGTATTTGACAAAAAATTAAATTTTGATTTTACTACTAAAACAGATGTAGAAGGTAAAATTGAAAACTTGATTCAACCACTTTTAAGAAATACATTAATTAAAAACTTCTATCTAAGTCAGTTTCCAATTATTAGTGCAAAAGATTTAAATGCTACATGGACACAAGTTGCAAAACAAACAAATAACTCAAGCGGATATTTAAAAGACGACACAGATGTAAAACTTACAGTAGGTACATTTACAGGAAGTACACTGAAATATTTAGAGCCAGGATCACTTGTAAAATTTATTGCACCAGCAGGTCAGCACTTTATGAAAAATAATCAGCATGGCTTAATGCCAGGAGATGCTGATCATCCGTCAGCAACAAAATATCTTTGGACTAAAGTTGTACAAGTTAATGGCGAAGGCACAGAAGATTATGAAGATGGTCAAGGTGCAATTATATTCAATGAAGTTATTCCAACAGGTGCATTACTAAATGAAGTAAGACCTAAGTTTGCTACAAACTTAACTACAGACGTAATTACACAAATGATTGACCAAATTTTTGCATACAGAACATTTGGTTTACGTTATAGTGTAATTGATAGAGAGTGGCGTGTAATCTTAAATAATAATTTAAGTGTTGGTGCAAACTTTAACATGGGTAAAGCAGGTGACATTTCAAATCAAAATTTAGATTCAAGTTGGTTATTATTGTTTGAAACTGACGGTGAAAAATATACTGTTACTTACAGAGGTGTGAGATATATTTTTGAAAGTGATAAAGAAGTTAAATTTTACTTTGACGAAACTGATAAAATTTATGATAGCAGAACAGGGCAAGTAATTAACGATAAAATTAATATTTTATCTGTAAACAAAAAGCCAGACAGCACAGAAGCACTTACATTTGATTATCCTTGGCAAGTAACAAAAGAATTTAGAGATGAAGAAGGTTACGTTAACAGTAAAAAAGTAGAAGTAGGATTTTTTGACAGTGACAGCGATGGAGTTATTGATAACCCAGACTTGTTTAATGACTTTGTAGAACCTACAACAAATGTTGCGTCTAAATTTGTTTTCCTAAAAGAAGAAATTTCAAATAACCAAAGCACAAATTACAACTATACAAGAGAAAATATTGTATCAAGAGAAAACGAAGGTGGAATAGGTGCTTTATCACTTTACGATGATGGACAAATTTTTTACCTAAGTGATGCAGATGTTTTTAAAACATATGATGCTACAGCAGGACAATTAAAACTTGTTACAAATTACAAAGCATTTCCTGGAAGAGGAGACATTAAGTTTCAATATGTTCATAGTGCAGACGAAAATAGCAGAATAGATCCAAGTAGTACAAATATGATAGACACTTATTTGTTAACAAAAACTTATGACAATAATTTTAGAAAGTTTTTAGCAGGACAAGTTAATGCAAGACCTTTACCACCAAGCAGTGATGAACTGTTTCAAAACTTTGGTTCGGAAATAGATAAAATTAAAAGTATTAGTGATGAAGTAATTTATCATCCTGTAAAATATAAAATATTATTTGGTGAAAAAGCAGATGTTGATCTACAAGCAACATTTAAAGTTGTAAAAAATAATTCAATTGTAACAAATGATAATGATATTAAATTACGTATTATTAATGCAGTCAACGAATTCTTTAGTTTAGAATATTGGGATTTCGGAGACAAATTTAGTTTTACAGAATTAGCAACATACATTATGAATTCAGTATCACCAGATATCAATACTATTGTGCTTGTACCAAATCAAACTGAAAAAGCATTTGGTAGTTTGTATGAAATTACAACAGAAAGCGATGAAATTTTTATTTCAGGAGCAACAGTATCAGACGTAGAAATTATTGATAGTATAACTGCTTCGAGATTAAAAGCATCAGGTGCAGTAGTTACTACCGCATCCACAACGAATGCAGGAATTACAAGCAGTACATTAAGCACTACAGGTACAACAAGCACATCAACTTCTACAACTACACAGTCTACTTCAACAACAAGCGGTTCAAGTAGTTACGGTTCAAGTAGTTCAAGT
>Ga0163109_10003519_pt1 | contig 11961 bp, 6 predicted proteins | sample CRUFie1St13metaG_FD_108704 | JGI IMG/M metagenome (GOLD analysis project Ga0163109, IMG submission 108704) | Marine microbial communities from the Costa Rica Dome - CRUD Field 142mm St13 metaG | ecosystem: Environmental > Aquatic > Marine > Oceanic > Photic zone | place: Costa Rica: the Eastern... | reverse complement strand
TACAAGGCAGACAGAAAGTCCAAGCTGGAATCTGGCAACGTCCATGTACGACGACTAACCCGGCAAGAGTTCGAATACACTCTGCAGGACCTACTCGCTGTGGATATTCCGATACTTGACCTACTTCCGGAGGAAACTCCTTCACATGGGTTCGAGACAGTTGCTGATGGTCAGCAGTTCTCTCACTTTAATCTCGCTAGTTATCTTCAAGCGACTGACGCAGCACTAGAAGAAGCATTTAACCGCGCATTTGAAGCTCCTAAAAGCTATCGCAAACATTACCAACCAGAAGACCTCGTCAAACAAGGCGGCGGCAACTACCGAGGCCCTGAACTTCGTGGAGGCGAGAGTATCGCGTACAAGATGGGTGTACAGTTCTACGGAAGAATGTACTCCACTCGCGTCCCTGAGTCTGGTTGGTACAAAATCACCCTTCATGGGGTGCGGGCAATCAACCCTGGGGCGAACAAGGTTGTTTGGGGAACTTTACGAACCGGGGCGTGTAATTCTGCTGAACCAATGTTGTACATGGTCAGCCCCATAGAGGCCACCCAGAAAAAACGTGACCTTACCTTCAACGCATGGATCCGCAAAGATCATTGCCTCGAACTCAAGACTCTAGACGCAACTCTCAAGACAGCGCCCAACGGAATAACAGGGGGGCGAGTCTCATACAAGAACAGGAATCTTCCTAAACAAGGGTATTCGGGTATCGCAAACTCGGGAATAACCATTGAAAGGGTTTTCTCCACACGTGACCCAGAAGAAATCCGTGCCCGACTACTAGCTGGCTTCTCTCAATCGACTTTAGAGACTCTCGATACAACTCAGAAAAAGCGTGAGTTTCTCTACCATGCTGTAGGCCGATTTGCTAACATAGCATTTCGTCGCCCAGTTTCGGCTGAGCAAGCCCTACCCTACATCCAACTCGCTCAAGAAGAGATTTTAAAAAAGGATGCAACAGTTACGGACGGACTCAAGGCTGCCTACCGTGCGATCCTTTGCTCTCCACGATTCCATACGTTCATCGAGAAGCCAGGCCAACTCGACGACCATGCTCTAGCCGCCAGACTTAGCTACGCCCTTTGGAACTCAATGCCAGATTGGGAACTTAGACAATTAGCAGATCAAAATAAACTTCGCGACCCAAACATATTCCAAGCTCAAACAGATCGGCTACTGGAACATCCCCATGCTCAGCGCTTTGTAAAAAGCTTCACAGACCAGTGGCTCAATCTGAACGACATAGATTTCACATCGCCAGATACACGCTTGTACCGCAGTTTCGATCCCATTGTTCAGGAGTCGATGCTCGCTGAAACAAGAGGTTTTTTTGATGAGTCCCTCAGGGCCAATCTAAGTATTATCAATTTTGTTTCTGCCGACTTCAGTATCTTGAACGAAAGGCTTGCTCGCTTCTACGGTTTGAAGGATCTAAAACTGGCTCCGGGCAATGGACTGCAAAAGGTCAAACTGGGTAACTCTGGCCGAGGTGGACTGGTGACTCACGGTGCAGTTCTTAAAGTCACTGCAAACGGAACGACCACCTCTCCAGTTGTGCGAGGTGTTTGGGTTGCTGAAAAAATACTCGGCATGGAAATCCCTCCACCGCCAGAGGATGTTCCTGCTGTTGAACCCGACATACGAGGTGCCAAAAGTATCCGTGAACAACTTGCAAAGCATCGTGATAGTCAATCTTGCTCAGCTTGCCACCGCAAAATTGATCCCGCCGGCTTCGCACTTGAGAACTACGACCCAGTAGGTCTGTGGCGTGGCAAATATGGAACTAGCAAGCAGGCAGCCAAGGTCAATCCCGCTGGTACAGTTCCTACTGGAGAGAAGTTCAATGACATCTTTCAGTGGAAAAAAATCTACAGCGGAAAACCCGACCTACTAACTCGGGCATTTGCTAAAAATCTGCTCACCTATGCAACCGGCGCAAAGCCCCGTTTCAGCGACCAAACTAACCTCGACAATATCGTAGCCAAGTCTAGTATTAAAGGCTACAAATTACGTTCTATCGTTCACGCTACACTTGCTAGCGAAACATTCAAAACTAAGTAACCTCACGGACATGCCCTACATTTCTACACGTAAATGTTTGTCAAGGCGTACGGTTCTGCGCGCAGGTAGCATCAGTATGGCTTTGCCGTTACTCAATGCTATGCATCCAGCCTTCGCCTCCACTAATTCGGGGCAACCTAAAGCCAAAAGGTTCGTTGGCGTAAGCCTGTCACTTGGGCTACACTCCCCAAATTGGATTCCAGAGGGAAATGGCACTAGCTACAAGACTTCTCGCTACTTGCGCGCACACAAGGATCTTCGAAATGATATGACGATAGTCTCTGGCAGTTCCCACCCAAGGGTTACAGGGGGGCATACAGCGGAAGGCAGCATCTTTTCTGCCTGCCCGAACACTCGAGGCAGCACAGGACGCAACACAATCTCTCTCGATCAACTCATGGCTAAACACCTCGGTCATGAGACTCGATTCCCATCGCTAGTTCTCAACACAGGTGGCTCTACCAGTCCCTCCTATACCGGAAACGGTGCCATGATTCCTGCCGAGGAGGACGTTAGCAAACTGTTCGCAAAGCTGTTTGTAAACGACACAAAGGCTGAGCAGAATCGACAATCCGAACTCATCCAGCGAGGCCAAAGTGTTTTAGATATCATCGGAAGCGAAGCAAAAGCCCTCGAAAAGGAACTTGGGCCTGAAGATCAGGAAAAGCTCGATGCTTGGTTTACTAGCATACGTGATCTAGAGTTACGGCTTCGCATGAATTCGGGATGGGTTCACAAACCTAAGCCAAACCCAGATATCAAGTCTCCTCGGCCCAATCGCAACAACTCTATTGAAGTCGTAAGGGCCATGTTTGATATCATGTCTCTAGCCCTGCAAACAGACTCTACCCGATTCGTCACTCTTCACATGCCAGGAAATGCGAAGTTAAAAGGAGTTGATGGTATTTCTGAAGGCTACCACGGGCTCAGTCATCATGGGCGTGATGAAGATAAGATCAAACAGCTTACCTTAGTCGAGCAGGCGGTAATCGACGAGTGGACTGATTTCCTACGAAAACTTAAGAAATCGGAACTCCTCGACAGCACAATGGTTCTTCTAACATCGAATCTTGGAAATGCATCCAGCCACAACAATCGCAACATGCCCGTGCTATTTGCTGGAGGTGGCTTCAAACACGGCCGTCACCTTGCATTCAGTCAGAAAAACAACTACCCCCTTCCTAACCTCTACCTAAACGCCCTACACCAACTTGGTTTGGAGCAGAGTAGTTTCGCTACCAGCACTGGCACCATGACTGGTTTAGTGTAGAATATTTTATTAGACCACTTTCCTACTTGCTACTGCTCCAAGAACCCCTAAACCAAGAAACAAACAGACAGCCAAACTGATGTGCGTTAAACCACCGTTTTCTGTTGGTTGAACAGCCGCTATTTGAAGCCGCAAGCCCATATCTATATTGACACTCCAAAGTGAGGGCCTGCACCCTCTTTGGGCAAATTGGCTCAGATGGCCTCAGCGTGGTGCAATCCGGTAAGCAGATCCGACCATCTTCTGGAGCGAGCGTACGGGAGAGTCGCTCGGGAAAACATTTTCCAAACCAAAGAGGAGCTCCTGTATTTTAGGTAATTCGACATCGGCTGCGAAGGGACTGCGACCAAGCCATTCTGCGAAGGTGGCTGAACAGGCAGCAAGACGCATCACAGTGGATGCCTCGGCCAAGGCGGGAACCTTGGCTCGTTGCGGCAGTAGCCAAGATATTTCCTTGTAGCGGTTTGTGGAAGGTTCACGGTATCGAACGTGGACTCGCCCTAGCGGACCAGTACCCTTCTCCTCGATCTGGAGCACATATACTGCATTGCCAGACTCAGCCGCACCTATTTCAGCAGCGTCCACAGCGTTATTACGAAAATCGTCCTTCTTAAGCTGGTGGCGCAAATAACCAATCTGGCGGTGCGTTTTTACGCGGGCTGGGTTGAAGACCACCTGTACCTTGACGTCCGCTGCAGAAACGCTGAGCGCGCCTGCGAGCTTACGGCCAAAGTCGCGCTCGACATCGGTGGCGCTGTTGAGAAAAGCATAGCGTCCATCTCCGTTGCGAGCTAGTGCCTCCATAAGATGGTCGTTATATCCATCCCAGCCAATTCCGAAGCAATCAAGCGCAACACCGCGTTTACGATAAGACTCCACCTTATTACGAAGGCTATTAGGTACAACAGCACCCAGATTGGCAGCTCCATCAGTGAGAAGGATGAGACGATTGTTACCACCCGAAATAAAGTGCTTCAGCGCGGTAGAATACCCGAGGTCGAGAGCGCTCTCTATGTTTGTACCGCCCTGGGGAACCAAGCCAGGAAAGTTGGTAAGTTTTTGACGAGCAGACTCACCCTTTTGCCCATCAAGCCAAAGTCTGGGTGTACGGGAAAAGGCTACAACACTTACGGTATCCTCAGCCCGCAGCTTGGCGGCAAGCACCTTAAGTGCTTCTTTTAAAATAGCAACTCGGTCTGAGCGTTCCATGGAACCGGAGTTGTCTATAGCTAGCACAAGGTTGAGGGGTTGACCACTTTCACGACCTTCTGCTGCAGTTTGAATGGAGAACCGTAATAGATCTCGGTTGTGAGCAAACGGGTGACGACTGCGTTCCCATGCAAATGCAAGTGGTGCACCTTTGGCAGGAGCAGGATCGCGGTAGTCAAAAGCGTTGATGAACTCTTCGGCACGAACCATGTGTGGAGCTGGCAAGCGCCCATTGCGCAGACTGGCCTCGCAAAGCCAGAATGAAGCATCGCTCACGTTTAGCGCAAATGTAGACCAACGGTTATTTTCCGTAACAACTTCAGGCTTTGGCTTAGGTAGCTGAACAGGCACTTCAATACCATGGTCTTCAAGGATTTTTTTGTCATCCTCAGCATCATCTGAATCAATAGGAGGGTAGATACCTGCTACCTTGACTGCTTCATTTAAGACTCCTGCGTCATCAAAGCTTTCCAAACTATCCCGAGGCGCTTGTGCTGTCTTGGCATTCTCACTGCCAGCTACAGCATCTTCTTTAGCTTTAGTTCTGCCGTACCAAAGAAGTTTTTCCTGTTCCTCCTGAGAGAGATCTTCTGGATTCGATTGGATTCCATCAGAAGTGGCAAAGCGCATACCCAACTCACGCTTCTCGAGCGCTAAATTCGCGTTTAGTTTTTGCTTTCGTGATATTCTCTCAGTCAATGAGTCTTTGCTCTTTGCTTTGCCACTATCTGCTTCGGAGGCTAATTCCCCTGAAACGACTACCAATCCATCAGAAACTTCTTCCAGTTCAGCCTCTTCGCTTTTTGCATCAGAGCCGGGTCGACCTGATTCCCTATTGCGTAAATCTCCAAAGTATAATTGCTGGTTTTCATGTGGCTGAGACTCCACTGCCAGTTTCCTACTCCGCTGGCGTTCTCCCTCATCCTCTAAATTTTTAGATAACAACGATTCACTTCGGGCTTTCGAAAGATCCAGTTTCCTACCTTGATCTAAGGTAACTTCAGACAGTAAAGCTTCAGAAGAGAAAGTGTCTAAAAAAACACCGCCACCGGCCAAAAATCCACTTTGTGGGGCGTTGTATGGGGAGGATAAGCCTTTTGGTACGTTAACCTTAGGCGATTTCTCTGGCAAGGTTTCAGTAGTTAGCATTGCCCCCTGCTGGGCCTGATCTAGGCCAGCCCTGAAACCAACCTTGTTACCCGCCTGAAACTGATCTGGAGGAACTGAGGCTTGGGCGTAATCCTGTGCAAAACCGCTTAAGGCGGTATCGGCATTGATCTCAATGAGGTTCTGGCCGACAAAAGTGGAATTAGACTCCATCGGTTTTGTAGAAGGAGGTTTGGGGAGTATAGGTGGTGAGGGAGGAATTTCCCTTGAAATAGGCATAGGCTCAGAGACCGGGGCATGGGAAGTAGCAGGGAGCACTGGTGCATCCAATGAGATGGGGTCTACAGGAGAATTGTTTAATGCGTTTCGGTTCTTGAGGAGGGAAGAAGAGACATCCTCGTCGTTCCCAAAGGGCTGAGAACCCATACCAGGACTTCCTTCTAGCTCAGCTTTTTCTTTTGCAACATTCCTGCGAAGTTGATCACCCTTTCCAATCGTTGACTTACCAGAGGAAGCTTTATCAGCAAGTCCATCACTGATAGGCATCGAAGTGCTCCCTGCTGCGGGAGTCTCTGCTACAGGCTCTGGGCTGGTCAGGTCGAGTCCAAGGGGAGCTAGAGCAGAAGAGACGGATGGTCTACTGGGGGCAGAAGCAGGTACCTCCGCCTGTTTTTCAAGAGGAGCTGTACCTTCGCTGAGCTTACCAGAAAGTTTCTTATTCAGAGTGAGAGAGGACCTCGGAGCCACATCATCCGTGAGAACATTGCCACGAACACTACCCAATAATAAAGTGCCATCCCTCAACTCATCGAAATTCTCATTGCGCTCAGGACCTTGGCGACCTTGTTCCAGAGACTGCTCACTCTTGTACTTACGGTCAGTTACAGCCTCCTCCTCATCTTCATCGAACATAGAGCCCGAGTTATCAAATGGGTCTGAAGTATTATTTTCAGTGGTAACAGATGAATTGGCTACAGCAGGCAAGTCCACTTCGAAGGCGACTTTAGATGCCGTCTTTTGCTCTAGGAAACGAGGGAACCACACACCACCCAGGAGAATCGCTAGAGTGGCAGCAAGCGAAAGAGGCACGAGAGGGTGAAGATCTTTGAAAAAAGATTTTTCGGTTGGTCGCACCAGATTACCTTTATCCTTATCAACCTCCGTACTATTATCCCATAATTCACGCAATGCGGCGCGGCGGCCTTCGGATAGCTGAGCAGGAGCAGTTGCATCGGAATTCCAGAGGGCATGGGAGGCTTCCTCTGCCAAACCAAGAGTCTTCTCCATTTGCTCACGGTAGGCTTGAAGTTGAGAATCGCTGGCAAGAAGACTCTCTAATTCTTCTTTCTCGGCTTCGTTAGCCTCTCCAAGCAATAAAGCCAAAATACGAACTTCAAGTTCTTCACGGGGAGAAAGGTTTTCTGATATTTGGTCAGGATCGTTCATCGGTATTGTGCTGGTTGGGCCAGCTTTATGGGGTAACGCCGTTTTGTTGGAGTTCGAAAGCGAGTTGCTTTAAAGCGTGGTGGAGTTTGTAGCCTACATTGCCGACTTTTAGCCCCATCCGCTCACTGATTTCCTTGTAAGAGAGTTCCTCGACAAACTTGAGACGCACAATATCCCGCGCCTCCGAGCCGAGTTTATTTAGAGAGAGCATAGCGAGACCAATATTTTCAAGATGCTCGATACGTTCGTCAGGCAAAGGCTCCTCATCGACGGGCTCTGTAATAGCAGAGCAACGGTCAGTACCACTGTCCTCCCCTTCTTGGCGAAATGGGACAACTCGGTTATACTTTCGATGGTGATTCATGGCAAGGTTATGTACAGTACGATAAAGCCATGCTTTAGGTTGCTGGACATCATTCAGACGAGTATGCAAACGCAGGAAGGCATCCTGCACTAAATCCTGAGCTGTTTCAGAATTCTGAACGAGTTTCATAGCATATAGCAGTAGCGGGCCTTCCAACTCCTGGAAGAGTTCTTCTAGAGTTGGAGGCTTGGAACACCTCTTCTGGGGTGGTTCCGCCACAGTTAGGCTCATTCAGCAGTTACCGCAATTGCGCGCTCCTGTTTTTGGGTGGGTTGAAAACATTGTGCATATTATCAAGACACCCCTCATCCATCAGCATTAGAATTTTTTTTCAGAATCTTAAAAATGACAATGCTTAGGAATCTTTCTGTGCCATCCTTCGCAAGCGAAGTAATGCCCAACCTACGCCAAGAACAACAAAGGGAAGGCCAACCCAGAAGGCCATGCTAGTCACGACTTTGCCAAAGGTTGCGGGATTGTCCTTGGCAACTGTCTTCAGCCCTTCCTGAATACCATCGCTAATTTGATGGGCGGTGATAATCATCGATGCAGTAAGGCCAGCGGCAAGGATCTGCTTTGTAGGCAGACGTGCAAGAAAGCTAGAACCGCCATCCACAAACTTTTCATAAAGGAGTTTCTTCGTGGCGGGACTATCGGCTTGGCGTGCTAGGCCAGTAAGGCGAGCGACGTCGTCGGGGGAAGCATTACGAGCGAGGTGACGAACAGCATCATCCCCAAATTCACTAAGAACAAACTTGGAGATCCCAGGGTTCTTGACCTCCAGCTCAAGCACTTCAGCGCCAATACGACGGGTCAATGGCAGAAGTTCGTCGGAACGGGTGGCAAGCATTCGCGCAGAGGCAGGTACTTTTGCTGTTAATTCCCAGACTTCATCTCCGTGCCTTGCCGCCAGCTCTATAAGCTCAAGACCACCATTACGAGCTGCAGCCAGAGTTTTAGTGCCATGACGAAGTGCAGCCTCATTAAGCTCTCGAATGGCAATAACACGAGCCTCGGCAGGCAGTGTACGCCCACTGACCTTAGCAGCAGCCTCAATAACATCATCAACAGCAGTTGCAGCTACCCGTACAACTGGTGCCTGAGCAAACGTGGAAGTCACAAAGCAAACAAGCAGAAGCGAGATTAGATTAAGCTTCATTAAAAATAGATTAGGTAGTCCCCAGAAGGCTGTCCACCAACTTCTGGTTGCGTAGGCGATGCTGCTCCAGCCGAGTTTGCACACGTTCGTAAATCATGCGACGGATATCGCGGCGAGTAGTTTTAAGCGAGTCAATAAGCTGCTTGCGCAAGTCACGCTTGAGGACGACTTGAGCCTTGTGGATATCGTAGGCACTCCAAGCGGCGCCTCCGACTTCAAGTACAACCAACAAGGCTTCCCCAAATGGAAATGGACCGTCTAGCGCAGAAGCGGTAACTCCAACACCGGTAGCAGTAGCCATACGAGCAGAAATATGGCCAAGAACAGTTCTAGAAGCAGAGACAGTCGCTTTGGCAAAAATGGCGGTTAAAGTTGCTCCAATGACACCAAAAGTGGTATGTGCAGAGATATCGCTGAGGGTGGTTTGGAAGGTTTGCTGATGATGTTGAAAGCCTCGAAGGAGTTCTTCTCCTCGCTCAGCATCTCCGTATTCAAGGGTGTGTGCATAGGCAATAATTGCGGTGGAGAGCTTCGTAGCGCGAACAGCAAGCTCTTCTTCATAAGCAACCAAGCCCTTCTCAACCTCAGCCATTAGTTTCGATAAAGGCATGCCAAACTCGGGCCGGAGCCGATCCTCTACAAAACTAGGTAGGTCGGTAGAACCCGAGACTTGATCCTTAGTCATGAGCCAAGCTAAGTGACTGGTTCCCTTGAGAGAGGCCAACTCATCGAGCAGCGGACCAACTTTTTTGTGAACCTTGGAAATATCTCTTTCCAAAAGGTTTTCTAGTTCCTCAACCGTATTCCGAGCAAGTATACCGTTGGCATCGTAGGATTCCTCGAGCAGTTCATTGCAATGGGTCTCAAGGAGTTTGTCCCATGAAGGAGCAAGTGGCAACTCCGGCTTGAGAGATAAAGAAGATTGGGGCAAGTGCTCTGGATGAGGTACGAGTGCTGAAGTGGACCTTGAGGTGCCAAAAAGCACAAAACCAAGTAACCCCAATGTGAAAAGCAGAAGAACTAAAGCAGACTTGTCTAAACGGGTCAGCATCGTGGTATGGGTTAGATGCAATCCGCCACTATAGTGTTCATAGGTAAGGACGGTCAGGCCTTTTCTTCCTGAAGATATTCCTTAGCCTTATAACGCATGGCAACCGGCACATAGGCAATCGCTCCAATGAGAATAAATACACTCCAGAACCAGAGTTCGTGCGCAAGGCTTAGCTTAGCCTGACCTTGAGAATCGGTAAGAATTTTCGTAACCATCGCAGTCAGGAAATTTCCGAGAGAAACAGTGAAGAGAAACAAGGCTAGAATAAAAGATTTCATGTGCCTCGGCGCTTGAGTATAAGCAAATTCCAGCCCGGTAATCGAAACCATTACCTCTGCCCCAGTGAGCAGTAAACAAGCAAGGATCTGCCAACCCACATGCGGTTCTCCACCAGCATCAACGGCCATCTGGATGATAGCGACCATGGCAAAGGCAAGAGAAGACCCAAAAAGACCAAGACCAATTTTACGTAGGGGTGTCAGTGGAAATATCTTATCCAGCGCTGGATAAATCCAGTAATTGAAGACAGGAATTAACAATAAGATAAAAAGCGGATTGAATACGGAGGCGACTTGGGCAGCCAACATTTCCTTTCCACCTACCAGAGGAATCCATTCAGGAAGTATACGGTCCAGTTGCTTGGCTTGAAGCAACCATGTCGTACCAATCTGATCAAAAAGGCACCAGAATAGAATTATGAATGCGAAGATGATGGATATTCGGCCAATAGCCTGCATGCCCTCCTTGGAAAAAGTCTGCTTGAAGTAGACACTAGCCTTAGCGGGAGGCTGGATGTGAATAAATTTGTGGCGCCCCATCCAGAAAACTAGCGTGGCCAAAGCCATCAAAACACCTGGCAAACCGAATGCCCAATGTGGCCCAAAAAGGATTTCACCTTGGGCCTTTTCACCCACCAAGGTTTCGATAAAGGGATGGATAGATTCCCCGGCACGAGCTTCCAAGAGCCAAGGTGTGAGCAGTCCACTGACGAAAGCACCGAAATTTATAGAGAAGTAAAACCAACCGAAGACCTTGGACAGCAGATGCCCATTACTTTGCCCGAATTGATCACCAACATGTGCAGAGACGCAGGGCTTGATGCCTCCAGAGCCTATGGCAATGAGCACAAGTCCTGTGAAGAGCCAAGCCCGAGTGTCACCAAAAGTCTCCATGAAAGCTAGGCAAGCATGTCCTGCACAATAAGCTAGCGACAGTGTGATAATGGTTCGGTACTTACCCCACCAGGCATCTGAAAGCAGTGCACCCATGAGAGGGAAAAAGTAAGCCGAGGCCACAAAAAGGTGCGTCCAACTCTTAGCCTCCTGATCGGTAAAGGTGTCTAGTAATCCTCCAGGTTGCATCAGGTAGGTTGTCATGTAGACAAACAGGATGGAGCGCATCCCGTAGAAGGAAAAACGCTCCGCAGCCTCGTTTCCAATAATGTAGGGAATCCCCTTAGGTAGTGAGGAGCTCTTTACGGGGGCAGTCAGATACTTGGACATGAAATAAAAAGCAGCGCACTGGAAGCGCGGCGTCAAACTTTCAGTTTCTGACTCAGGAAAACAGACCTATCCTTCTCCCCAAGATTGGGTCGCAAAATTAAAGAAGTATCGAGGGCTGGAAGAACCAATATGATAGTAGAACCAGATGGGGAACCCTCCGGCCAATGGTGAGCTTTGGGAGAATAATGGAAAGATCGTACTGGAGGTCCAGCACCAGCCCAAACTTTCGCCAAGATATAACCAAGCAGAGTTGTTTGTGCTAAGAGTGCTGAGATAAACCCATCCCAAGGATTCGTGAAAAATCCAATTAGCATCCTTCACATAGAATAGTCCAAACCAATCATGATGAAACCATTGGCCGCCAAGTGAAGTAGCAGTATTGGTGAAATTGGTTCCAACTATTACATTTCGCGTGCCAGTAGCCATATTACCAGCAGCATCAGTGACACTGTAGATTACCGAGTAAGAACCAGGAACAGAGGTATCGACAGAATTGCTTAAGGTGACAGGCAGAGTCCCGTCCACATTGTCAGTGGCAGTGGCACCAGCATCGCTGTATGTGGCTCCAATTGAAAGAGAGATGTTCGTCTCTCCGTTTACAGTTATTTCAGGTGGAGTGGTATCCGCACCAGCTTGTACTGAGTTGATTTGATTACGGAGCGTTTCTGTACCCGGGAAACCTTCACTGAGATATACTACCTCCCATTGATCATGAGAATTGGTATTGGCTACACCGTTAATCACTACAAATAGAGGAATCCCATTGTTAACTGTAAACTGGTTAAATAC
>Ga0163109_10003518_pt1 | contig 11966 bp, 11 predicted proteins | sample CRUFie1St13metaG_FD_108704 | JGI IMG/M metagenome (GOLD analysis project Ga0163109, IMG submission 108704) | Marine microbial communities from the Costa Rica Dome - CRUD Field 142mm St13 metaG | ecosystem: Environmental > Aquatic > Marine > Oceanic > Photic zone | place: Costa Rica: the Eastern... | reverse complement strand
GTAGATGAAGAAAACGCTTGTGACGCCCAACAGTAGCAAGCAGGTCGGCGCGACCCAGTCTACGCGGCTGTAATCAAATAATCGCACCCCTCCCGGAGCTGGGCTTTTGATCTCATCTGCAACACTCATCAAAGTACTCCACCACAACACCGTATTTGCCATTGGCAAGACGCGATGCTCTCATTTTTGGTTCGACTTGGATTTTCAATATTTATTCAAGATTCTTTGACTGTGCGTTAAAAAAAGCCATCTTTCTCGCCGTGTTTTTAAATATTCTACGCAGAAAAGGTTCGGTGTGTTGCCTGTTTTTGGCCACTCATCTGTTGGCTCAAGAAAGTGCTGGCGAGAAGCTCTCAGAAACTCGAGCCCTATTGGAAGAGTGGGTGCGTACTGAGACTCTCATCTCCGAAGAAGCTGCTCAGTGGAAAGTCGAAAAGCGCATTCTCAAAGACATTGCTGAGGTAGCCGGCCGTGAACTGGAAGACCTTGAAAGGGGACTACAACGCCTCAAGGAATCTGAGACAGCTGGTGAGAGTGCTAGGGATACTCTTCTGCAGCGACAGGATGATCTTCAGGCTATTGTGGATCGTATTGAGTTACGTCTGCCCACACTGGAAGCTAGTCTTCTAGAGCGCCTGGAATGGTTTCCCGCACCTTTGCTTCGTAAGGTTGAGCTCTATGAGAAGCGTATTCCAAGGTCAAAAGATGATAATATCAGCTTCCTCGTCCGTGCTCAAAATATAGCCGTGATCCTTCGCGAGGCAGACGATTTCAATAGTCGGATCACACTCGATAAACCTATATTGAAGGTTGAAGGTATTGGTGAAAGGGTCTATGATGTTCTCTACTTTGGATTGGCCACAGCATACTTTGTAGACGCCACTGGCAAAGTTGGTGGCATTGGTATTCCGGCAAAGGGTGGCTGGAAATGGAAACTGGACGAGAGGGTTGCGCCATTGGTCCGGGATGCAGTTCAAATGCGCGAAAAGGAAGTCCTTGCCGAATTCCTAAGCCTTCCATTTCAGATCGACGGAGGAGGAAATTGATGCGTTTTCCCGCTATCCTACTTCAATTCTTCATTTGGGTTTTACCACCATTTGGTCTGTCCGGAAAACCGGTTGCGCAGGTCAACGCTGAGGCTCGGCAGGATCTGGATATTGCTGTTCGAAGGCTAGCGGAACAGCGCAAAACTATTGCAGAGGAAAAAGTAGAACTTTCTCGCTCAGCCAATCAAACCAAGGAGCTTGCCAAGACCAAGCGAAGGGATCTGGACCGTCGTCAGCGCCTCAAGGACAATGCCAGCTTAGAACTTGACAAACTCCGAGAGCAAAACCGCAAGCTCGAAGAAGACTTAACCTATGTCAGCAATCTCTTTTTGGACTACTCCAGCGAATTCGACGCCACCATCGACATTATTGAAAAATCGACTTACTCGAATGCCCTAAAAACTCTCCGCGGGTCCACTGGTAACGAGGCACCTACCCCTGAGGAGTTCGCTGCTGAATTTCGCTTCTTGCAGACGGCGATTGACCGGTTGGCTAAGGTTACCGGAGGTTATCGCTTCCCAAGCTCTTCAATTCTAGGTCCAGAGGGTATTGTCCAGACAGGAACCTGCCTTCTGGTTGGCCCCTACAGCTTCTTCAGCAACGAGACCCTCGCTGGTATCGTCCAGACCGACCCAGGCCCCCCTTTGCGGCCAAAAGTTCTACCATTAGGTAAATCACAGTCAGACCACATCCGTGACTTTATTTTGCATGGTAAGGGAGAGCTACCCTTTGACCCCACTCAAAACGATGCTCTACAAATCCAGACAGCTAAACGTTCTTTCTTCGATGAAGTTAGGGCTGGAGGAGTTTGGATTTGGCCGATCTTGATATTTGCTTTCGTTTCTCTTATCGGAGCCCTAGTAAAGGTGGTGGAGGTCTTTTCAATTCATAATCCTCCCGCTGAGATCCTTGAGGAGGTGCTTGCCAAGGTACAGTCAGGACATAGCACTGCGGCACGCGATCTTGCTGAACAGGTTAAAGGCCCCTTTCGTCCTCTATTGGAGAGTGCTGTTGAATTCGCACGTTCCAGAAAGGTACTCTTGGAAGAAATTCTTTTTGAAAAAATCCTAGAAGCGCAGCCGCGTCTGGAACGTTTTCTTCCCTTCATCGCAGTAACTGCTGCTGCCTCCCCCTTGTTGGGATTGCTTGGTACGGTGACTGGTATGATTACTACCTTCAGCCAGATCCGCATATCTGGCAATTCTGACATCAATAGCTTGGCCAGTGGGATCTCAGAGGCGTTAGTTACCACCAAATTTGGCCTTATTGCTGCGATCCCAGCTCTCGTGCTGCATGCCCTGCTCTCTCGACGAGTCCAAGGTCTGCTCGCCGGCATGGAGAAGTTCTCCACCGCATTCGTTAATGGCATGGAGCGAGAACGCGAATGAGTCTTTTTCAGCAGTCATTTGAAATCTGGCAATCCGGCGGAGTTTTAATGCTGCCTCTCGCTGCGTTGGCTTTCGTCATCTATTGGACTGCATTGGACCTTTACTACCAATTTAATAACGGGCGTCTTCTTAAGGCTTCTCCAGCAGCGCTCCCAACTTGGGTGGAAAAACCTGCAAAAGCTGATGGAGGCATCCGTGAAATCCTTGAGTTTTGCCACACTGGAACTTCTAGCCTTGATGAACTGCAGAATCGTTTTCAGGAAGTTCAAGCTGCGCACCTTCCTCGCATCGATCGTCGTATTCACTTTCTGACAATTCTAGTTTCTGCTGCTCCGCTCATGGGCCTGTTGGGTACGGTTATGGGAATGCTAGCTACATTTGATGGGCTAACTTCCAATATTGGTCGTACAATTGAGCTGGTAGCCTCTGGTATTTCCGAGGCTCTTATTACAACGCAGACGGGTCTCGTGATCGCCATCCCAGGGCTGGTCATGATCTACCTTGTCCAGAAGCGCCGCAACAACTTGCAAATGCTCTTTGTCCGTCTGGAAAGCCTTTCAATGCAAGCCTTCGAACAGCGCGGAGGTGCAGTCGCATGAAGTATTCCAGATTGAGAGGTGGCACCAGCCATGAAGTCCGAGGCATTAATATCTCCCCTCTGATCGACATGGTCTTTATCCTGCTGATCTTTTTCATCGTTGCTGCAGTTTTCGTTGAAGAGCCCGGAGTTCAAGTTCGGCGCCCCGAAGCGGTTACAGCTAGAGACCTTGAAAAAAACAGTATCTTACTGGCGATTACCGCAGACGAAGAAGTGTATTACGGTGGAGACTCGATTGGCATTGATGGGGTAAGGCCTCTTATTCGTCGCCTGCTGCGCGTTCGGCAAATGCCTGTCATTTTACAAGTTGACCAAGCCGCAGATGGAGAGGCCCTTGTCCGAGTTATTGAAGAAGCCCGCATTGCTGGGGGAGCAGTTTCAGTCGCAACACAAGGTTAGGGATGAAAAAGAGCCGTTTTAAAGTGCGCACTGAGGCTAAAGAGATAGAGTTATCTCCTTTGATCGACATGGTATTTATACTCTTAATCTTCTTCATCGTGACCACTGTTTTCGTTGACGAGCGTGGCTTTGAGACCGCTCAATCAAGGCCCGCTCAGGAATTGCAGGAAGAGAAAGAGCCACTTATCTTCTTGATTCGCGCGAACGGGAGGGTCGAACATCAGGGTCGCCCTGTTGGTCTTGCTGGAGTGGCCTCACAGATTCGCAACCAAGTGGGCCGAAGCGATCAACCTGTCGTCATTCAAGTTGAGACCGGTGCCAAGTCAGGCCTTGCGATTCAGGCCATGGATCGGGCACGTAGCGCTGGGGCCAACATCATCAATTTTTCCAAGGCATTCCGATGAAGCCTCCTGCCTACAAGCCTACTTCTGAGAAACTCTACCGGTTGCAGGCAGTTGGCGTGGCTCTTTTTTTGACCGCTTTATTGTTCTACTTGCTACCGCTTACGCAGATTCTAGGAGGCAAGCCAGAAGAATTACTGACTCTCCAGCCTGTGGATTATGCGGACCCTCCACCAAAACCACAGCTTGAAGAAGAGCCAGAAGTAGAGGAGGAGCCTGAACCTGAACCGCTCCCTGAGCTAGATGATCCCCCTCCACCAAAACCTGAGCTGGCCAGCCTTGCAGTCGACCTCCGCACAGGTCCTGCCTATGTCGATCAGGCTTTTGATCTGGGAAGCTTTGGAGTTGCGCCTGATGTCGGCAAAGACCTTATCTTCGAAATTGCTGACCTAGATCGTATTCCTCGTTGCATAAAGCCTGGCCAACTTGTTTATCCAGCTGAACTCAAACGGTTCCAGTTAGAAGGAGAAGTGCGGCTCATGGTGCTTATTAGCAAAGAAGGTCGCGTTAAGGTGGTAGAGGTGGACAAATCGGCTCATCCTACTTTCGAGCGAGCTGCAATAAAAGCCGCTGAGTCTTCTCTCTACGAGAGTCCCGTAAAGGATGGTCTCCCTGTCGCAGTACGCTTCTATCTCCCTGTTAAATTCAAGTTTCGAGATTAGCCGATGAAGATATTTACCTCTGCCAGTCTATTGTTTTTTCTCTGCTTGCTTGCGCTTTCAGCTCAGGGTTCCAATCGATACAGCCCGTACACCTTAGACAGCTTCATGGGCGATTATGGGTTTGTTCCTCGTCGTACTGAAGCTGAGCCTCGGATTACAAGCGAAGACAATGAACTGCTTATCCAAGTCAAAAAGCTCTCCGTTGACGAACTGCCAGCAGCAATTCAGCTACTTCAGAACAAAATACAAGGTGACCCTGCCTGCAGTGCGGTTTTTGATTTTGCCTTGGCTACTCTACAGTTTCAACGCGGTCAGCATGATGCATCCGTTACTCATTACGAAGCTGCGCTCAAGAAGTTCCCAGCCTTCCTCCGTGCCCGGAAGAACCTCGCTTTCGTGTATATAAAAAAGAACGACTTTTCTAAAGCTGCCGGTAGTCTCGCCAATGCTCTATCTCTAGGGGATGCTGATGCCGCGACTTACGGAATGATCGGATACTGTCACCTTATGCAGGGTAAGTATAGCTCTGCTGAAAATGCCTATCGATTTGCCTTGGTTCGAGATCCAGAAAACAAGGCGATTCGCAATGGCCTTGTCCGTTGTCTTGAGGCGATGGGGCGGAACAAAGAGACCGTCGCTCTGCTTGACGAACTAATTCGCGACCATCCTGATGATCCTGCCTACTGGCTTACTCAGGTGAATTCGCTAAACCAACTTGGTGAGCACCGCAAGGCTGTAGCAAATCTCGAAATTCTTCACCGTACAGGAAAAGCTACTGCACCGGCCTTATTGCTTCTTGGCGATCTTTATCTTAATCTTGAGCTTCCCACCCGAGCCTTCATCGCCTACAAGGCTGCCCTTGATCTCGAGGGCAACTTGCCTCCTAGCCACTACATTCGAGCCGCAACTCATCTGGCTGACCAGAAAGCCCATGAAGAGGCTGACAAGTTTACTGCCGCGATTCAGAAAAAGTACTCCAGCCTGTTACAGGGTGCGGACCAGCTTCAGTTCCTCAATCTTCGTGCCCGTCTTCACATGGCCAAAAATGAAGCACCTCAGGCGGCCCAATTGCTTCAGGAACTTGTCGAAAAAGATCCTCATAATGGCGAAGCTCTCATACTTTTAGGGCGAACTCACATTGCACTTCAAGACCCAGACCGTGCTGCCATCGCCTTTGAGCGTGCAGCCCGTACTGATACCCATGGTGCTGATGCGTTAGTGGAATATGCCCGGCTGTTGGTTGGGCAATCGAACTACTCAGAGGCTACGAAGCTCCTTCAACAAGCTCAGCAGATCGAGCCTCGTCCGCGAATAGGTGAATACTTGGATGCTGTTAGTCGCGCAGCCCGCAGTCAGCGTTCCTTGCAGGAGTAATGGACTCGCCGTGAGTTTCATGCGAACTGATCTCTAGTTACTTTTCTAGGAACTTACCGATTTGACGATATTTATCATAGCGTGCTTGCAGTCTCTGTTCGGGACTTAACTTCTCGAGCTTTGTCAAGTTAGACAGCAAGTGCTTTTTCAGGGTAGAAGCCGCTGCCTTTCGGTTTTGATGTGCACCACCAAGAGGCTCAGGAAGCACTTCGTCAGCGACTCCGAGTTTGATGAGGTTTTGGGCGTCAAGCTGTAGTGCCTCTGCAGCGTCCGGAGCATGAGCACGATCCTTCCATAGGATGGCAGCACAACCTTCAGGAGAGATTACCGAATAGTAAGCAAACTCAAATATCAGAACTTTATCAGCAACTGCCACACCTAAAGCTCCACCTGAACCACCTTCTCCAATAACCGCGCTTAAAATGGGCACCTTGATAAGCGCCATATCCCTAATATTGACTGCAATAGCCTCAGCTACATGTCGCTCTTCGGACTCTACGCCTGGATAGGCTCCGGGTGTGTCTATTAGGGTTATGATAGGTAGACCGAATTTATCAGCCAATTTCATCAACCGTAGTGCCTTACGGTAGCCTTCGGGACTGGGACAACCGAAGTTGCGAAGGATATTCTCCTTCATATCCCGCCCTTTCTGCTGACCGACCACCATAACCGTCTTTCCATCAAGCTTTGCGGTTCCGCCAATAATTGCAGGATCGTCTCTGAAGTTCCGATCCCCGTGAAGCTCCTGAAAATTTTCAAATGTATTTTCAATGTAATCTAGCGCGTACGGACGCTGCGGATGCCGAGAGATCTGTACCTTCTGCCAAGAGGTGAGATTGTTGTAGACCTCTTGAATCTTAGCATCGATCTTCTCACGTGCAGACTTGATTTCTCGGTCTAAATCCAACTTGTCCTCCTCTGCCATTTGACGGAGGTGGTGATATCGATCCTCTAGTTCTCGGATCGGTTGTTCGAAGTCAAAAACGTAGGCGCTTTTGGGCATGGGTCGGGTTTTCAGAAAATTCTCGTTAATTGTCAACGCACAGCCTGCTTTATTGTCCCAGATAACAATAAGGCGCGCATCCTACCCCAAGGATGCGCGCCACTATTGATCATGAAGAATTGTGCGAAACCTACCCCAGAATTTCGCACAACCGCGAACCCACTTGATTTTATTTTCGAAGGCAAGGGGAAACGCTTTTGTATTCAAATTTTTAATAGGAAATCTGATGCCGACTTATCTCCGTGAGGCATTAATCTCTCGTTTAGTTCATAGGAGAGATGGTAAGAATATCAGGTTCATTCAAAATTGTCCCGATATTGTAGAGCACGAGCTCCCCCATGGTGCGGCATTCTCGGAAAATTTTATTGTCATGGTATTCCGTCAATTCTTCCCGCAATTGCTTGATTTTCTCAGGAGTGGATAGGGTCTCGCCACACATGCAAGACATGAGTTCAGACATTTGCTGGCGTGAAGAGCGATACCGACGCCTGATCAAATTTCTCTCCTCATCTTGATACTGTTGCATGGTTTCGTAATTCAGAGCCTGGGTACACAGTTCAACGATAGGATTATTATCTTTGAAGAATTGCGGCAGGTAGAAGGATCTTCTGCCTTCATACGACTGCTGGTCGAAATCAATTGGCCGAACCCTGTATTGAATTTCCTCAAAATCCGGAGTCATATCCACAATGTAGTTGTAGGAACGCATATCTCCGAGAAGTCTGATAAAGCACCGCTCATTGAATTTTACGAATTCCTTTGCAATTCGAACTTTATTGAGTCCTGGGTGGTCTTTGTAACGCTTGATGTACTCGTCACCAGGAATGCCTGCAATATGCTCCTCGATGAGGGTGCCCCCATCGATGAGAAAATTCATGGCATTCGGGGACAAGATGTGCTCAAGTGCGAGTCCATAAATCCGAGATGCATCTGCTCTTTTGATGTAATAGTAGTCGTAGTTGTCGTTGAATTGATTGACGATTCGTATTCGAAATGGGCACGAGTTGCCGAATGCACAGTAATCTATGCGATCCACCATCAAGTGCTCGGCATCCGATAGTTCGCCACCTGTTTTAAGCTTAACGTAAGTCTCGGCTAATGCTTTGTTTAGCCTTTCGCGAACTTGAGATTCATAAATTGGACTCTCCCATAGCGAATCCTCCAGCAAAGGGTATGATGATTCAAAGTTCCGGAGAGCTTCGTAAGTTGCGCTTAGTTTTAGTGAACGCCCGTGTTTCTTTAGAAAATCTGTCAGCTCACGTCCGACAGGGAAGAAGAGTTTTCGCTTTAAGTTTTCCTCCATCATTAGGGCAGGGGAGGGCTTAACATTGATTTCACCTCAATTAGCTCGTGCCTCATCGGCCATTTTCTGAGCGACCATGGAGATCTCAGCGGCTTTAAAAGCGTGCTCTTGAGTCATTGAGGTCTCGGTACCGTTAAGACAGTCTTCAATTAATTGGCCAAAAAAAGGAAAGGCTACCTGGCCCTTGCATTCGATGAGCTTTTCACCTTCGCCATCGACTAGAAAGATCTTATCAGAACCACCACGAGTAACGTCGCAGTATTTCCGGACTTCCATGGTGCCCTTTTTTCCCACTACGAAGACTCGGCCATCACCCCAGAAGCTGAGTCCATCTGGAGTGAACCAGTCAACTCGGCAGTAGCAAGATGCCCCAGTATCAGCAGTCAAAGAAGCTTCCCCAAAGTCTTCAAGACCGGGTTTGTCGGGTGATGCAAAGTTCTCAACCCTTGCCGAGTTGACAGTGGCATCGCTGGCTCCGGCATAGGTTAGGAATTGCTCAAATTGATGAGAGCCTATGTCAGTAAGAATGCCGCCATATTTATCTTTTTCAAAGAACCAGTCTGGACGCTTGTCTTTAGAAAGGCGGTGTGGTGCCATGATGAGTACTTGCACTACGTCTCCGATAATTCCGTCTTTGATCATTTCCCCAGCGTGAAAGCCTGCCTCCTGATGCAATCGCTCCGCATAGTAGACCATATACTTTTTTCCAGAAGACTTAACCTTGGCTCTAGCATCAGCGAGCTGCTCCAGCGTAGTGAAAGGTGATTTATCCGTGAAGTAATGTTTGCCAGCATCGAGCACCTGTAGGCCAATGGGTCCTCGGTCACAAGGAATCGCAGCTGCCGAGACGAGTTGGATCTCTGGATCATCAAGGATACGACAAATATCATCTACAGGTTCGGCTTGTGGGTAGGATTTGCAGAATTCTTTTAAGCGCATCGGGTCAGTGTCGAAGACGTATTTCATCTCCGCACCGGCTTCAATCAATCCGTTGCACTGGCCATAGATGTGGCCGTGGTCTAGGTGGGCAGCGGCGAACTGAAATTCACCTGGCCCAACTACGGGTTCTGATTTGCCCTTTGGGGCGTAATTCATGCCTTCTGATCGTGCCATTCTTAAACCCTAGGGTTATGATATCGTTACTTCGAGTCTGGGTTAGCAGAAAAACCTGCGGAAAGAGCTTATGGTTTGTTGCGCAGCATCGTCAGGGTTTGGCCAGTCAAAAGCCTCAGCAGAAACATATCGATCATAACCAATATCTTGTAGGACTTTTGCCACAGGGGCTACATCCAGATGGCCATTACCTATGGGCCGCCTGTTGCTGTCTGCAAAATGAACATGTCCAACATGGCGTGCCGCTGATTTAAGAGCCTCCGCGATGTTCGCCTCCTCAATATTCATGTGGAATAGGTCGGCAAGGAGCACGACCCCGTCTGTGGTGAGGCCATCTAAAAACTCCGCGCCGTCTTCCAGTCGGTTGAAGAGGTTGGTTTCGTAGCGATTGAGAGGTTCGTAAATTAATTTCACGCCCTTTAGAGTGGCATGACTGCCGAGAATTTCGAGGCCTTCTGCCAAATGCCTCAAGGCTTCATCGCGGTCACCGCCATGCATACCCTGCATTGAGCCAATGATTGCCGGTGCCTTGTATTGCGCCCCGAAGTCGATCATCGACCTAATGAATTTGATCGCGCTTGCACGAACGCTCGAGTCGGGGTCAGTAAGTGTCAAACCGCGAATAACTTTGCCCGCGCCAGTACCCACCGCGGCAAGTTCAAGATTGTTTTCGGATAAAGCCTTTTCTAGGCCATCTGCCTCTGGGTCAGGCGTAAATAATTCGACCGCATCAAACCCTAAATTTGCGGCCTTCCGGCAACTAGTGGACAGATCGTCCCAAAGAACCCATGGACCTCCGCGCAAAGCGGGCACTAACGATACAGTAATGGCTGATTTTATCATGATTTGTAAATAGAAATATAAGCAATATATAAATATATTAAGGGGTATTTTTTAGTCCATATCTAATACCATCTTTATAATTTTGGAGGGGTCAGCGGCCCACTCCTTCATAGCCTGTGATGCTTGCTCGATACGGACTGTCCGGCTGATCACTTCACTCACCGGAAACTTGCCCTCCTCCTCAAGTAAATCAATCACGTCATGAAATTCTGTCAGGGCATTCCTGGAGCCAAAGATATTCAATTCCTTCTGCACAAAGAGCTTTGTGTCGTATTCGACGGCTTCCTTGGCGTATCCTATGTAAACCACCCGTCCCGTGAAAGCCACCTCTTCGACACACGCTCGGAATGTAGCCGGTAGTCCAACGGCTTCAATACATACAAGAGGTCCATCTCCTCCTGTTATTTCTAATTGCTTATTATGAAGATCTTCATTTAAAGAGTTAATCGTATATGCAGCTCCTGCCTTGCGGGCTACGTCCAATTTCTTTTCGTCGATATCTACTGCGATAACCTTAGCTCCTTTTCGCGCGGCGCCAGCGACAGCACCAAGGCCGACGATCCCACAGCCAAACACCATCACATGTTCCCCCGCAGCAACTCGGCCACGATTTGCTGCATGAAAACCTACTGTTAGCGGCTCTACGAGGGCTAACTCGACATGGGATAGCTTGTCGGAGCGATATAGCTTGCTGTGAGGAACGGTGATGTAACTGGTCATCGCTCCTGGTCTTCTTACCCCCATAGTCCGGTTGTCTACTGCAGCATTTCGAAGTCCTCTACGGCAGGGCAAGCAGTCGTCTAAATCGTCTGCACCGGCTTGGTATGGGTTCAGCGTCACCCGTGTTCCTGCTCCAAATTCCTCTGGGACACCAGTTCCAATTGCTTCGATGGTAGCCCCCACCTCATGCCCAATGATCATGGGGTATTGTTGCATGGGAAAAGTGCCGCGGAATGCATTGAGGTCACCTCCGCAAAAGCCTACCTTGTGAATGCGCAAAAGCGCCTCGCCTTCTTGAGGCTCTGGTTTTTTTATCTCCTGAATCTCAGATTGGCCAGGGTTGGTTATAGCAAATGCTTTCATGGGAAGTGCAGAATTCAAAAAACTCTTTCTCATTACAGCGTTTCCCGCAAATGAAAAGCGGGAAAACTTTCCGACCTTCCTTCGGGCATTATACAAGCTTACAATTCCTTATTTAAAATAATTTCAAAAATAATGAGCTAACCGCTTGCGTTCCCACCATAGGTGGATTATTTATGTGCATCTTTAATTTCCTATCCCCCATAGAAATTTCGTAATTTATATTAATAAGCGGCTAATACCCTGCCTACCCCTAACACTAACTCCCTCTTACAGAGCTGGCGAAATTTTCATACCACCAACCCCTTTCAATTTACAGGCTCGCCTGTGGCAAAAACAAAAAGTCAACCTATCCAATACCATGAAAAAACAACTACTACTCATTGTACTCCCTATTTTGCTGGGAGCTTTTGCCCTCCATGGACAAGATCCCAATGATCCTGCACCCGACCCGAATGATCCGATGGATACTGCACCCGACCCGAATGATCCGATAGATACTGCAGATCCGAACGACCCCGACTACCAAAATGGTGAAGGCGGCAACCGCACACCTGTTGTTGAAAATGTCACCGCTGCCCAGATCGAAGGCACAAAGCTCATGGAAATCTTCTATGACCTCAAGGTATCCGACAATCGCGACTGTGTTGTGACCGTTAAGTGGTCCACTGATAACGGTAACAGTTTCCCTCTGACGGCAACAGCATTGGTCGGTGCTGCTGGCCCTGGCGTGGTTCCTGGCGATGGTCTCAAGGT
>Ga0163109_10003515_pt1 | contig 11975 bp, 8 predicted proteins | sample CRUFie1St13metaG_FD_108704 | JGI IMG/M metagenome (GOLD analysis project Ga0163109, IMG submission 108704) | Marine microbial communities from the Costa Rica Dome - CRUD Field 142mm St13 metaG | ecosystem: Environmental > Aquatic > Marine > Oceanic > Photic zone | place: Costa Rica: the Eastern... | reverse complement strand
TGGACTAGAGTCCCACCGACGGGACCTCTGTCTCCTGCCATCCCCTATCTTTCCGAAGGGCAGCACTGACTTCCCCCTCCTCTTTTTCTATCTCATTCTTTGTTTCTGCGTTCCATCCATCTCTCAGGGCGTTCTGAACCAGATCGACTCCATGTCAGCGAGGCTGGCGATCTACTTCCCAGGAAACACCAAGGAGGACGAGGAGGCCAAGGAGACCATTTTGCGGTATGGCGTGCTGAGCGTCAAGCTTCTCTTCAAGGACGCGAGGGAGGTGGACTCATGGAACATCCAGGACAGGAAAAGGCTTGGGTGCGACAACTTGAGCGACCTGGTGGATGAGGGCCTGCTCCATCCTCACGAGAAGGAGCTCCTGAAGGACTGCCCCAGTCGTGCCCAGGTCGTGTGGGTGTGGATCGCCTCGCTCTTCACCAAGTGGTGCCTGGACGGCCGCCTGCCCAACCCCCTTGAGAACCAGAACACAATCCTGGAGGAGTGCAACACCGCGAGAAACAACATCGCGATGATTCTGGCCCGGGTCAACACGCAGTACCCCATGTCCTACAGCCACCTCGTCATCACCATGGTCAAGGTCCTGCTGATCATCCAAGCCGCTGTGGCGGGTTACATCTTCACCCTGGCCGTCTTCACGGGATACTATTACTGGATGTGCACTCAGGTACGGCCCCCTCCCCGGTGTTCCTTGGATCGCGCCACCCCGACCTTAATCACTGACTCCAGTTCGCCACCACTCTAGTTCGTTTACCTCATCGTCTGGACCATCTTCCACCAGGCCATGATCGACATCAAGGAGCACATTACGAACCCATTCAGAGATAACCCCACGGATTTCTCGGCGATGATGCAGGCAGCGCGGAGCATCAACACCTGCAGGGCCTTCTTCAAGGCCGGACAGCACCCCCCTTACGCGCACAAGAACAGGACGAACCCGGCAGCCCTGCCCCCGCAGCTCATTGTCAGGCAGATCATCAGCTCGAGGCTGAAGAAGCGCATGCACCACCATCAGGGCTCCAGCCCCTTGGGCACCCCTGGCGGCGCGAGGGTGAATCCAGTGCGCCACCCGGATCCCACGAGCCCTGGGAACAGCGGAAAAAACTTTGAGATACTCTCGCCTACGAGGCAGCAACAGACTCCTCCGGTAACCCCGCCGAACGCGGCGACCCCCAAGTCCAACGAGAGGAACACCTACTTGTAGTGAAAAAGCCTAGTCTACATTACATGCTACATATTCAAGTAGAGAAAAAAGATGAAGGACTGCTTAAGCGAAGAGATGCCTGTACAACGTTCCCGCCAGGGTGTACTCGTGGTCCCCGTCCTGCCTCACGTAATCCCTGATGAGCTTGGACGACAACTCCCCGACCTTCTCCCCCAGCGTGAAAGGTTTTTCGAAGAGGTTTTTCGTCACCTCCAGAGTCCAGTCATTGTTCCACCTCCTGTCCTCGAACCACTGCACGAGCGCGACGGGCGACAGGGGGGACTGCGGCGACAACATCATTTCCGTCTCCTGCTGCGCCCTCTCGTACTGCTGGGTCCTTTCCCTCGCCATCGAGAGGGACCCGCTCAGCACGGAATTCTCAAATGCCAGCGCACTGTTCTCCTCCAGCAGCTTCAGCCTCTGCTCCTCGCACGCCGTGATCATCATCTGCAGGGCCTCCACCTGGTCCGACAGGTCCTGGTTGTCCCTCATCAGGATCTGCTTCGCTCGGTGCAGCGCCTCGGCCTGCTTGGCCACCAGGTTCTCCACGCCCAACGCTTCCTCAACCCCCTCGCCCTCCGCCGCGGCAGGACTGGCCGGCGCCGTCGAGGCCTCCGATTCCGACTCGTACACCTCGAACCCCTCGGTCTGGACGCCCTTGTCCTCGAGCTGGAGCGCAAGGAATGCCAGTCCCGTGGCGTCCCCCCTCTCCACCTCGCGCAGCCCTCCTGGCGTGCTGCTGCTGTTGTTGTTGTTGTTGTGGTTCCTCCCGCGCAATTCCTTGAGCACACTGCGACAGCGCTCCGCCTCCACGTCGAAGTCCGGGGCGGCCGCCACGGCCTTCGACCTCTTCGACTTCTGCCCACGTCTCCCCATAATCCCTCCCTCACCCTCTCCTCGTCGCCGCGCTCGAGCGGCGCTTCCTGCACGCCCTTTTCGCGTCGGGTCCTGCCCCTCGCAGCACCGCAGGGCCCCGCGCTTTCCCCCATCTGTGAATTCAAAATTGCGGATAACGCATCCATCCTCATTCATCAAAAAAGTTGAGGTCTTGCCGTTTCATTATCAATTATTGTATTTGTTAATCAGTTTGACGCTCGCCGACCGTCGGCCGGGTCACTCCAAGTTCGGCAGCCACTCCACGGTGCCCTGGGACGAGTTCAGGTCGACCTCAAAGTCGTGGTCCACCTCCGGAAACGAGTTCGCCCTCATGTGCTTGGGCATACTTGCCAACGCGGGATTCCTCGCCTTCCTCGTCCACTGCTGCTCTGAGGGCTTCTGCTCCCGGGAGGCGTGGGCAGGGGAGGCCTGGGCCCGAGATCCGCCTCCTCCTCCACCGCCGTTGTTGGAGGCCATGAACGGAGAGTAGCTCCCAACAAGAGACCCGATGAGGTCGGCCTGGTAGAGGCTCGAACCGTAGCTGTTGGACCCTGAAGGCGTCTCCCTCCGCGACCCACGATGCCCGCGGCCGTGATGTTGGTGGTGACCGCCCCCTTGGCCCGCGGGGACGTACTCATTTCTCGAGTACCTGGTCGCTGAGGCGGGCCCGGGCAGCGGAGGCCTGCGATGGGAGGACCCGCCCGACAGCCGGCCCTCTCGCCTGTTGGGCGGCACGTACCTCCCCGTCGCGCTACCCGACTCGCCGTTCGGGTGCTGCGCCGCCGCCGCCCTCTCCGTCAGTCCCGAGGCGTCGTTGCGGTCCAGCGAGGACTTTCTGAAGCTGGCGTAAGCATCCCTGCCCTTCGGCAAGTCCCCGGGCCCACCATTCTTGTCGAAGCTCCGGCGGCCCCTCACCACGTAGTGACCGTCCCCGCTCCCTCCTCGGCTTCTCCTCGGCTGGCGCCCGGCCGGCGGCCTGTCCTTGGCACCCTGCGCCGCGTGAGATTGCCTGCCTTCACAATCTGAGTTCTTCCTGCTCGAAGACAAAGGCTCAGGCTCGCCGCCCTCCGGCTTTCCCGCAGAACCTGCCGTGTTCGCTCTCCTCCGCAGCATTCCCTGCTTGTCGGCCACCGAGATGAAGTCCTCGTCCGAGACCGAAGAGTCTTGATTCTGTTGGGCTGAGTTGTTCGTGTGGCCGGAGTGGTCCTGCCTCTCCCGCTCAACCTTTGCCCGCACAGCCGCAATGGTCGCGGCAGTGCTGATGGGCTCCGACCCCTGGGTGCCCCTCTTATTGCGCTCCTCGCGCTTCTGGGCGCTCGCTCTCTGCTTGGCTTGCTTCGCCCTGGCCTTCTGCTGGTCTTGCTCCTTCTTTGCCTTCTTCTTCTGGGAAAGGAGGCTCCTCGCCCGCCTCAGCGTGGCTGGGTCGGCGTTGTTCACCTCCCCGAGCGCCTGCTCGAGCTTGTGGATCTCCCCCGAGGCGATCGCGACGCGCAAGCGCTGCGTGTCCTGCGAATTCTCCCGGCTGGGCTCCTTCTTCCAAAGGCCGTACTTTGCGACCCTCCTGCGAAGGGACTTCCTGTTCTTCCACAGCATCCAAGACCCACAGTAAATGACGATCATGAACACCAGGATGATGGGCACGATCGGGTCGTCGCCCTTGGACTCCCCCACGAAGGCGGTGGCCTCCTTCTGCAGGTCCCTCTCCAGCCTGCCGTTGCCGAATTCAAAGTCGCTGACAGTGCTGCCCCCGCCACCGTGCGAGCCGGCCCCAAAGCCGCCCGCAGAGGCCTGCTTACCCTTCCCGGACTCCAAGTCCAGCTGCTCGCCCACGCTCGGGTTGCTGCACGACGAGAAGCCCTCGTCCCTGCCGGGAAAGTCGAGGCCCTCTCTGACGACATTTCTAATCCACCTCTCCTCCTCGTTGAGGGAGGGGAACCTCGCCTTCTTCACCGGCTGCCTCAGCGGCACTCCCTCGCCGTCCACGTCCACGCACTGCACCATGCGCTGTAAATCGGGGAAGAAGAACGAGTCGCAAGGCCCGCCCTCCGTCTTGGAGTAGCATGGCCTGGCTAGGCCCTCGTGAAGCAAAACTGCCGCGTCTTGCGTCAACATCGGGGACGACAAGAACGCCGATAGCTGGTGCAGCACGATGCTTGTGGACTGCTGCAGGATCTGGTTCTGGGTGCACTTGCCGATCTCGGCGTCCCTGATGGCCTCGTCTACGTTGAAGGTGACCCCAGACTGGACCGCCTCCATGATCTTGCCCCGAAAGTCAAAGTCGTTCTCGCAGCTGGCGCACTCAAGCCCCACGTCCGCCACGATCTCCTTGAGTTGGCCGCTCGTGGCGGTCGGGATGGTCTCCTCAAGCGCTCCGAGGATGTCCATGTGCAATATGTTGGTGTACTCGTTCTGGTTGACGCCCAAGTTGTCCAACAAATACAGCTCCATTGCGGTGTCCAGTGCAAAGTGGCTCTTCATCAGCTGCCTGATGTCCTGGTTCTTGTACCCATCCTCAAGGCAGGCCGCCGCCAGTAGCACGAAGGAGTCCGCGAGCTCCTGCCTTTGGTGCTTCACCACGGCCTCCGGGTCCAGCAGGCTGGAGTGCCACCGAGTCAGTGCCTGCTCCACTCCGAAGGGGAAGAGCTGGAGGGTGATGGCCTTGTCCATGGCCTCCTCGGCCTCTTCGTACTTGGCCTCTTTGAAGAGCGACCGTGCCTCGGCGCGCAGCCTGGCGGCCCGCAGAAGGTTCGGCCAGTCGTCCGTCTGAGACTGGGCCCACTCCTGGAGGTCTGAAAAGTGGGCGCTCTGCCCGTCTACCTTGCGGCACGCCTCGCTCGCCTTGTCTCCGGCGCTCTCGCACTCCTCGTGTGAGACGAGGAGGTGAGAAATTCGCGAAAGGGTGCCCAGCCTCCACTGGTCCTTGAGGACGGCGACCGCCCTCTTGCGGACCTTGCCCTGGTCGGTAGCGCTCGCCACCGAAGTTGCGCAGGACAATACCAGCAGTGCGGCTGACAGGGCCGCCACCCTGGTCGTCGAAAGCAGCTTGGGCCTCATGGTCGGGCAGGTGTGCCGCTCGCTCGCCGGTCCGCGTGTGCGGCCTCTCTCTGCGCCACACTCTACGCAGTCTCAGTGGTGCAGGCCCGCCTGCCGGTTGCCGTCCGCAGAGGCCTTGGAGCCTGCCTGTTCTCCGCCATGATCAACCCCCCACGAGGAAGAGCTCGCGGGTGCCCTCCCAATTCTTGCAATTCCTCGGACGGACGAGGGATGGAGGCCTTCGCACCACACCCACACGGAACCACACCGGCCCTCGTGCGCTTTTGTCCTCCACGCTCTCCCCTTCGTCTGTATCCGTCGCTCCGCGGTGACCGCGAGTGAAGCGTCCAGGCGCTTCTCCTCGGTGTGCCTTGCCTTGGCACAGCTCCCCGCGCCTCGAAGGCTCTCCCTCGTCGCACCAAGGGCTGCCTCCCCTCCTCGTCGCGGTACCCTCTCCGGTGCCGCTTCTCTACAGCCTGCTCAGCCTTCTTACCCGTAAAGCTCGCTGCTCTCCTGGCTCCCACCCAACTCGGCCGGTTCTCAGCATCCAAAATCAAAACATACATCAGGACACAGGAAGAATGGCTGCGTCCCAGTGAGACGTTTACACGACACACAAGGCAATTGTAGTGTGGATACACTACAGGATTACAACTCGTCGTTCCTGCAGACCAGGAAAGGAATCTTGAAGTAGTCATATCAACTCGAGAAAAGGAGGCCAAGATCGGCATGCTTGGAAATCTTGGAAATCTTGAAATCTTTCGGTTCGGGAATATCGGGGAAATCGCCAGCGAAAAGAGATAGATATTCCAAGTGTATTCCGGAGATGGATGAAAAGTAAAAAAAGGGCTCGGGGCGGGCGGACGGACAGCGAAGGAGCGCAGCCCCGACCGCACGCGCGCGCGCGCGAGAGAGAGAGAGAGAGAGAGGGAAGGGAAGGGGTCCAACGGCACGCGTTCAGTCCTTTCGGTCTCGCCCGCGTTGAAGCGTTGTGGTCACTCAGGGACGGGCACGAGTTCCGTTCGTCACCGTGGTGAAGGGCGTGGAGTAGGTGGGGAGGCGCGCCAAGGGTGTAATTATGGAGTCGCGTCTTGCGAGGACTCTCGCCCCGATGAGGCGCCACCATGTCTCCCGCCCCGCGAGCGCGGTCAGGGGGGCGGCCGCCGTGGCGCGCGCGAGGAAGCGCGACAAAAACTTCGTGGGGGCCACCGCCAGCTTCGACAGCGCGGACTTTGGTCTCGAGGAGGAGGAGGAGAGGGTCAGGGCCGAGGCCGAGGCGCGGCGTCCGCCGACGGAGGAGCAGGAAGCCAAGCGATCCGGCCGCAGGGGCGACGACCAGCTCACGCTGTCCCTGCTCCTGCCCTTCGGCGAGGGCGGCCTCCCGCCCAAGGGCAAGACCCGCTTCCAGAAGGAGGAGGAGTGCGACCCTTGGACGCAGAACTGCAAGACGGAGGCCCACGTGTGGGAGAGCAAGTGTCCCAAGTGCTTCGGCACGGGAACCGTCATCGCCGGCTCCAGGGGACACCGCACCCGCAGGAGGGCGAGAAGGTACGGCGCCGGAGGGGCAAGCTTCAGCTCCCTGTCGACTTGCCCCAAGTGCCTCGGCACAGGGTACGTCCGCCACTCGAGCGCGAGGACGATCCCAAGCCCGTTTCCCAACGGAAGCTCTGCTGGCGACACCAACGTTGCGGCTGCGAGGGGCTCCATGACGTTCGAGTCGGGAGATTTCGACGAAAACAAGTAGGCCCGGGGCGCGCTTGCGGAGGGGAGAGATCCTCAGGCGGACCAACGCAATACTCATTCTTTTACCATTATTTTTTTTTCCTGTCACAAGTTGCCTGTAAAACTATTACTACGACTACGTTCGACGTTCGACTTTCGCCTTCCGTTACTGATCCGTGGCAGTGATTTTTCTCAGGACGAGAAGATGGCGCAAGAGGACTCCGCGGGAGCCCTGCTGAGGGCGCTAAACCGGCTGCGGGAGATGGACGAGCGCTTCGCCAGAATCCTTTCGGACCCTCACGCGTATCGGTTCCAGTGCGTGCTCACGGACTGCAGATGCGGAACCTCTGGAACCTCTAAGTCGGACTCCCCGTCTCCCCGGCTGGAGAAGTACAGGTGCGACGAGGAATACTTCTACCCGGCGAGCACGATCAAGCTCTGCGTCGCAGTGGCGGCCCTCCACCTCGTGCACAGGGTGAGGGTAGCCCACGTGCCGGACTTCGAGCTCACGACTCCGTTACGGTTTCGCTACGCGAGGGATGATGATGGTAGCACCAGGTCTTTCCATGAAATATCGCGGGACGACACGAACAGGAGCGGCGGGGTCATCACGCTCGCCCACTTGATCCGCAACGTCTTCCTCGTGTCGAGCAACGGCGCGCACAACCTTCTGCTGGATTTCGTGGGCAGGAGCACCCTCCGCCAGTTTCTGTTCGCACATCTCGGCTACAAGCACTTTCGAGTGGACTGCTACCTACAGGACTCCGAGTTCGGGCCAAGGCCGGGAGACCGGCTGGTCGGCGTGGAGGCCTCGCTCGCGTCGGGTGCGGTGGGGTTACCGTTCGGCGACGACCTTCTCAACTATGTATTTGACCCGAGACGGCCTCCTGACTCACCACCTGCGCCCCTGTTCTCGGACTACTCGTTGGGATCCAGCTACGTGGTCTCCGAGGGGGACTGGGACCGGGAAAATCTCTTGGAGGAGGCTGGTGGTGTCGTTCAACGGCCTAAGGACATGTCGCGAAAGAACCAAGCCAGTCTCATCGAGCTTCAGGACTTTCTGATCCGCGTTTGCAGGCCGGACCTATTTACCGAGGGAAGGCGAAGGTTCGGTGGTTCCAACAAAGCGCCCGACATCCTGAGCTTCGCGGACCGGGCGTGGCTGACGGAGACCATGTCGAGGAAGACGACCGAATCGTACAACCCGGACTATCGAGAGGGCGGCGCATACGCAGAGGACTGGAACAAGCTATTCCTTCCCGGCGTTTTGAAGGCCAGGAGCGGGGATGCCGTCAGGATCGCCAACAAGCTCGGCCAGGCCTACGGGTTCACCCTGGACAACGCCATGATCTGTGACGTGGAGACCGGCCGGACTTTCTTTCTCGCAGCTTGCGTGTACACCAACGAGAACGGCACCCTGAATGACGACGTGTATCAATATGACCTTGGGGAGTCACTCCTCGCCGCCCTCGCCGAGGCCTGTTGCCTCGAGCTGGGAATCAGGGACTGACGGGGTGGCCGCCACGGCACCGTGTAATTATACTATCTTCTCGCGATGCATCAGCACACACGCACACACTCTCTCTCTCTCTCTGGCCGTTTCGCTCCAAGAGGTCAGACATTTCCAAGGCATGCTCCCTCACTGACATGCTGCCGTCCGGCATTCAAAAAACAAAAAACAAAGAATTGGGGTGGAGGCCTCCAAAGGGGATTGGCGCGAACTGGGAGTGCATCATCACGATGGCGAACGAGCCCAAGAACGAGAATGAGGTCGTGCAGAGGTTCACCTCCATGAGGCAGGAGGTGCAGACCCTGTACCAGAAGCTGAGCGAGCTGGACGCCGAACTCCAGGAGCACGAGCTCGTGATCAAGGCCATAAGCGGCATGGAGGAGAAGAGAAAGTGTTTCAGGCTCGTCGGCGGCGTGCTTGTCGAGAGGTACGTGCTGGCGCTTGCAAGATCTGGAGGCCTCGTGGAGGCGGCAACGCTCTCCGCGGAGATCGACGAAATGATCGATCATCGCCTCGCGGGCTTCTCCCGCCGTCACAGAAGCCCCCGGAACCCACGAGCAAGCTCAACCTACCGGTAGTTCACCAGATACTGACTTATTCTCTCTGTCTCTCTCCTTTGGCGGCAGGACGGTCGGGGAGGTGTTGCCCGCCGTGAACACGAATAAGCAGGGGATCGCGTCCATCAAGGAGCAGCTGCAAAAGCAGTTCGATTCGAAGAAGGAGGAGCTCAAGGCTTTCCAGGACAAGTGGAAGATCACGGTGAAGAACGACAACTCTCAGCAGAACGAGGCGGAGACCTCTAGTGGCGACAACAAGGGGATCTTGGCATAGGGGGTTGCCGCTCGTCAATTTGGGGTGGAGATATAGGCAGAGCGCAGAAAGAGCAGTCGCGCCGTGTACAAACAAACTTATTTTCATTAAAGAGATTTTCAACCCTCGCCAGAGGCAACGGCAAAAGGATCAGCCCTTGAGGAGCTTGTGCAGCCACTTGAGCTGCTCGCCCCCGCTGCTCCCGATCGTGTACGCCACGTCATCCGCCGGGACGTTGAGCGCGACCTTCCTGTGCCTGTGCTTCACCGGTGGCTCCGCCACCACCAGCTTCATGCGGCTGAGCTGAGTGACGCTGCCGCTGATCTCAGCGATCTGGGGGTCCTTCAGCGCGTCCCTGTCCGGAAGAACGGACAGAGTGCGCTTGGCCCTCGTCACGAGGCTCTCCAACACCGTCTCCACCGTTCCCGTCTTCCTGAGCTCCAGGATGAGGAATCCCAGCACGATCTTGTCGAGCTCTGGCAGGGCCTCCAAGAGCTTCATGTGGCTAGCGCCGAACATCTCTTTGATGGCGGCGTCGATGTGACGGATGGTGACGCCAGCTGCCTCGGTAGACCCCGCCCCGCCGGCTGCCTCGCACGCCATCTCCGCCCCCCGCCTGCAGAGCTCGAGCGCCCTGCGGACGTCCCCGGAGACCGCTGCCACCTTCCTCGCCACATACTCGATGGCCTGCCTGTCAAAGAGCCCCTCCCCGGACTGGCCGTTGAGGTCCTGCAAGCGCGACCTTATAATCTCCTGGATCTGCTGCTGGGAGTACGGTTGGAAGGCGACCCTCTGAAGGCCAAGCCTGCTTAGCACCCGGGGAAGAAACCTCTCCGGCAAATCAATGGTGTTGGCGATCCCAATGACGCTGATGCAGCTGTTGCGGTGCATGGGCCACTCGAAAATGTTGTAAAGCACGCTCTGAGACCTGGTCACAAGCTGGTCCATCTCGTCCACGAGCAAGATGGTGACCGGCTTGCGTTGGCCCTGCTTCGCAGCCCGGGAACCGCCGGCGGCGTCCGCTGCGTCCCCATCAAAGTACATGGCGTTGAGCTCCTCTGCGGCCCTCATGGGGGTGGTCTGCCAGCCGGTGAGCTGCTCCAGCAAGAACGAGTAGGCGTGCTGCGCCGTGGGAAGCCGCAGGGCGTTCAGCTCCACGAACTGGAACTGAGGGACCTCCTGCCTCTCCGCCTTCTTCTTGAAACGCCTCATCACCTCGAGCACTGTCGCCGTCTTACCGGTTCCAGGCACCCCACTGATGTACAGGCACCGGCCCTGCTGCTGCTGCTGGCGGGACCCGGACCCCTCGCTCAGGCAGCACTGGACGAAGTCCTCTATCTGGCCCATCTCCTCCTCGCGGCAAGAGATGTGCTTCGGGGTGGCGCTCAGCGTGAGAGCCGCCCTTGCGCGCTCCAGCGGGCTCCTGCCCTTGGCGGCCTTCCTCAGGACGGAGGGAACCTCCTCGGCCCCCATGGCGGCGATCCCCTTGCCGCCCACCTTGGCGCTGTGGGACGACAACACCATCCCACCTTGCTCCATTCTCACCCTCCGGCCCCTGGCGCCCGCGCCCGCTCCCCTCCCGGGCCTTCCCTTGCCCAGCTTCTTTCTCCTCAGGCCTACGAGGTAGTCCTCGTCGCCGTCCTCGCCCGCGCGCCACCCCCCACCGCCACCGTAGTCCGACTCGTCCGACGAAAGGTCGGAGAAGTCGCTCCCGTCGTCATCGCCCTCCGGCCTGTCGAGCTTGCTCCACCTCTGGAACCGCTGCCAGGCCGGGTCGTAGGTGTACTCGCAGTAGAACACGTCGTCCCCGCCGTCCTCGTCGGCGTAGGTGGTGGGGGTGCAGACCCTGGCACCGGTCTGGATCACGCACGAGGCCTCGTTCTCGTCGAAGTGGTTGGTGCGGAAGACCTCCCTGGCCCCGTGGTGCCTCTGCCTCCCCGTGTGCGTGTCCTCCGGCAGGTAAAACCACCTCACGGACATCATCAGGTCACCCTCCTTTTGTTTCCCTTTGCCGCCGGGCGACCGCTTTCCCTGCGCCCCGCGGTAGTACAGGCCCTCGATCTTCACCAGACCGAGGTGCTTGGCGAAAAAGTACTCCCTGGCGGTCCTTGGGCCCTCGTCCTCACCCTCAAGCCTTGCGCCGCCCTCGCTGCAGGAAGGGCAGAGCCACTCCCCCGGCGGAATCTCCTCCAGTGGCGGGTCGAGGCACTCCAAGTGGTAGCCCTTGAGGCAACCGTCACACTCGATCATCACCCTCGTCTCGTCAGAGGAGCAACCGCCGCAGACCTCGCACCGGTAGTCCTCTCCGCCGTCCAAGTTGATCTCAGCCGAGCCCAGGTCCACGTAAACGTAGTCCCCGACCCTGAGGACCTTGCCGCCTGACTCGGCCTCCATCACGTGGCGGCGGGGGCCTCTCTGCTCGTGATCCTCGGGCGCCGCGGGGGCGGCTCTGGCCTTGGCAGGCCTGGGAGGCCCTGGCTGGTCACGGGAGGTTCTCCTTCCCGCGCCACTGGTGACCACCTCGACCTCGGACTTCTTCGGCCTCCCCCTCGGCCGCTTCGGCGCCTCTGGAGGCGCGTCCGCAACGACGACGGGAACTTTTCGAGGTCTTCCCCTTGGCCGCTTCGGAGCCGGAGGCGCGTCCGCGTCCAGAGGTATCTTTCTTGGCCTCCCCCTCGGACGCTTTACCACTGGCGGGGCGTTCGGGTCGACGATCTTTCTTGGCCTCCCCCTCGGGCGTTTTACGATTGGCGGCTGATCCTTCGGCACTTTCTTTCGCGGCCTCCCCACGGGCCTCTTGGGCTTCACGGG
>Ga0163109_10003513_pt1 | contig 11977 bp, 10 predicted proteins | sample CRUFie1St13metaG_FD_108704 | JGI IMG/M metagenome (GOLD analysis project Ga0163109, IMG submission 108704) | Marine microbial communities from the Costa Rica Dome - CRUD Field 142mm St13 metaG | ecosystem: Environmental > Aquatic > Marine > Oceanic > Photic zone | place: Costa Rica: the Eastern... | reverse complement strand
GTTACTTTTTTCTTTAAACAAATATTTTTCAACATGATCGTTGAGCGTGTTTTTGTCTGCTGGAAAACGTATGTATTCATATCTTGCACCAACTCCATCAATGCTCAGTTGCATGTCAATTTCTTTAAAATTACTCCACAAGGTCCACCATTCTTCAGCAGGAAATATCTGTCCGTTTGTGGTGTAGTGTAAAGATATATCTTTACTCTGTCCTGTATCAACGTACCTTTGTAATAATCTCTTTTGTTTTTTAATCTCACTTAGAAAAGGCTCTCCGCCTGGTATATCAATGTGCATGACATTGGGCATAGCATCGTAAATTTCACTAGCATCAGAACTTAATTTTTTGACACCAACGTTGTCGACTCCGTATATGTCCATGTATTCCTGTCGCCATAAACTACTTGCTCCACTATGACAAGTAATACATTTAAGGTTGCAGGTGTTACCAAATGCTATAGCCGCAATTAAATAACCTTTGTCTTCGGTATAGGCATCAAATTCAGAAGGCCATCTTTCGTAATCAAGTATACGTTTGCTTTTTATGCCACTTTCTTCTTCTTGCTTGCACCTAAAACAACCAGAAGGCCATTCGTTGTCTAGCATGGCATTTTTGATTTTTTTAAGAAATGCACTGTTGGTATAGTCTGCAATACTGACTTCAGTGATGTTTAATCTTTCTTCACTGGATGCACGATACTTACAACAAGGAGCAATAGTTCCGTTAGGTCTAATGTCTATGCTTGTCCACGGAACCAAACAAAGAGGTTTATTACCGTTGATAGATGTCAATTGCTTCTGCTAGTGTATCGTCACTGCCTGGATCATCATCGCTAACCAGTAAAATGTCTGCGTTATCAACTTTACGAATCACAGTTTCACCATTGCCATCTGCAATTTTGACGCCTCTTGTCCAACGTCCATGTGCGACCATAATCCATTGTCCTACTGTAACTTCTGTTTGCTCAGGGCCAATTGCATATACCTTGCCCCAACGCGGTCGTATGCCATGTCCTTTGCCGTCATCGTCTAATAATATTATTCCGCTTTGTAGTTTTCTCTCTTTGAAAGCCATTTCTTCTACAATCACATCGTCACGTAGGGCTCGGAAAGTTTCTCTTGTAACACGGTATGCATCATAATTTATTGTGGCCATTATATTCTTCTCACTCCTGATTTTTCTTGTGCTTGTTGGCGTGGTGTTTTTAATGCTTCTTGTTTGATAGTTTTTGCTCGTGCTATTGCATCAGCAAGTCCGCCACTTTTTGGTTTGTTTACAACAGGATCTGGCTCTTTAACTGGCTCAGGTGTTGGTTCTGGCATTGGTGGAGGAGGTGGTGGTGGCGGTGTAGGTGTTGTAGCAGGAGTTGGCACAGTGGCTTTTACAGTTGGTTTCTTTGCTTTGGTAGCATTTTTCTGTGCTTTACGTTGTTCCTTATATTCAACTTGCTCTTTGGCATTTTGCTCTTGCAACTCATACGGATCAGGAGCAGCCGAAGCCTGTGGAATACCATCCTGCGGTCCAATCTGTTTGTTATATGCACGCTGTGATATTTTGACTTTGGTATCTATTACTTTGTTTTTAATATCTATTCTATCGCCACGAGCATTCACACCCATGTTGCCGACTGCACGAACTGTTTCGTTTTGCAATAACAATGCACCAAGGTCAACTGGCTTACCTTGCGAGCTTCTGTATACTTTTTTGCCTACCATAAGTACTCCTATTAACTGCGTAGTTTATATTTACCTGAGGAATTCACTAGGGTCTAAATCATAATACATACTATCAATTCTATGTACTCCAAGTAGATAGAGCACATAACTTGCAACACTTGAACCTCTGCCTACACCCCATACAATATTGTTTGCTCGCATGGTATCAACCAAGTATTTCAAGTATTTTAGCAAATCAAACAGGTTGCGTTCTTGAAACATCAGCAACTCTTGCCCAGCACGTTGTATTTCTGGAGTGGTTTTACAAAGATCAATCACGTGTTGTGCAATGTCCATACGTTTGTATTCTTCTGGCATTAGCCAGTTACGTTGATTCATTAGATCATATTCATCTACACTTAGAGACACATCTGTTTCTGGTGATGTATCTCGCAGTTGTACAGTGCTATCCACAGTGATACCAGCAGTTGATTGTTGTTTCATAATTAAATCAACTACATCCTCTATGTTGTATACTATTTCACCAAATTTATTTTTTATCATTGGGTCGGAGTTCTACTACGTTTTCACCTGCGTGTTCAATTTTTTCTTTTTTCTTTTCAAGTTTTATTTCTATCACTGTATCTTCAGTTTCGCCATTATCCCATTCTAGATCAAGACTTTTCCATGTTGGATTGTTAAGCGATACAATCTTTTTGCGAGAAGGTATACTTGTACTACAACTTGGTCCTGAATCTGTCCACCATCCTGGTTTGTCGTATGGCCCAACACTTTCTTCATCATTGTGTAGATAACTTACACCACCACCTAAGTTACTTCTAATACTAATATCCAATACATCTAGTACGTCTTCAGTTACTGCTTGTAATTTACTATACAATGCTAAACCTGTCAACTGATCAGCTGGTTCATCTGGAAAAATAATTGTGCGGAATCCAGCATCTTGATATTTTTTAGCAAGTTTCTTATATTGATTGCCTAATATAATACTATCAGAAAATTGTTCATATATTATATACTTGCATCTTTCAAGTGCAATATTTTGATCAACATTATTTGTTGACTTCGTGATCAATTGTAAATCAATACTGTATGTATTCATAATTACACCAGTATCAAGATGTAATCCAGCAGTAAATGTTGGACTGAAACCTATTCGTACAAAACTCATGATATATCTATTTTATCCTCAAACTTATCGTCTTTGTTACGTTCAGCGGCATGCTTTTCTCTAAGTTTATTTTGATAAGATTGTAATGCCATCTGCACTTGGTTGATCAAACTAGAATTACCCATTCTCATTGCTATAGTTAACTTTTTGTTAAGCTCAGCAATTTTTTCAATCAGCTGAGGTTCGTCAAGTTCGCCTATGTCATTGATCAATGGGTGTTCCATTAGATGTCGCCGTCTTTCCTGTTTTCACTATAGTGTGCGTCAAAGTCGCCGCCTGGGTACCGTGCTTTGAGTTTGTCAATATTCATTTGTATTACAATATTTGGATCAACGTTTAATGCACGACATGCATTTACCCAATACCACATGATATCACCAAGTTCTCTTTTGGCATGATACTGTGTTTCATCGTTGAGTGGCTTGCCTTGAAATATGCACTTCTTTACAATTTCCATAAATTCACCACCTTCTGCACTAATACCTACTGCACCAGTTAGTAGCAAACTTACATTTACACCACTGTCTTCAAGATTGTCTATAGCAGTTTTCATGTCGCCCACGTTGTTGGACTCAGCACTTGTAACTTCTTGTACGAATTCTTTATATTTGTTTAGATCTATCTTCATAAAAAAACTCCTTTACTCAATCATTATAGTGCAAAGGAGTTGATATGTCAATTAAAATTTTGTTCTTTATGCAAATGTTGCACCGTTGTTACCAATAACAAACCATTTACTATTGATGTACATACAGGTTACTGCATCACCTATATCGTTAAATGTAATAGTGCCTGTGCCTGATGCTTTCCAACCAGCATTGGTTACTGTAACAACCATATCGCCATTATCACCATACATTGCAAGTACTTTGATTTGTCCTTCTACACCAGCGGCTAGAGTTGCAGTTTCAGCGGCGTCTGTTGTAAAATAACTTGCAGTCTTTGTTAAACTGGCTGCACCTGCGTCTGCTAAATCTTCTGAGCCTGTTAGTTTTATTGGATTGGTAAGTGTGTCTCTTGGTCGTGTAAGTTCGCTTAAGAAAATACTTGTGCCACCATCGTCTGTGTGGAACTGAAATTCGTATGTGCCGGTTTCAGCAAATGTAATTACGTTTGAACTTATACCCTGTATACCTACTACTGATTTTGCACTTGCACCATTGCCTACTGCACTTGGCAGTGTCATAGTATGAGCAGTGTTTGCAACTGTAACAGTTACAGTGATATATGCTTGATTTCCTGCACTTGGTATGTTTGAAAATGCTAGTGTAATTGAACCACTTGTGGTTACTGTGTACCAGTTTCCTGCACTGTAATCTATAGCGGCTGACCCAGTAACAGCACCTAGTGCAACTCTTGAATCTCTAGTGGCTTGTAGTTTAGCATTTTTTATTACTGCACCAGCCATGTCGTTATCTAGTGTTGTGCCAGTTAATGCACTTTTGAATATGCCTTTAGCCTGCAAGTCATCAATCTCAGTCTCTGCAAATTCAAAGTTGCTTTTTATATTTGTGAAGTTATCACGAAATCCTTGACTGTCGTTGTCCTGCCCAGCAACTGGATAGGTTGTGTCTATGTTATTTGGATTAATATTGCTTGCCATATTATAATCTCTCTGTTTATGTCAATATATTTATCATATTGCGTTTAGTAGCCGGAATAACTGTAACTGCTACCGCTACTTGAACTGCTACTCGAACTGCTACTTGAACTGCTACTATAGCCACCGCCACCGCCTGATGACCCTCCGCCACCTGATGACCCTCCGCCACCAGTGCCACCACCATATCCTGGAGTGCTTGGCACGCCAGGTGTACTAGGAGTTGCTGGAGGTGTGGTGTCTTCGCCTACAGTTGCAATTGGACCTAGATCTCCTGAATAGGTGTACTCAGGTATATTATCTGGTTTTATTCCAACTCCGTGTGTTGTATCACTGTTTGGCATATAAAATTTTATGTTAGGAAACTCTTCAAAGGTGTGTATATGGCTTGTGCCATTGCCTAAATTTATGTTACCTGTTCCATCATCAGCGGCATCAGCATCTGCACGATCTAAGTATAATCGATAGTAATAGCCTTTTTTGCCTTCACTAAATCCAGAATCACTAGTGCCAAAAACATAATACGGACCAGTATAATTTGCCAGTGACTGATCGATAGTTACTGCACTACTTGGGTTTGGTACAATGGTGTTTGTAGCATCAGCTGATCCAAGAATAGTGTTTGTAGGATACACAAGGTATTTGTCATATTTGTCAGTTTTGCCATAGACATCAACTGGTGATGCAAACCTTAAACTATTACCGTCAAAGGTTGTTTCTTTACCACTTGCAGTTGGATTTGTGGTTTGATTTGCATTGAATGTTGTTGATAACGGTGGTGATGGAACAAAACTACCTCCATCAGCTGAATCTTCATTTACAACCCAGTTAGCAGTAAGTTGATTATCTAGTATGTAGCGATCTGAAATAAAGTCAACTCGGTTAAGTATTTCGCCAAATTTTGTTCTTATGTTGTAACTAATTCTATCTGATTCACCTGGATTTGTATATGCTATTACCCATGCTTTGGTAAATCCTAGCACCCGTCCATCTGTTTGCTTTGATGTCATCCATAGTGGCAATACTGTGTTTGTTTGTCCAACAGTATCCACAACTCTATCACGCATGTTGACAAGACTGTTTGGATACACCGTTGTAATTTCTTGTGTGCCTGTTACCACTACTTCTGTGCCGCCAGTGCCTTCGTAAAATTTTGCATTCTGTTGTAGTATATGTTCAGTTAGATCAAATCCTGGTTTATGTTGTGATTTAACAGGAAAGTCTGTAACATTGGGCCATTGGTTCAATTGATTAAATGGCGCAAGTGGGTATTCAGTGGTTGGACTGGGATGTCGTATGGCAAACGCATACGCACCACAAATTTGATGATTTGCTCCACCATCAACATTTTCTTTGCCTTTGTCATTTGGCTTAGTGTATCTTGCATCAAAATTAATAGCAATACCAACAGGTTGATAGCCTGGTAATCTTGGAATGTTGTCATTCCATTGACCATTGTCTCTTCTGTTTATAATGCGTGTAAATTTATTGTTAACATCACCCTCGATGCCATTCTTTTCTTTAAGTGTTTTAAACCATTCAGCATATCCTTTGTCTCCCATTTGAGGGCCTGCAGTCGGATATGATTCTATATGTGTAAACTTATCAAGTGTAGCGGCTAATGCAGTAACTGATGTGGCTACTGCTCCACCTAAACTGTGTCCACCAATTCGAATTTTGGTGCGTGCAGTACTTGTAAGTGCATTGATCAATGTTTGTCCTGGTATTGAGTAGGCTCTGCCTGTGTTTGGTCGATCCACAAGCCCTGTGCCTAGTCCGATAAATGCTTTGTTAAAACCTTGTGCAACTCTACCGTATGTGTCTTTGTTAGAACCAAAAGGCGATTCAACTAAATTTGCTTGAACATCTAAACCTGCATCAGGACCGTTTAGTGTTCCTCTTATTGCAATGTAACAATAGTCTTCTCCGTCGGGTTCGCAGAAGAGTGCATATGGTGCCACATGATATTTTGGATCGCCGATTTTGATGTTGTTTGGATTTGGACTTGGTATATCTGTTGGATGGAACACACCTTTCTTATCTGTGTAAGGACCTTCATACTTGCCAAAAAGATATTCACTGTAAATAACTTTGGCATTGTCATATTCTCCACCTGGAAAAAATTTTTCAAACACTGCATGTTCATTTTTTGTCCACGTGCATAAATTCTCAGGCACAAACGTAAAAGTTTCATTCACTTTATTGCCTGCTGGATTACTTGGCATACCTTGTTGATCCCAACGTGACGCCATCTGTGCCGCAACGGTAGTTAGCAAACTTAGATCTTTTGCCTGTTGGTGCCAATTTGGATTGTCGGCGGCATAGGTTGCTAAAGGAAAATGCGGTGTTCGCCAACGAGGATAAGGAAACAAAAATGTACGATCTGCCAGTGTGTGTAATTCGCCTTGTTCAAGTTTTCTAAATTTGTTTTCAAACTGTTGCGGTTCTTGGAATTCAACTTCAACTTGATTGTAGGTTGCTCCTTCAATTGTAACAGGATAAGGAAGTGTAATACTTTGTGGCGGAGATTCTCCTGCACTGTTCACACCTGTGTCAACGACATTTGAGTATACCACTTCATATGCAACACTTCCGTCTTCATTTAAGGCTTGGGCAGTTTGGATATCACCAAGTATAAGTTTCTTACGGAAATGGTTTTTGCTTAGTGCATGTAGGTATTCGTCAAGACTTCCTGTGTCAAGACTGAATGCATGGTTGTAAATGACACTACTAGCAATTCCAAAATAAGGATCGTCAGCTCTGTATATTGAACTAGGTACTAGTATATCAGTATTTTGTAGTAAACTATCTACAAATGCTCTATCAGTGTGATCAGGCATTGCCTTAATATACAATCCGTTGTACGGTGAATCGTATTTTCTATCTACTGTGATTCTAAATTTTCTGCTGACACTTACCAATCCATCACTGCTGAATGCAACCACAGTGAAATCAAAGTTTTTATCAAAAAGTGTTTCAGCACTGATTAATCTTGTTGTTACATCTTTATCAAATGTTGTTGTACCACTGTCAAATGTAAAAGTATTAAAACTTACACGACCACTAATGTTTCCTGATTCTAGCAATTGTAAACCTTGTGGCAACAGGTTATACTTGCCAGCACCTTGGTCCAGCTTAAACAACAACACACGGCCACTTGGGTTACTTGCAATGATCGAAAACATCGATGTTTCGCCATTGTCAATATTGCCTAACTTGTAACATGCTTCAACACCAGTGCCAGTGCCAGTACCTGGTACCAATGTGCCATTTCCCCAGATAACAGAACTTTCAATACTACCAATCACTGTCATAATATAGGTGTAAGGTGTGCTTACAACACTGTTGTCGCCTGCTTTGTAAATTGTGATATCAAAAGTATACGTGGTTTCTGTTGCGCCTTGATCTGGAAAAAATCCAGTAAGCCAGCCAGTAGTTCTATCAAATACAATACCTGGTGGTAGATCAGCACTGTCTCCCATAACTATTTCGAATTCAAATGCATCGCCATCACAATCAAAGCCAATTATTTGATATGCAAAGAAGTTATTGTGTCTAAATGTTCCAATCGTACCTGCTGGCACAACTGGATCTGTCTGAGCAGCAGGATAATTTGTGATGTATGGTGTTCTGTTTGGAGATAGATCAGCAGTAAGTATTTCACTGTCCGCAGTAAAGTCTGTTGTATCAGCAGTCAAACTATCTCGGCTTACAACAAACATTGTAAATGTTCTTAGATTTTGATCTTTTCCATCAGATATCTTCAGAGTAAACTCATAGTTCTTGTTTATGGAACGAGTGGCAAAATCAAAAGGATAAAGATCCCATGCACTTGCATCAAATCCGCTAGTAGCATCATCAGGCAAGTTGCTGATAGCACTAATATGTCCTGAAATAAGTCCAGTGTTTGGATCAAGTGTAAGTCCAGGAGGTAGTTCACCGTTATCAACTGTAATTGTTACTGTGTCATTAGGGTCTGAATCAGTAAATCCTATTGTAATATTAACATTATCACAGTCATAAAAGGTTCCTAAACTGCCTGCGGCAGTTGTAAACTGTGGAATGTCTTGTCCTGTAACAGTTAAACTAAATGTTCTGTCATTAATAGATAATCCATCTGGAGAAGTTGCCCGGATTGCAAAAGTTGAAGTTACATTTTCGCTGACTTCTGTTGGGGTGCCTTTTACACTTACATAGGCTTGTGGAACACCTTCTACTGTGCCATTTGCTAGTACCTGGACACCTTCAGGTAGCCTGCCAGCAATTAAACTATAACTAGGAGTGCCTCCATCTGGGTCTGTAGCGACTACTGACAGTTGAAAGAATAAATTTTCCGCAATAGTTCCTAAATCACCTGCGGCAGTTACCCATACTGGTTGTGCCATTTCTTATACCTTTAGCATACACTCGACGAGCTTTTCACCTTCGTCGGCATTGTCTTCTAGTGCTATGCCAACCAGTGATCCTTCAGAATTCTTACTAGCTCTTCCCATTATATCTGAATATACTTTTTGTCCTTTGGTTACTGATCCAAACACTCTTACTGGCACTCTTCCTACAAGTGCTACGGGCAAACCAGCAGTTAAGTCAGTATTCATTAAATATGCAGGGCTTGTTGATATTACCCCTACTGGAAATTCACCTAAACCGCATTCTGTGATTTCATGAACACCGCCAATTGTTACAACTGTGCCTGGCAAATACTCATGATCCGCTAGATAGTTTTCTGCCACGTCAGCATATTGTGCTTGTGTTGCAGTGGCAGTAATTGTGCCTGCACTAAAGTCACCACTGCCATCTCTAAACACAATAGTTGAAGCAGTATTTGCATCGGTTGCATTTGATGTTACAGTGAAAGTCCCGCCTTCACTGTTAACACTTCCGCTTAATCCGTTACCTGCAACTGCTCCTTGTTCTACATAATTTCCTGTTGTATCTGTGCCTAGTGCTACACTGTCAGCCGCAATTGTTGTTGCAATACTTGCAGTATCGCCTGCGTTTGTAAAGTTTGCAGTCCCTGTAACATCACCTGTAAGAGTGACTGTTACTGCACTTGATAAGCCACCAGCTGTGCCTGTTGTATCTTGATTAAGTGTTGCAACTCTAGCGGCCGCTACAGTGCCTGTTGCTATGTTTGTTCCGTTAAGTGCAGTAAGTGCTGATCCATCGCCAGCGACTGTTGCTCCTATTACGGCACCAGCAGTTACTACATTACCACCAGCTATGTTACCTGTTGCGGTTATATTACCTGTAGCAGTGCTAACACCAGTAACGGCAGTTCCTGTAGAAGATACTGTCAATATTGTGCTTCCAGCAACGCCAACTGTGGTATCTGCACCACTTGCCACAGTTACATTTGATGTACCATTGCTTATACTATTAGTTGATATACCTGATAAGAAACTTCCGTTACCTATAAAGTTTGTACCACTTATGTTGCCACTTGATACTATGTTGCCTGTGGCTACAACTCTACCACCTGTTAATAAATTACCACCACTTACGTTTGCAGTTGTTGTTACGTTTGCCGCACTTGTTGTTGGAATCAGTATGTCTAAATTTGTTCCGTTGGTTTGAAATGCTAGTGTTCCGCCTGATGTTAATTCTACATTACCACCTGAACTTGAAATGCCTACAACAGATGTTCCGTTTGCTATCTGTGTAACTGCTACGTTTGATGCAGCCGTAACGTTGGATAAAAATCCACCATCGCCAACAAAGAAGCCACCCGCAGTAATGTTTCCACTACCTGTTGCAGTAATGTTTAGGCCTGAAATGTTGCCACTTGCTACAAGTTGAGCACCTGTCTCCACGTTGCCAGTTGCTATTACCTCGCCACCTGTTAGGAGATTGCCGCCACTGATGTTTCCTGATGATGTGATATTACCAGTGGTGACGTGCTGTCCTGCAATAATAACATCTTGTGTGGCAATAATATTTGAACCAGATATATTAGCAGAGCTAGTAATATTTCCTAATGCATTAATCAGCACACTGTTCATTTCTGCAAATCTTAGTGTTGCATTTCCAAGGAGTCTTGTATTATTTGTATCTGGCAGAACGTTAGATCCAAAAGATCCGTTGATAACAAGTTGATCGCCAATGGTAACATCTTGTGTAACCGTCAAACTGTTTCCTGCACTGATATCGCCGGTTGCAGTTATATTACCTGAAAATTCACTCACAGAACCAGCAAAGTTTACAACGTTTGCACTTCCTGCAATTGAAATTGTAACATTGGCACTGTCTGCAACACTTACATTTGATGTTCCGTTTGGAAGGACTGTAGGAGTAACGGTGGTATCAAATAATTCTTTGAAGTTATCGTTACACTTAATATACGCAGTACGGATACCATCTCCGGTACCATCATTAGCTGTTGCACCTACATTGATTTCTTGTCTTGCCATTGGAATCCTCTAACTTACTGTTATGAGTATTTATGGCAAGATAATATTAAATTATTATGACTGGATTGCACCTTGTAGTGCCATTGTTACCCACCCGTTGGCACCGTATATCATGGTTACTGTATCGTTGAGACTGTTAAAAACAATCTGTGTACCATTGGAAAAAGTGGTTGGCGTAAGCGTTGCATTGCCACCATAACCAACTAATGATATCATCTTGATTTGTCCAACTGTGCCATTGGCCAGTGAGAATGCATCAGCACCGGTTGTGGTAATTTGTGTGAGTAGTGATGTTAGATTGACTGCACCTGGACCTGTAATATTTTGCACACCAGCTATCACTGCTCCAGTAAGTGTAAGATTGGCACCGCCAATATTGGCAACGTTGGTTGGAAGATAGGTTGCTACATCACTGTCTGCATATCTATATGTTATATCTTTATCGGCCTTGAGTGATCGAGCTATGCCATCTGTGTCTTTTAAGAAACCCATTGAGACCCTCTAGTTTGCTATTCAGAGTATTTATCCTGATGGTGGAGCGTTCTTGTACGGATGACTCACAGGCAAGACAGATGCTGCACCCCATTTGTGTGCTACATATCCTTCTGCTTGTTGTATATAGGTCATATCCGTACCGCCTGTGCCTGGTAATCCTTTCACGCTTAAAAATTCAAACATTGAACCACCAAATGTTTGACTGCCTCTGTTACGGAATATACGCAGTTGTTGATTGTTTTGTACGTTGTTGTCATAATCTGTTTCAGGAGTAAATGCGTTAGAGCCGTTGACTCTGACACCAATCTGGCTACCAGTTTTGTTGAAGAATGCCACAACAATCACATTGGTTGATGCGGCGATTGGTGTCTGAGCGGTGAAGGAAATCAAGTTTCCTGCACTACTGCTGATCCTGTTTGAACTCAAACCATCAAGGTCCAACTCTCCATTAAACTGGGTAGAGTTGCCTGAACTGAGTGCATAGTCTCTCTTGGGTGATTGATTTGTCTCAAAACTCCATATTGAATCTTTGTTGTTGTCGGGTGTTGCTATCTGTCCAATAAACAATGCCCAGTGATTGCCTGAAACCACTTGTGCGGTAGTATCCGACTGTAGGTATTCATT
>Ga0163109_10003512_pt1 | contig 11978 bp, 9 predicted proteins | sample CRUFie1St13metaG_FD_108704 | JGI IMG/M metagenome (GOLD analysis project Ga0163109, IMG submission 108704) | Marine microbial communities from the Costa Rica Dome - CRUD Field 142mm St13 metaG | ecosystem: Environmental > Aquatic > Marine > Oceanic > Photic zone | place: Costa Rica: the Eastern... | reverse complement strand
TTCGCTTTTAACCTCTGCACCAAAGCCAATACCCGACTTGTCAGAGCGATCAAGAATCACGCGATCTAGGCCGGCAAACGCGCCGCCACAAATGAATAGAATCTTCGAGGTATCCACCTGTAAGAATTCTTGTTGCGGATGCTTCCGCCCGCCTTGGGGTGGAACCGACGCAACTGTGCCCTCAATGAGCTTGAGTAATGCCTGCTGTACACCCTCACCAGAGACATCACGGGTGATAGATGGGTTATCTGATTTACGCGAAATTTTGTCGATTTCGTCGATATAAACAATGCCCACTTGCGCGCGATCAACGTCGTAATCGCACTTTTGCAGCAGTTTTTGAATGATATTTTCGACGTCTTCGCCCACATATCCGGCTTCGGTTAGGGTCGTCGCGTCGGCGATGGTAAACGGCACATCAAGCAAACGCGCCAAAGTTTCTGCAAGCAGCGTCTTACCGCAACCTGTCGGTCCTATCAGCAGGATATTAGACTTAGACAGCTCAACATCGTCTTTCTTTGCGCCGTAGTTGAGTCGCTTATAGTGGTTGTATACCGCAACGGACAGAACCTTTTTGGCATGAGCTTGGCCAATAACATACTCGTCCAGAATCCGATTAATCTCGGTTGGCACAGGAAGTTTGCTCGACTCAGTCGATTCTGCAGCTTCAGCCACTTCCTCGCGAATAATGTCGTTACATAACTCAACACATTCGTCGCAAATAAAGACTGAAGGGCCAGCGATTAACTTGCGTACCTCGTGCTGGCTTTTGCCGCAAAAAGAGCAGTACAGCAGTTTGCCAGAGTCGTCGCCTTTGCCACTATCGTCGGACATATTTTTCTCTACCTGTAAATCTATCGCGAATCCACTTTATGTAGATTGCGTAACCTCTAGATGGATTGCAAGTCGCTAGGTCGCGACCGTTACTCGCCCTTCGTTGCCAGTTCGCTGCGCGTCTTTTGTACTTTGTCCACCAGACCGTATTCTAGGGCCGCATCAGGACTCATCCAGAAGTCGCGATCCGTGTCTTTCGCAACCGTGGCTTCATCCTTGCCGGTATGCTCTGCAATCAACTTATTCAAACGCTCACGCATCAGCAATATCTCTTGCGCCTGAATTTCGATGTCAGCGGCAACGCCTCGCGAACCTCCAGAGGGCTGATGCAACATCATGCGCGAATTCGGCAAAGCATAGCGCTTCCCTGCTGTGCCTGCGGCCAGCAAAAACGCACCCATACTTGCCGCTTGGCCAACGCACAAGGTGCTCACATCTGGGCGAATAAACTGCATCGTGTCATATATCGACATGCCCGCTGTAACGGATCCACCCGGAGAATTGATATAAAGATGAATATCTTTATCCGGATTCTCTGACTCCAGAAACAACATCTGGGCGACCACTAGGTTTGCCATATGATCCTCCACAGGACCCACCAGAAAGATAATTCGATCCTTCAGCAGCCGCGAGTAGATATCATAGGCGCGCTCACCCCGTGCGGTTTGCTCAACTACCATCGGCACCATGCCTAGGTTGTGCACTGGTTGCGCCAGTCGATCGTGATCGTAAGACATTCTTTCTTTTACCTCGTTATGGCGATATCAAATCGCTACACCATGTATGCCTGCTATGCCGTAGATATTCAATCGGCAGATTCAGCTTTTTCTTGCTCATCGGCTGCATCGCCATCTGACGCCTCTGCGTCTGCGTCAGGGTCTGCTATCGCCGCCCCGCTCAGCACGTCGGCGTAGCTCGCGACAACCTCTTCAATGGCCGATTGATCCAATATGAGGTTTACAACCTGATCTTCAAGTACTCCCATTTCAACATTCTGCATTTGTTCAGGATTACTTCGATACCATTCAATCACCTGATCAGGCTCATCGTATGGCTCAGCGATGGTTTTGAGTTGTTCATCAACCAATGCAGTGTCCGCCTGCATCTCATGTTTGACGATAATCTCGTTGACGACTAGGCCTACTCTTACTCGTTGCTCTGCTTGATCTTGGAACAGAGCATCAGGCAAATCCAATTGTGGCGCTTGGCCTTGTGGCATTTGAAACTGGCTGAGCATCTGGTTCTTCAGTGCACTGATCTCTCTCTGCACCACGTCGTGGGGCAACAAAAAATCATGTACTTTCGACAAGTTGTCCATAACTTGCTGTTTTATTTGATTTTTTATTGCCGCCTCGAGCTCGCGACCCATATTCTTTTTGACTTCCTCGCGGAAGCTACTTTCACCGCCTTCGGTGACGCCAAATTTCTCAAAAAACTCGTCATTGAGCTCTGGCGTTACGGCCTCACTGACCTCATGCACCGTCACAGAAAACTGTAGCGTCTTGTTTTGCAATTCCTCTGCGCGATAGTCTTCCGGAAACGTTGCATCGAAAGATTTTTCTTCCCCTGCGGCCATGCCCAAAACGGCTTGGTCGAAATCCTCGATCATTTGTCCTTCGCCTACTTTAAAGGTGAAGTCTTCCCCACAGGCCGATTCAACGCGCTCGCCATCCAAGGTTCCATTGAAATCAATCTTCAACTGATCACCGCTGGCCGCAGCTCGCTCTGCTACTTCGAAACTAGTGTGCTGCTCTTGCAGCTTGCCGATCATCGTTTCGATGTCCTCGTCACCAATCTCGGCACTCGGCCTTTTGATATTGATCTTGCTGAAATCAGCCAGATCTATGGTCGGATAAACGTCGAAGGTCGCGGTGAACTCAAAATCTATACCCGGATCCATTTTCACCACATCCAGCTTCGGGGATCCGGCGGGATTCATCTGCTCCTGCTGCACCGCTTGTACGAAGCTGCTTTGCATTAGTTCGCTCGCGACTTCCGCGCGCACGGCCGAGCCATAGCGGCGGCGCACCTCTTTCAACGGCACCTTACCGGCTCGAAATCCTGGAATATTTACTCGACCACGGGCTTCCTGAAGACGCTGGGTAATCTGCGTTTCAAACTCCTCACTGGCGATGGCGATAGTCAAACGGCGTTCTAGGCCGGTCATTGTTTCGATGGATACATTCATGCTTATTTTTCAAGAACTGCTACTGGGTAAAAAGGACTCTCTGACTGCTCAGCTCGCCCAAAATGAGCGCGGCATAATACACTAGCAACAGCGGAAATGCTTGAGGCGACCCGACTCATTTACAGGCCCGGCAAAGTACTTCCAGATTTCCCTGAAACTAACCTGAACGGGCAGCAAGTGCCTCTCTGGTTTGCTGATGCACAGATTTATCGATTCGATAACCTAGATAAACTACGCCAGCGATTATGCCGCCAATCATAGCAAACGGACCGTCGACTATGCCCAGCCGGAAAATAATGTCTGGGGCGACGTCCCCAGGCACCGAATTCGGCGGCAGCATCACGTAATACTGTAATGCTAATCCAGCAACAACATGCCCGATGGCATTCATTGCCTTGGCAAAAAATGCTCGCGCAGAATAGAAAATCCCTTCTAATCTTAGGCCTGTCTGCAACTCATGCTCGTCAGCAATATCTGCCAGCGCTGACATCACCGAGATGTTGAGCACAGCGCCGAAAAAAGACGAAAACGTTCCAAAAAATATAATAAAGGCAACGAGCGCCCATGATGAGTTTGCTGGGGCCAGGCCAAGTAACGCAAGATTAACGGTCATCGACCAAAAAACACTCAGACCAATAGCGGAGAGCGCAATTGTCCAGCGCTTGTCGAATCGATGATGAAGTCTCGCGGCGAGAAAAAAGCCGACATGAACGCCCAAGATGTTGTTCAGTATCAAAAACCCAATTTGATAAGGCGTCAGCTCCCAAAAAAAGGTGCCCATGTAAATTGCCAACGTCTCGTGCGTACCGATGGTTAGTGACAAAAAGAACAAACCCAGGAGCAAATAAAGATAGTTTCGATTCTGCATTACCATCCAGATATCAGAATAAAAAGCCCCCAAAGATACTTTGCGGTCATCATCAATTTGATTTCGCTTCAGTAATGGAATCTGATCCTTGGTGCCAAACGCGCAGGCAAAAATAGATACCAGGACGATGACACATGCGGTGAGTGCGGTCCAAGTGTATGCGGGCCTGTAGAGTTGCCCACCCTGATCCACAAATATAAATCCAAAGACTACAAACCAGGCGACAACATGCATGAGCGTGCCACCATAGAGGGTGAATAGATTGTTGAACGCCATAATCCTAGTGCGCTCTAGGTAGTCGGTGCTTAACTCTGCGCCCATGGCGAGATGAGGAACAACGTAAAACGTTTGGAAAGTCCGCTGCAGGATAGTGAAAACGCAGAGCCAGATGAACAGCAATGTGTGTGATTCAACGACAAATGCGGGCGGGTGAAAAATCAGAAAAATACACATCGCAAGGGGTATCGGCGCGATAAGTAGAAACGGATGTCTTCTACCCCACTTGGATCTAAAACGATCAGAAATCGCCCCGATAAGCGGATCGGTGATTGCATCGGCAAATATCGCGATTGCTAATGCCGTACCGGCCAAACCAGCTGGCAGACCAAGTATCTGCTGGTAAAAGATCATGCCTAAAGCATTGAATATCCACATAGAGGCTGCTTCACCGCCCGCACCCACGCCGAAGTAGAATTTCGTTCGAGTGGCGACCCGCGAGTCATCAGCTTCCGCAGGAGACAATCCCGCACTACCGGCTAATTCTTTGCTCATCTAACGCTCCCTCCTTGACCTCCTAATTTGATCACCCCCCAAGGCCTAGACCAAAGTCAGTTTTGCGCAGCTTGCAAACGCTTTATCTAAAGCAAAGCTAACCCAACTATGCATCTCATTGCATTCTCGATCCATCGAATTTTGGGCGTCTCTTTTCAACAAAAGCACGCGCGCCTTCCTGCATGTTTTTCGGAATTAATACAGCCTGATGCCTCATCTCCAATGCCAACTGCTCGGCAAAACTCGAATGAATGGATTCATTGATGGTGTCTCTTATCCGCACACATGCGTCGGGCGACGACGCTTTAAGAATTTCGCAGACCCGATTGACCTCGCTGTCGAGCTGGCTGTCCTCCACCGAACTCCAAATTAGGCCCCACTCAACCGCCTGAATCGCAGTGATTCTCTCCCCCAGCAGGGCGATTCCTAAAGCCCGCGCTCTACCCGCGCGAAGAGGTATATTCCACGTCGTTCCCATATCCGGGACGATGCCCAAATTCGGCCCGAAGGTCGCAACGAAAAACGCAGATTCAGCAGCAATAGTTATATCGCAGGCAAGCGCCAGACCAAACCCACCCCCTGCCGCGGCACCGTTAACTCGAGCCACCGTGGGAACAGGACAATTCATTACGTCGATCAGCGCTTGATTAAAAGTATCTTGCTTATCTTGCGGGCCGTCAGTGACCGCGGCAGCCGCCGGCGCCGGCTCAGGCTGTGCAACTTGCTGCAGGTCAGCCCCTGCACAGAAGCCTCGACCATTACCCGTGAGAACCACAACACGTACCGACTGATCTTCACGCACCTTGTCAATGGCCTCGCTGATACCGCGCATCAGTTCATCTGTCATGGCATTAAACCGATCTGGCCTATTCAAGCTCACTGTGGCCACCCCATCTTCAACGCTGAAAAGAACCGCTTGCTCTGCCGTCATGCCGCTACCCTCCTAGAATGTGATTTTTACCTGCTGCGAAAAACCTTAACTGCTAAAAATATACGCGCTCAACGCTATTGATCAATATGCTGGCAGATCAATTCAACTCGATGCATTGAGGTAATAAATGCTCCACGGACAATTGCCCGTTGTTACGCAAACGCATTAAATTATGCTCTTCACACCTTCTTCGAGATTCAATTAACTGCAGGGGAAATCACTGTGAGCAATGTTCTTTTATATGAGTTGAATTCGGCGGTCGCCGTCCTGACCATTAACGACGCCCCCTATAACCGAATGTCACTGGAGTTTATGGATGAGCTGGAAGCAAAAGTGGCAGAAATTGCTGCCAATAAGCAAATCCGCTCAGTAGTGCTTACTGCGGCTGGCCTTGAAAACTTCTCAGTTGGGATGAACCTAAAACAGCTGCCTGAAGGCATTAAGAAAATGGGCAGTGCGGATGCTGTTTTTGACCAACGCTTACGCGTCATCGCGACCATCGAGAACATGGGTAAACCCTGGGTCAGCACCCTTTTTGGTTACTGTCTAGGCGGCGGCCTTGAACTACCCTTAGGCTGTCATTTTCGCCTTGCGGCCTTGGAGGGCGCGCAGATTGGCCTACCGGAACTAGACTTAGGCGCGGTACCTGCATGGGGCGGTAGTGCAAGATTAGCCAAGTGCGTGGGTGAACAGCACGCACTAGATATGATTTTGCGAGCGAAAAAAATCTCCGGCCCAAGAGCGCTAGAAATCGGTCTGGTTCACGAAGTGTGGCCTCTAAGCGAACTCAAGGACAAGGCTCTGCAGCTTGCTGAAGAGTTAGCGGCAATGCCGGCAACGGCAGTGCGCGCCATGATGTCGGTACTCGTGAACAGCGACTGCAAAAACCTAGAGCAGCTTCTAGCTGCCGAACGCGAGGCCGTACGAGCAACTCGCGGCACGGCAGATGCCAAAGAAGGTATGTCCGCATTTCTGGAAAAGCGCGAGCCGGTCTTTAATCAAGGCGCCACTTGAGAGCTGCGGTTAACGGGCAGAGGTGGCTGGAGACAGGCAAGTACTAAAGCGCCCGCACACGGACCTTCTAGCTAATACGTCCGGGTTAATAGCGCACCGTTGATCCGCCGTAACCCTTATCGCTTGGCGTTATTAAAGGTTTGAAGCAACTTCGAATAATCTGCGCCGTTGGGACTGTCGAGAAAGTCATCATCACCGAGTAATTGCGCCATAGGCTTACCGTAGAGCTCTACTAGCTCTGTTTTTACAAGCGCATAATTCTCTACCGGTCGCATCATCAGACGACTGTAGGTGATATGGCAAACGACTCGCTGTCCGTCAACGATGCGTGGGTAATTTGAGTGCCAAACGTTGCCGTCCCAAAGGACTACGGAACCCGCGGGACACTCCACCGCAATCGCCCCCTGCATTTCGACACATTCTTGTTCATTAGGATGCCGCCGTTGGGCCCCACTGCCGGGAACAATCAACGTTGCGCCACCATCCTCTGAGTATTCATCACAGGCCCAACAGGCAGTTAACAACATATTGTGCTCGGGAAACGGTGCCGGCAGCCAGTTGTGGTCAGCATGCAATCCAATACAGGGAGAGCCCTTGTCACGAACACTGGCTGCCACCTGACTAAGCAGAAAACCGCGACCCACAGAAAATTCGGCAAGCGCCAAGAGCTCGGGTTGCAGCACCGCTTCAGCAAAAATCTTGTCTTTACTGAGCAGCATATTGGCGCCACCTTTTGAACTTAGACTAAGAATCGTGGCTCGCAGCGCTGCGGTGAATTCTGCACCTCCCACATTCTCCACAACCGTCCACCCTCTGCCCGCCAGTTCCCGGCAATTGTCGAGAAGACCTAGGTCTTCAACCACCGGTAGAAGTTCATCTGATATTGCTGCAGGCGCGAGGGTGTCTGTATAGCGCTTTGTCGTAGGATCTTGCATGGCCTTTACCCGTTCAAAGCTATGACTTTGACTTTAGCAAAAGGTGTCGATGGGAATAAACAGGGCAATTTTCGCTGGTCTGCGACTTTCAGCGCAGTTGCGCTAAGCGCTGTTCGCGTAGCTTGGCACGTTCGCCTCACCTTGAATACTTTTCTGCAGCCAGACAAACGCGGACAGCGCGATGGCCAATTGCGATACTAAACCACCGATAAAAATCCCGGCGAAACCAAACAAGTTGTTGCCCAGAATAGCCAGCGGAATCGTCAGACAAAGCATCTGTGCTGCCGACATCAGCAGTGGCGGCAAAGGGCGCCCAAGCGCATTAAAACTATTCCAGGCATTTGCGCATACGCCCATAAGACCCATACCCAGCGGCACTATTAACAAATAAGTCTGTGCGGCATTAGCAACAGCTTCATCGTCCGTTGCCAAACCGATTGCGACGGGCGCAAACAGCAAAAGAATCAGGTAAGCGAACAAGCCCCATGCAAGGGCAAAGCCATGCCCCAAAAACACTGCCCGACGTACACGATCACGTCGTCCTGCGCCCCAGTTTTGTCCGACAAAGGGCGCAACGCTCATTGAAAGCGCCCAAATCACCATCGCCAACATGGTTTCTATGCGCGCCGCCAAGCTGAAGCCCGCGACCACAGGGGAACCATACTCGGCCACTAACCGGGTAATAAACGTCATTGTCGCGGGGCCAATAAGATTGCCAACTATAGCGGGCAAGCCAACATGAAAAACTTCTTTAGTCGACCCTAATATCCCGCTTGCGGAAAAAACCAAAACTCGATCTCGATGCAGACAGTAGCCGTAAAAGAAAAATCCGATGGTCCGCGCGAGCACAAAGGCCATGGCTGCGCCCGGTAGACCATAGCCGGCGAAGTCTTGCAATCCAAAAATAAAAACCGGACCAAGAACGATCTGTAACGCTGCCCCCAGAGTCATTAAATAGCCAGGGGTGGCAACATCACCCATGGCCCGCATCAGCGACGAACCCACCATGGCAACAGCGAAAAACGGCAAACCCAAAAACCAGATCCTCATGTACTCAACAGCAAGAGCCTGAACCTGCGCCTGAGCACCCAAAAGCTCAAATATGCCCTGCAGATTAGGCCGCACTAGGACAATCAGAACCCCAACCATTAACACAGTGATCACCAGGCTGTGGCTAATGATGATCTTCGCCTGATCCATGCTTGCGGCACCAACTCGCCGAGCCACAACGGAAGAGGCGCCAACGGCCAAACCCATGGTTAAGCTCTGTAACAGCATAACTATCGGAAATGTAAAGCCTAGGGCCGCAAGTTGCTCAGTGCCAATAAGGCTGATGTAAACTGTTTCTATCAGGTTGGCGCTCATGACAGATACCAGACCAAGCACCATAAAACCCGTAAGCCTCATCAAATGCTTGGACTCCGATCCCTGAGTAAGGTCCTGGGAGTTATCTGGTTTATTTCTGTTAGGCGTTGAGATAAGTCACCCCCATCTGCTGTAAACTGTTGCCTAGGTTAAATTCCAACCTACCCGCTTTAAGCCTGACTAAGGCGAGTTCTGCATCGCTATGCGCGCTAAAGTTAAGAGCGTTGCTCAAAAATCAGACTATTTGCCGAAGCTCAGCTTTGCAGAAGGCTACAGTATCGATCTCCAGAGCCACTAAGCATCACTCTCAAGCCATCGGTTAAAGTGTGCTGGTCGTTTCTCTTTAAACGCGAGCGCGCCTTCCCGGGCGTCTTCATGATGGTCAGATATCGCCGTTTTAGCAGCGATTTCGTCTAATGATTGTTCAAAAATCATATCAGCGGCGTTGTATACCGAGCGCTTTAACAGTCGTTGCGCTACCTGAGGACCGTTCGCGATATCCGTCGCCATAGCCATTGCTCTCGATTCCAGGTCTGCGTCGTCTACCACCTCATGCACTAAGCCCAACTCCAACGCTTGTTCAGCATCAACAATCCGTTTGTTGATAAAAAAGTCCATGCTCTTTGCTACACCCATCAATTGCACACAGAGGTATTGCCCGCCCTCATCCGGCAGCAGCCCAAAGCGCAGAGTCGCGCTGCCCAACTTGGCAGATTTTGCGGCGACTCTGAAATCGCATGCCAGCGCCATGGTCATCCCGGTCTGTATAGCTACGCCGTTGAGTGCCGCAATCGCGATCTTGTCGCAATTGCGGATCGCCAAATTAAGAGTCTGAGACAAATGCCGAAGACCTTCATAAGTACCAATATCGGAGTCATGGCCAGGGGGAATCGGCGGCATGAGTGGTTCTCCAGGAATCGCCTTACCCTGACCGGAGATATCATCGCCGGCACAAAATGCGCGCCCGCTACCGGTAAAGACAAGCACTCGGACCGCATTGTCCATCTGCGCCTGGGTAATGGTCTCGATCAAATCTCGCTTTATCGCGTGAGTCAGACCATTCAATCGCTCGGGCGTGTTGAACTGAATCCAAGCGATACCCGGCTCTCGCAGTGAAACCTCGAAGCCAGTAAAACGTCCTACTCTCATCTCCCTCTCCTATTGCCAGCAGCGCTATAACCCAAGCAGAGCAATTACTGAGCTGCCGAGACCACTGCGCCGTTATCACCGCCACGTTCTACATTAGTGCTGTATCGCCAGAGCGTCTAGTGAGCAGCTAGGCTAGGCGCTTCAAGCACCCCACTGCTCATCCAGACATATCTTTGAGAAATCTTAGAGATAACAGGGTATTTTGGAGCTTCGTAGGGGGAGCAATTTATGGCTACGGCAGATACAAAAAGCAGCGCACTCGAGCGGCCACTGAAAACCTGGGAGTTATCAGCCTATTCCGGCATCGCGATGCCAATGGCTGCGATGGGCATGCCAGTGGCGGTATATCTACCGAGGTTCTACTCCGAGGGTTTGGGGCTTTCCTTGGCGACCGTAGGATTGATTTTCACCCTTGCGCGCATCTGGGATCTGATCACAGATCCAATAATGGGACTTGTGATCGATCGTTTCGAATCGCGCTGGGGCCGCCGTAAACATTGGGTCGCTCTGTCAATACCGGTGCTAATGCTCGCGATATGGATGGTTTTTATGCCGGATCCAGACGCGGTTACGCCCTTGTACTTAGCGTTTTGGCTGCTGGTTTTATATGTCGGCTATACGATGCTGACCATTTCGCACCTCTCTTGGGGGGCGGAACTGTCAACTAGCTATGACGCCAGATCCCGACTCTTTGGATGGCGCGAAATTTACGTTATCGCTGGCATGACAATCGTGCTGGCAATTCCTGCATTTTTAGAACTCACAGGCAGTTCTGAACAAGGCATCAAGGTGGCGAGTATGGGCTGGTTTTGCTTAATAGGCTTCCCAATTCTGGTACTGCCTCTTCTTTATTCTGTGCCCGATAACAAATCAAGCAGCGAACCGAGCATCGAGTGGCGTCAAGCGCTTGGGGTAATTTTCAAAAACGGCAGCATGCTACGCCTGCTCATCGCCGATTTTTCAAGGGGCCTTGGAATGTCTGTGTCGGGGGCACTGTATATCTTTATAGCAGCAACCTACTTCGATCTGCCCTCCCACGCGAGCATTGCGCTCCTGTTCTATTTCCTCGCTAGCTTTATCGCGATGCCATTTTGGATGAAGGCCGCCTACAAATACGGCAAAGACAATGCACTAAAATTTGCGCTCGCCTACGTTGTGATCATCAACCTCGCACTAATCCCCTTCGCCGAAGCGGGCAACGTTGCGGTGCTGTGGATTTTCACCATTAGCTTCGGCATGGCCTTTGGTGCACCGCCGATGCTACTGCGTTCTATGATGGCCGACCTAACCGATGAAGACGAGTTAACGAACGGCAAAAAACGCCCCGGATTATTCTTTGCCCTGCTAACTACAACCGACAAGGTGGGGGCAGCCCTGGGCGTGGGCATCAGCTTCACAATCTTGGAACTGGCCTTTGGCTTTCAACCCGGCGGCAGTAATTCAGCAGAAGCACTGAATGGCCTGCTTTTGACTTACACCATAGGATTTGCAATGCCAACACTCGTCGCATATCTGGCACTGCGCAGTTATCCCCTTTCCAAAGAACAACACGAGGCCATCGTGAGCGAGCTTCAAGCTAGGCAAACCTGAGTGGGACAAGCCCCAGGGCTGGGCTAGCGGGCAACAGCAGTAAAACCAGGAAGAGCACAGCCGTCGCTATTACGATAGCCACATTAAACAGTGGGGCTAATCGAAAATACCAGACGGATTGCTCTTGGCATCGGTGAAATCCGGCCCCTCTTCTCGCCAACCATTAAATACCCTCTCACCCATTAATTGGGCAAATCGGGGATCATCAGCGTAGCGCTCGAACACCTCAGGATAGCGATCGTCTCCGCGGCGTTCTTGGGTCGCGATATGCGACCGACAAAAATAGGCCGCCAAATTGATGCGAGTACCCAGAGCATCGCGCCGCCATCCACC
>Ga0163109_10003511_pt1 | contig 11981 bp, 10 predicted proteins | sample CRUFie1St13metaG_FD_108704 | JGI IMG/M metagenome (GOLD analysis project Ga0163109, IMG submission 108704) | Marine microbial communities from the Costa Rica Dome - CRUD Field 142mm St13 metaG | ecosystem: Environmental > Aquatic > Marine > Oceanic > Photic zone | place: Costa Rica: the Eastern... | reverse complement strand
GAAATGCCTTTGCGGGATCCTGCCTCAAACAGGATAGCATGGAGACCAAGGAGCCTTAGCCAAGAGACTCTACGTAAGTCTGCATCTTTTCTTCCTGTCGCTCGATCGATTGAGCCAGTTTGATCTGGGTGCGGCTGCGGTCGAGGTTATGACGTGGTCGATGCACTCTGAAGTAGGTGTCTCCCTGGAGAAAGTCGGTGAGAAAGCGCAGTCCGATGGTGTAGGTCATGAGTTTGCCGGAAAAGGCGATCAACTTTTTTTCGGTGCGCGTCATCATGCCGGCAGTGGCTTCGAGATAGCCGCGGGCAAGATTTTTGAACATGGGCATCCGCATGCGGACTTTACTGAGGTCGCGCTCATCTTCCATCGTGGGACTGGTCGTGGTCCGGACCATGTCGCCAAAGTCATAGAGCAGCGTGCCGGGCATGACGGTGTCCAGGTCCACCACGCAGCATTGTTTTTGCGTGTGCGTGTCCAGAAGCACGTTGTTGAACTTGGTGTCATTGTGCGTGGTCCGCACCGGGAGCCTTCCAGAGGCCAGGGCCTTTTCAAGCTTCCGAATGATGGATTCATGTTTCAGGAAAAATTGGATTTCCCGCGGGATATGCTTGGCTCGATTTATACGGTCCTTCTCCAGTGCCCATACAAAGGCGTCGAAGCGTTTGCGCACATTGTGAAAGTCTACAATCGTTTCGTGCAACGCGGGGGAGGGGAGATCGGAGAGCTGCTGCACAAAAAGGCCAAAGGCCTTTCCTGCTTCCAGTGCCTGTCTGGTGGATTCCACCGACTCGTAGGTGCGAATGTTTTCCACATAGACGTAGGTACGCCAGTAGTGGCCATCATCGTCCTGGTAGAAGCAGTTGCCATCTCTGGAAGGAATCAGGATGAGCACTTTGCGCGTGATGTCCCTTTCCCCAGCATCCACGAGTTTTTGGCGGATATGTCGCGTCACCCGATCTACATTGTCCATCACCTCCAGGGGCTTGGTGAAGACCTTGCCATTGATCTTCTGATGTACGTAGCGCACTTCGTTGCCCCCCTGCTCATAGGTCGCCGTGTAGGTCTCGTTGATGTGACCAATCTTACATGGCTCAGCATGCAGAATCCGACCATAGATATGAAAACGGGTGGAAACATCCCGTAGTTGCGCTTCGTCGTAAACCAGTCCCATGATGCGAGTGTGTAACGAATATTAATAATACCTTCCTCACCTGTTGAACAGGCTTTTGTCATACGCAGGGCATGCTAGCCCTTGCGGTTGCCAAGTTGGTATTTGGGCAGGCTTTGGCTGATCGGAAGGTGGATGAGGAGAAGGTCATCAGCTTGACGAAAGCCATCCCTCGGGGTCTTTGTCTGGTAGCGGCCCCCGTCGTCTTCTCCATTTAGTCTGACGCTGTAGAGCTCGAATCCCAAGGGCTCCCCATCCGCCTTGAGTGCCTGTTCGTATTGCTCCGGTTGATGGAGCTGTTCCTGGTAGATTCTATGAGAACCTGAAAACCAGGTCACCGCAGCCAAAGAATAGGCTCCTAGAGGAACCAATGACGCAGATCCCTGCTTGCGCACCATGGCGATCAGGGGTAACGGATGGGTCGCTAGAAAAAAAGCTAGCAGTGCCAACTATTTGGTTTTAGCCGTGAGCACAATGATGCAGATCAAGCCCACCATTAAAAGGCTGAGTTTGGCGATAACAATTCAGGCGCCCCCTTCAGGGATCAGGTTGAGGAGCTCATGAACAGGGCTTGCCATGTCAATCCACAGTGTCCATTTCTTTGGATCACATTCAACGCGAAAAGCGTGGGTCTCAGGGCAGTATGCTCATTGGCGGCAACAAAGGCTCCTCTGGTGAGAGACGGATCAGCATGTCATCGCCCGCATCACTTTCTTGCTTGGTTTGCTTTTTTTGCCCCATACCTTGATCATCCTTCCCATTAAGCCCCACGCTGTAGAGCTCAAAACCAGCGCCCTCCCCTAGAACCTGATAATGAAGGGGCTCGTGTGTCATCGGGTCTAGCATGGGGTTCGTCAGGTCATAAGTAATGATTGCCATCAGATCGGAGGGATAGGCACCATGCTCGAGATAATGGCGCTCCAAAAGGGTGCAAATACGCATCAGACGGATCTGGGTCTGAGTCTTGAGTAAGTTGTCGTAAAACAAATTCAGGGCGGGCAAGAGCAAGTTTGCGAAGACGCCCTTGTCGCGATAGGCTTCCTCCTTCCAGTCTACCCGACACTTCATCCATGGAAGAGAAGAGGCATTGGCAGTAGCCACTTCAAGATCCTTAATCATGCTCTCATAGGCCTCCAGGCACAGTCTCCATTGTTTGCAGAAGAAGGCCTGAACATACTGGGTGAAGATACCATCGGTGATGACTCGGGCCCATGCTTGATCTGGAGGGGTGGGGAGAGGTCCGGTCAGTTCTGCAAAAGTTTGAGCCCCTTTTGAAAACACACTATTCAGGATCGGCTCAATGGATGTCTGCCCAAAGGCGCGCTCAGTACGGATGCATGCCGCGGCATTGCCAAGAAAATCAAACGGCTCCAGTTTGCGATCGATGGCTTCCCAGGCATTGGTATCCCAAAGATGCTGCTGCTGGGCCGCATGGATGCCCTCCAAAGTCACATGGAGCATAGCCGCCTGAACCAGCCGCGAGATGATCAAATCCATCGATTGGGTCGCACAGAGTTTCATGCCCAGGAGAGTGCTTTGGTAAGCCGCTTCCGCTTCTCCAAGCAAGGCATGATGCGTGGTTTTAAGGGATTGCGCTGTGGCCATGTTTCGCAGCGTGCTGAGCTGGGGTAGCAGCATGGCAAAACCCTCCTCCCACGCATACGGATAATGGTTTTCAGGACGTTCCAGTGCTTCTTGAAGTGATGGCATGCCCTGTGCGATGCCATCGATCCAGGGCTGAACCAGTGAGATGCAGTGGTCCAGATTTTGTGGCAGAGCCTCAGTTTTCAAAGCTTCTGATTCCTCTTTTGCAAGTTTGAGATCGGCAGCCAGCAGGGCGTATTTGCTGAAGGGTTGATAGGTGGAAAAAGATCTCTCTGATCCTTCGTATGCCTCCTCATTGCGTTCCGCTTGAGATCGGGGGCGCTGGTAGGCCTCGTAGGAGCGATCAATTGCCTCCAGAGTTTTGGGTCCGTCTTCACCGGGGTTTGCCGCCTCTGCAAGAGGGCGAAGGTAGGGGTGATCCCAGCGGTTGCGTTCAGGATCCACGCTCACTCGAGCCAAATCGGTAGCTCGGATGGGTTGAGCCTCATACTTGAGCTGGGCCAGGATCCGATGCATCCGTTCAAATTCATGCTGGTGCGCGTGGAAGCCACCCCAGCCCCAGAGGATCGAGGCCAGGATGTAGCAAGCAGAGGGGAGCCACACCTTCCTGCGCCTCCGAACCAAATCGTTGAGCAGTGCCAAAGGGTGGGTGAGGGGGAAAAAGAGCCAGAACCACTTCCTTTGCTGGTGCCGGGCCACGAGAATGGAGAGCAGCCAACCCGCCAGTACCAGGAGGCAGGTGCCCAGGGCCACCCACGGCAAGCCATAGGGGAGCAGGGGAAGCCATGGAGTCGTCATGGCCCTAAAATGCCCTTGATGGACCGGGGAGGCAAGGGCACAAGTCTCCATTGACACGGACGTATCTCCGAACGGCTCCCATGCTGGGGCATGCCTCTGATTTCAGCTTTGACCCTGCCGCTGCTTGATGCAATGGTGCGTGCCTTTGTTGGAGTCTTCCAAACATCAAACACAACTCACTGACCGCATATGAAGCTATTGAGATTTGGGCCCACAGGGCAGGAAAAGCCAGGCATGTTGGATGCCTCAGGAAACCTACGTTCCCTTGAGGGAGTCGTTCCCGATATTGACGGTCATACCTTGACCTCCGATGGCATGCAGTCTCTCTGGTCCGTGGATCCGGAATCCCTGCCCTTGGTGGAGGGAACGCCACGTATAGGCCCCTGCGTGTCCGGGGTTGGAAAGTTTCTCTGTATTGGGCTCAACTACAGTGATCACGCGGAAGAATCGGGGATGGAGGTGCCGGCTGAACCGGTTCTTTTCATGAAGGCAACCACCGCCATCTGCGGCCCTTTCGATGAGGTCTTGATTCCACCTGGTTCAGAAAAGACCGACTGGGAAGTGGAGCTCGGAGTGGTGATCGGTAATACTGCGCGCCACGTTGCCGAGTCTGAAGCCTTGACTCATGTGGCTGGTTATTGCGTCATCAACGATCTTTCCGAACGCGCTTATCAGCTGGAGCGATGTGGTCAGTGGGTGAAGGGTAAAAGCTACGACACCTTCGCTCCCATGGGACCTTGGCTGGTAACCCCTGATGAAGTGCCGGATCCAGGCAATCTCTCGCTGTGGCTGGAGGTCGATGGTCATCGCTACCAGAATGGTTCGACGCAGAAAATGGTCTTTGGTGTGGCGCACCTGGTGAGCTACCTCAGTCGCTTCATGACCCTTCAGCCGGGAGATGTCATCTCCACCGGCACCCCTCCCGGGGTTGGACTGGGGCAGAAACCGCCGATCTACCTGAAACCGGGTCAGACCATGGAGCTTTCGGTGGAAGGCCTCGGGACGCAACGGCAGGCAACGCGTGCCGATCAGGCCTGAGTCTGCCACGAAGATCGATACCTTATCTGGGGCGCAGGTATCCGGGGGGCACTCCCTGAAGGGTGTCTGTGCTCAGTTTTTCTGAACGCTATCCAACGCGGCATGAATGGCGTCTGTCTCCACCGAGTGCCCGGGAGACACTTTGCCCAGTCTGGCTGCCAGGACAAACTTAACTTGCCCCTGGCTCACTTTCTTGTCGAGTTGCATCGCTTCCAAGAGGCGCTTGCGCTGGCCAGCATTCAGTGAAATTCGAGTGGGCAGACCGGTTGCCTTGAAAAGCACCTCGATGCGCTGCGCATCCTTGGTCTTGAGGCCGGTCAATGATTGGGAAAGATGCGCTGCGGCGACTTGTCCTATGCTGATGGCTTCCCCGTGCAGGTAGGTCCCATAACGGGTGATGGCTTCAATGGCGTGACCAATGGTGTGACCGTAATTCAGGATGGCCCTCAAACCTCCCTCCTTTTCATCCTGGCCGACCACTGCCGCTTTGATCTGGCAACAGCGCGCCACGACCTTTTCCAGCAGCGTGGCATCCAGTTTGAGTAGGCTGCCGATCTGGGCTTCCAGATTACTGAAGAGTCGAGCATCCCAGATGATGCCGTATTTGATGACCTCGGCCATGCCTGCGCGAAACTCGCGCTTGGGCAGTGACTGCAAGGTGTCCAGATCGCACAGCACCAGTTTGGGTTGATAAAAGGCCCCGACCAGGTTCTTTCCTGCTTTGAGGTTGATGCCGACCTTGCCACCGACCGAGCTATCCACCTGAGCGAGCAGGGTGGTGGGGATTTGCACAAAATCAACCCCGCGTACATAAGTGGCGGCGACAAAACCCGCCAGGTCACCGACCACCCCACCTCCCAGGGCCACAACAAATGAACCGCGCTCCAGCCGGGCGGCTGTCAACTGATTGTAGCAATCCTGCACCACTCTCCACTGCTTGGAGGTTTCTCCGTGTGGTATGGTGACTGTCTCGACCTTGAATCCATAGGCCATCAAGGCATCCCGCACGGTTTTGGCATAGCGCGGGCCGACCCGGTCGTCTGTCACGATGACGCCTCGCTGACCCAATTTTAGGCGCCGGCACTGGGCTCCAAGCTGAGAGAGCAAAGAGTGGCCTACCAAAATGCGATAGGAGCGTTCCTGCAAGGGCACTTTGACGACTTTCATGGCCGAGGACCTTAGAGCATAGGGCCATGCAGGTCAAAGTCGCTTGTCGGGTGGTCATGCAAGATTCCTTTTCAAAAAGGCCATGGCCTGCCTGCACCTCGATCCGTTCCGACAAAAAGTTGAAAATGGGGAGTAACAGTGTCATGAACATGTGTATGAATGTGTGGAAATTAGTTCTGCTTTCGGGGTGCTCCGTGGCACTGGTGGCCTTTTTTTATGAGCCAGCGCCAGCGGATCTGCCGAGTTTGGAAGAGGGAAGCGAGCCAGAAGTGGTGGCCTTGCCAACCGTTGAAGTGGTTGAAGCTGTTGAAGCTGTTGAAGCGACGGCTCCGTCGGTAGAAATTCGATCCCTGTTCACGGTCAAGGGAGTCGTGAAATCCATCGAAGAGGATCTCTCATCGGCGCGCATCGATCACGAGGAAATTCCTGGCTACATGCCGGCCATGACCATGCCGTTTACCATCGGTGATGTCGACGAGTGGACCTCCATCCAGGCGGGTGATCCCATCTCTTTTCTTCTGCACGTGACCGACGAGCGCAGCTGGATTGATGGGGTGGAAAAAACACCTGAAGAGGTGCCGACCCTGGAGGAGCTTTCGAAGACGGCTCCATGGCGGCCGGTGCGTGAGGTCGAGTTTCTTCAGGTCGGCGATGAACTGCCCGATTACCCGCTGACCAACCAGCTTTCCCAGGCCATCTCAACCCACCAGTTTCGAGGTAAGGTGCTGGCACTGACCTTTATCTACACCCGTTGCCCGCTCCCTGATTTCTGCCCGCGCATGAATCATCAGTTTATGGCTGCCCAGCGCGCACTAAAGGAGGCCTCCGTAGAAACGGAGTCCTATCATTTTCTCTCGGTGAGCTTTGACCCCGTTCACGACACGCCTGAGCGTCTTCAATTTTATGCCAATGCTTATCAACATGATCCAAAGCAGTGGAGTTTTGCCACTGGAGAATTGATCGAGATCGATGCCCTGACCGAGCAATTTGGTCTGGTCTTTTATCGTTCCGAAGATTCCCTGCTGGACTGGGATCACAACTTGCGGACCATCCTGATAGACCAGGAGGGAATCATTCGTGAAATCCTCATTGGCAATCAGTGGAAGGGCGAGGAGCTGGCGGAAAAAATGCAATCACTTTTCAGCTCGCATCCGCTCGGCAGTGATAGGCCAAACCCGTTTGATTAATCCAACACCATCTGCCATGGCTGTCTCTTAGGATGCTGGTGGCATGGAAAGCCCCTTTTAATTCGGTAAGGGAGGCCTGAGAGACTTCCGAGGGGTTCGGGTTAATGATTGATGAGGATTTTTTATAAAAGTGCCGCCGTTACTCAATTGTCACAAAAATGCCACACTAGTGCCACCACCGCGTTGCTTTATCTTTTTCCATGGAACTCACTGTTTTTCATTACGTCATTGGTGCTCTGGCACTTATCATGCTAATTTGGAATACCGTGGAGGTTGGCCGCAATGATGCCGCCAACATTGTGAACGCGGTGTTTGGTGCGAGGGTAATGACTCGAAGGAAGGCTGTTTGGCTCGCGGGTATTGCCGTTGTGGTGGGAGCCATGGCCAGCTCTCCGGTGATGGAAACCGCCCGCAAGGGTATTTTTGACCCCACGACTCTGCCGGGGATTGATTCTGCGATAGCGGTTTACATGGGCGTCTATTTGACCAACACCGTAATGCTTTATACCTTCTCAGCTTACGGTATGCCCGTTTCAACCACTGCCTGCCTGGTGTTCGCCTTATTGGGAAGCGGCCTTGCCATTGGTGGGGTGGACGCCATCAACTGGGACAAAAGCCAAACAGTCATCCTTGGTATCATCTGCTCCATCATTGTGAGCGGGATCGCTGGCTTCTTGATTCAAAGGGTTTTTCGTGGGGTGGTGCGCGATCAATGCGAAGATCCCAAGACCATTTCTCTCCATGGTCCTTGGATGGCTGGTGCTCTCATGACGGGCTTAGCTTATTTCATGTTGATGAAAGGCATGAAGAATGTCGCTTTCGTCAAGGCTATCAAGGCGAGTACGTTGGATGTTGTCGGTGTCCCAATCGCCTTACTGTTGATTTGGGCGGCACTCTCCTTTCTCACCTTCCTGGCACTCAAGTTTCTTGGTCAACGTTTTGCCACCAGGCTTTTTGGAAGTATGGCCATACTCGGCATGATCTGTACCGGAATCGCCTTTGGGCAGAATGATCTGGCCAATTGCGCTTCTCCTGGTCTGGCAATATGGATGATCCTTTCCAAAGGTGAGCTAGCTGGCAAGGTGGCTGTTCCTATGTTTGCTTTGTTTGGCTGTGGAGTGTTGCTGCTTATGGGCATGACTACCAGGACAGCCCAACGCGTGACTCGAGCTGAGGTCAATACGGGCAGTCAAGGCGATTTGGTTCGTCTTTATGCACCTAGATGGTGCGTGGCTGTTGCCAGGGTTCTGGTGCCCAAACCTGGAGCCGGCCAGGCACTTGCCCCAAAGACAAGTGTTCAGGGCGCTGCCAAATTGCAGCATTACGACGCTCTACGCGCAGCAGTGATCACCTCAGTGACCGGTAGTGTCATTGCTGTGGCATCGGGTTTGGGGCTTCCGGTATCGACCACCTATGTAGCCTTCTCTGCGGTGGTAGCGACCGGGTGGGCTGACAAGATTTTTGTGCGTGGGGATGCCGCTCTAAAAATGGGCCGAACGATTTGGGTTGTTTTCTGCTGGTTTTTCTCAGCCTTCATTGCGGCAGCTGTGGCTGGCTTGGCAGCCAAAGCCATTGCGCTCTGGGGACTGAGTGGTTTGGTCCTTGGATTAATTGTCAACATGATCATACGTTACGTGATGCGCAAGCGCGCCGACGAGCACGAGGTTTCCACGAAGGAGCAGGCCATCATCCGCAAACAGCAGTTGGCTGAAGCTTCCGGACGAAATAATCAATTTGCTTCGGATGAAGATGAGGAAGCTCTGTAGTTTTCGTTAAAGTCTGGCTGGTCTTCTCAAGACTCCGAGTGCAGCACTCGGAGTTTTTTTGTGTCGCAGTGCAAGCCCAGTTATGCGGCTCCAACGTTTGAGTCTAAGACCCTCAAAGCGAACGTCACACCTTCGTAACATGGCTGCAACATGATGGTGACTTTTTGAGTTGAAGAATGGGAGATATGATCAGATGAACGTCTCTCAATCCAATCTTCAAATGCATCGCGGGTTAAGGGGACACCAATCGACAACCTTTAAAACAAAATCAAGCAAACAGAAAATGATACAATTAACAACCAATCGAAGTATCAGGGCACTCCTTTGCGCGGGTCTATTCAGCACAAGCCTTGCGAATGCAGGGGAAGACAAGGTGGAAGTCGTTGATGAGAGCCCGACTGTGAAACCTGCCAATGGGTGGAATATCTTCAACAAAAACACTTTGTATAAGAGCGAAAGCGGCTTCGTCAGAGATGTTAGGTTGAAAGGTCGATATCATGGTCAATACATCAGCCAGGACGAGGATATCGATGGTGTCAAAGACAATGAATACGATGTCTACCACCACCGGCGGGCGCGCATTCAAATGGACTTCGATTTTGCTCACAATCTTTCCTTCGGTTTCGATGCAAACATTTCGGATGGCCATGGTTCGAGAACAGCTCTTAGCGACGAGGGTTCTTTCATCAACAATTTCCAAACGTTCAACCTCCAATGGAAACCCAGTGATCATTATTATTTCATTATTGGTAAAGATAAGCAGGACATCACCCGTGAAGATATTCAATCCTCGAGATACATTAAAACGGTCGAGCGTGCCCCTATTGTGAATGAAATCGGTCAGCAACGCCCTTGGGGAGCCCAGGTGGGATTCTTCACCAAAGGTATTGAGCACCGGCTGGGTGCCTGGGTTTATGGTGCCCATGAAGATGGTCCAGAATGGGTTGATTTTCGCGCCAATAAGGGAGCATCCTACAACCTCACTTACCCGGTAAAAGAGGACCTCTCCTTCCACTTCGACTGGAACTATGTGAACAACGAAGGTGGTCGTGAACGGGCGCGGGGTGATGCTGCTGTGGGTACTTTCGGGTCTGCTTATGAGCACGCATTTGCCTTGGGCTTCGATTACGAAAAAGGTCCCTTTAAAGTCATCTCTGATGTCATCTTCGGAGCCAACCGTGAGGGAGTTTCAGCAAGTAAGGGGTCTGCAGCGATTCCGGCCGGACATGATACATGGGGTTTCTATGTACTGCCTTCCTATAAAATCACCGACAAGCTTGAAGGTGTCTTTCGCTACCAATACATGGACTCGGGACGTGAACAACGCACCCAGCGATATGGGCATGATGGTGATGGGGACAGAAACGCACGTCTCAATGTTCAGAACTATCATTCGGTTTACGCCGGATTTCAGTACTTCCTCAGTGGAGAGAACCTCAAGCTCATGGCTGGACATGAGTATGCCTGGGGCGAATTTTTGGGGACTGACACAGATATTAACACGGGAAGCTGGCAGCTGGCAGTACGGACCTACTTCTAAAATCTGGTTTTTGTGACAGAGGTATCCGTTAAATTTTAAACGAGATTCTGAAGCTTGGGTATGCCCGGTGCTTTGCCGGGTACAACCTTATCACCCGCGTGAGTCATGATCGTGTCTGTCGTGGTGAAAAATTCCATCTCAAGGACAATGGATCTTTCCCTTTGTCCGTTTGGATTCACGCCAACAACGTCCATTAAATCTCAACTTACTTTGCTCCTATCGGAATTCTCAACCCACTCATCTCCGAATCTTTGAAGGCAATTGGTGTTGTGCCGCTCCCAAGGCGTGACAAATGCCGAAAATGGTTGCATTATTCCGTGGAGTCGCTGGGGCTGGTATGGCTCCATCGACATTTCTCGGTGCAACAGGATCAAAAGCTCAAACAAAAACTCCTCCTCATGGCCAGTAATGCTGAGGAGTGCGTGAAAAATGCCATCCAGTCCTTGATAAAAAGAAAGGAGTCTCTCGCAAGGACGATGAAGGCTCAGGATGATGTCATTGATCAATTGGAGATAGAAGTCGATCAACTAGCTATTTCCATGCTGGGTGAAGCTACCAAGCCGGAAGACCTGCGATTCATCACGATGGCCATGCGCATTTCCAATGAGTTGGAACGAGTTGGGGATGAGGCCACCACGATTTCTCGGCGCAGTTTGGAACTCATGAAGCACGAGCCGCTTCGTTTGGATATGCCGATCGAATCCATGGCTCAGATGGTCACTGATATGTTGAGGGAGGCGCTGGATACTTTTGTCTATCGGAAGCCTGATCTCGCCCGCGAAATCGTTTTTCGTGACAAGCAAGTTGACCAGATCAACAAAGCCATTCAGGCTCAGATGACCGAAACCATGTTGAAGCATCCCGATCATATTGTCCGCTCCCTGCATCTCATGACCATTGCCAAGAGCATGGAACGGATCGGAGATCATGCGAGCAACATTGCTGAGCAGGTTGTCTTCTTGTGCGAAGCGAAGGATATCCGTCATCAGTAATCTCTGATGACTGGTGTGTCCTTTTCTCCATGGGAGCAGCCTTTGGTTTTGACGAATCCATTCCCGCAATTAGGTTGGGTGGATGACCCCTACCGAAGGGCACTTTGAAACCAGCTCCTCACTCTCTCGAGAATCGAGGTTTGGACAATGGCCTCTCTGGAAACGTGCCTTGCTGGGGGGAGGTTTTTCCCTGCTGCTGTTGGGTCTTTTGTCAGGCAGTTTCGAATGGGGCTTCAGGCTGAATGGTATCGGTCACTCGGCGTCCTTCTTCTCCCATCTTGCCTCGGGCGAAGTGGTGGAGAATGAGGCCTTCATCTGGTCTTACCACGGTTCTGAAAGTCCTCTCAAACCGCACCCATTCAAGTTTTCTCATCCCAAGCCAGAGGACACCTTGCGTATTTTCGTCTTGGGAGAATCGGCTGCGATGGGTACGCCCGAACCTGCTTTCGGTTTTAGCCGTATTTTGGAAAGACTGCTGCAGCATCGTTATCCTGATCAGGCCTTTGAGGTGATCAACCTTGCCATGAGAGGTATCAATTCGCACATGATCCGACGCATCGCGATGGAAGCGGCAGCTTACGAGACTGATCTGGTCATTGTTTATGCTGGAAACAACGAGTTGGTCGGCTGGCAAGCCCCAGAACCCGATCAGGCTCCCCTTCGGCCACTGAAAATGATTCGCGCTCAAGAGGCATTGCTAAGCACGCGACTGGGGCAATG
>Ga0163109_10003509_pt1 | contig 11985 bp, 24 predicted proteins | sample CRUFie1St13metaG_FD_108704 | JGI IMG/M metagenome (GOLD analysis project Ga0163109, IMG submission 108704) | Marine microbial communities from the Costa Rica Dome - CRUD Field 142mm St13 metaG | ecosystem: Environmental > Aquatic > Marine > Oceanic > Photic zone | place: Costa Rica: the Eastern... | reverse complement strand
TGATCCAGACAAGCTTCGATAATGTCAGATGGGTTACGGTTTAAGATGTTGGTTGCGAAGCCTACAGCGATCCCTGAACCACCATTAAGCAGTACTGTAGGGACAATCGGTAGAAAATACCTGGGTTCGATCTCTTGGCCTTCCTCGAACTTCGGTGTTGTGAGACCAAAGTCCATGTACAACCGGCGGAAGTTTTCATTAAACTTTACACCGATGTAGCGAGGAGCACCTGCCTCTGGAGACCTGAGTGAACCAAACTGACCCACACCCTGAAAGATAGGCATGGAGTTCTTGAAAGTTTGCGTCATTCCGATGATGGTTCCGTCAAGAGAACCGTGATGGAAGAATGAGATTGCAGCAGCTTGCCCGCCCAGCTGGAAGACTTTCATCGGCTTTTCCTTGCCTGTCTTCCAGAGCTTGTTGGCCGCATAAGCAATCTTGCGCTGGCTTGGTTTAAAGCCGTCTACTAGGCTTGGGATGGCACGATTTTCGACAACGTACCTCGCGTATCCAAGATACTCAGTATCGAAAAAGTCTTGTGCTTTTCTTTTGACTGCGTTCATTTATTTTCCTCAACAGGGTCTAACTTTATTAGATCTGTCTTAATCAGAGTGTGAAAAGATGTATTAAGTTCTCGATAACCTTTTCCACCTAAAATTAGCCAGTGGTGCATGTTATTAATACGCTTTTTTCCAAAGTACATTCCAGTGTCGACAATATTGCCGTTTTGATCTACGACCTGAACAATGTCGCCGTCTTCAAAGTTACGCATGGTCATTGTTTGTCCTTGCTCAAAAGCTTTTTCTAAGTCGATTAAGTCAGAAGGTGTATTACTACCACAGTTGAAGTCTAAATAAAAACCTATTCCGGGGGGCATGCTCATTGGCTGAACTGAAATAATTTGTTCGGCTGTCAAACCTCTAGAGTTTTTTTTCATTACACCTTCTTTACAACTACTTTTACTGTGCGCTGTGCTTCGATTTGATAATCTCCAAAGCGATACTGGAACCTATCAGTCAATTCTTCGGCAGAGCACGACACAACGTTTGGGTGTTTATTATACTGTTTTTCAACAGACTTTTTCAAATCGTCTGTCACACCAACAGCATGTAACTCTTTCGCAAACCTGAGCATAAGCTCTTCGTACACTTCTCTGTTCATGATCATCCCTTTTCTTTATTATACACACTGCTTATGTAATATGCACTCATTCTTCAATATGAAACACACCGTCTTCTTCTACTAGCGTTTTTGGTTGACCGTGTCTTTCGACTATTACATCCCAAAACGCCTGACTGCAGATACAGCACTCTTGACCAAAATAACTCTTGAGCCACTGGTGTCTTGCCCAGCCTCCATAGAAACTAGAAGGTGTTGGCACATAGATCGATCTAGACAAACCAAACTCTTCTGGTCCTCGGTGGACTTCGATAAACTCGCAAGTGCGTCGTGTCACAGTCACTGGCTCAACCCACGTCTTGTTAATCTTCCATGATTCGCCGTTAATATCTAAGTGAACGCCGCAAGTGCACGGATCACAAACGTTGTTGTGCTTGTGAGAGTCAAGCGGAATATTAATTGCTCTAATGATTCCGATCTCTCCGTCGCGCTTTCCTGGATGAGACATTCTAACTTTGTCACCGACTTTCATTGATCACTTCTCCCTTAAATACTTTGCCAAGAATGTAACTTCTCTTTTCATCTACCGCTTTTTGTCGTCGATGGTGACCGTCAAGAATCCTTGAGAATATACCACTCTTTTCCTGCACAATTATAGGACAAGATAGATCTGCAACAAGTTTTCTATGATCTTCGATGCGTGTCGATGGTATGTGCTCTAAGTCAGATAATTTGATCTTGATCGTAGGTTCGCCTTGCAAAGCTAACAGCACTTCTTGAATAGTTGTCCTGTTCCCTTTCTCATCCTCCCAATACGTTTTCTTCCAGTCGTTGAGTTTCACTAGATGCACCAGATTGAAAACGCAATGACCCCCAGCGATGACAGCACTCCAAGCCAACTAAAAATAAGAATGTTCCGTTCTGCTGTTTCAATATCGTCTTTAAAACATTTGTTGCGCTTACACGTCATCTTGATTTCCTGGACACTCTGATTTTTTAAAGTGCATGTACATTGTTTCACCGTTCAGGCCTTCGTAGGTCATGGTCTCATCGAAGTCTCCTCCATCGAGGACTAACAAGTAAGGCCCTTCTTCGATAACTGGGTTGTTTTTTCTGTAGTACTTAACTGCACTCGAGTTTCGATCTCTCGTGACGCGCTTTGTCTGCTTTGTGTAAGTTCCGTCATGCTCTTTTTTAAAAGTTACAATGACTTCCTCAAATTTGCTGATCCCTTTGATTCCTGCTTTTCCAGCCATATTTTATTGATTTACCTCTATAATAGTTAGATTTTTAGATTGTTCTAATGTGTAATGCCAGTCTCCTGGGATATTATCCCAGTTGACAATGATGTAATCTTTTGTAACTCTGATTACTTCACCTTTTGGATTTTCGTGTTTAAGAACTTTTTGTCTTGTTACTCTGTCACCTGATTTCATTCTTCACACTCTTGATGATGTTGATAATCAATCAAAGCGCCCGAGAGCATGAGCGCGCCTGCGATTAGTGTAAAAAATGCAGACATCCATGCGTGTTCAATTAAGTTTAGAACAAACTCAATTATGTGTATCACACCATGAATACCGAGTCCCCATCTGACAATGAGGTGGAACGTGTTCATGATTCTTGCTCTTCTTCAGTTTCTTCAACTTCTTCATCACTCAAGTCTCTTCCCAGAATCTTCATCTTTCTGTAAAGAGGATTCTTTGAGAACCAGTGATTGAGCGTTGAATGAAAGTTATCGCCTTTCTCGATGACAAACATCTTTGGGTCTTTGATAATTTCTCTGTACTCTTCATCTTCGAGAGCTGCAAGACCCTTTTTGTATTCGATCTCCCAGCCTTTAATTTTACTTTTGTTCGAGACCCAAGATTCAAACTCTTCGTTTGTGTAGAAAGACTTCTTTTCTTTTCCTTTCTTTGCAACGACGATAGGTGTTACAACTCTACAAACCATCTCTTGCTCGAACATCTCAGGCCAGTAACGACCGAAGAAGTTAATGAGAAGACCGGCAATTGAATCACCATCAGGGTCAGCATCTGAGTAGATTAAAATCTTGCCGTACCGAAGATTCTTTGCTTCTTCACCTAACTTCAGACCAATTGCGCCAAGCAGCGCAGTAACTTCTTTGTTCTTAACGACTTTTAATGGGCTCAAACCTGAAACATTGATGAACTTTCCACGGAGCGGAAAGGCACCCTGGAGTTTTGGATTGCGATATTTTCTAAATGCAGAAGATGCAGAGTCGCCCTCGAAGATCGCCAAAGAGCAGTCTTGTCGACGTGTTCTTGCTTTCGCATCAATAAGCTTGAGAATCTTTGACTTACTCAAAGTCCTATTGAGTTTTCTTAGCTGTTTCTTTTCTTCAGCAATCGCTTTTTGCTGCGCCCAGTCTAAGATTCTTTCAACAATCTCAGAGCTGGCAATCTTCTTGATAATCGAAGGTGAAAACTCAAACTCAGATCCGAATTGCTTGGGTTCTGTAATGAGCTTTTCTTTTGTTTGAGAAGAAAAGATAGGATTGACAATGTCAGCCTGGACAAACAAGAAGATGTGGTTCTTAATCTCTTGTGGTCTCACATCGATCTTGTGCTTCTTTTTAATTAGTGCACGAAGATGTGTAACGATCTGATTTGCAATGTAGTCAACATGTGTGCCACCGTCTGACGTTTCTACAGAGTTTACGAAGCTTACCTGTTGCATTGATCCGTTAGATGCAGCGATTCCAATCTTCCACCTAGTTCCCTCAACGTAGATGACATCTTCAGAATAAAGCTTGCAGTACTCTTCAAAAGACTTAAAGGTGTGGTCCTGTTTGTTGAATGTAACTTTCAACTTAGGGTTACATGCAGCAAGATCGATGACTCGCTTTTGAAGCATCATCATGTGATCTTCGTCGACAGTGGACATCTCAAATCTTTCGAAGTCAGGCATGAATGCGATTTCAGTGTAACCTCTTCGAGACTTCGCCTTAGAGACTTCAGCTTCCTCACGGTCAGTCATGTTATTGACAAACTTCTGAGAGAACTGTTGCTTACCATCAGAAGTTCTTACTCGAAACACCTTAGAAAAGATGTTAGTCAGCGTTGAACCCACACCGTTAGTCCCGGCGACTAGCCGTTCTTCAGAGTCGTCGAAGTTAGAACCTGCTTTGAGATTGCTAAAGATAAGCTCAGGAATCCACTCGTCGTGTTCTGGATGCTTATCGACAACGATACCACCGTTGTCCTTGACTAGAATAGCACCTTTGTCAGGGTTTACTAGAACATCCAGTTTGTTAAGCTTCCGCGGGTTTCTTCTGTGTTCATCAACAGAGTTTGACACGATCTCATCAAATATCTTGAGAAACGCCGGATTGTATGTCACACTCTCAGTTTTAAACTTGTCGCCATCATAAACAGAGATGTCGTCAGTTCGATGCTTGATTGAACCCACATACATTCCTGGTCGGAGCAGCACGTGCTCGATGTCAGTTAGCTTTTTGTATTTAAGTAAATCAGACATGTTTCCTTAGCGCATGAAAGTACAATTATATTTTACTTTGTTGTTGTAAAGTTTACACACGAAGTTTTACACATTCTTTTTTCGAAGCTGTTTCACTTCGCGCATCATCTCTTGCATTACACGGAACGCTTCAGCGTTGCCCTTCGCGTCGTTGACCGGATGGTGATCGTGAGGAGTCTTGCGAAGATGTTTCCACTTTGCGCGCATGTTACCCATCGCTCCGCAATAGACATCACCGATGCGACGGGCTGAGTATCCAAAGGGATTCTCGCCCAGGTAGCGGTGGAAGTAGTAGTTAATCCACTGCCAGTCGAAGGCAGGATTGTCAGACATAAAGATCGGACGTGAACCTGTGTTGTTGTTCAAGATCCACTGCTCGAAGTCTATCATCGCCGAGCGCGGATCTTCGTATCCTTCGTGAGTTTCTCGATCAGGGCATGAGATTTGCAAAGCTTCTAGCTTGTAATTGTTTGTAATTGGAAAAGTTTCTCTATAAAACGTGGTTTCAAGATCGTCATCAAACTTGACAGCACCAAAACTCACCATCGAGTAGAGTCCTGGACAAGGACCATCTGCTTCTACATCAACAAAAAAGTAACTCATTCTTGACTCTCCATAAGTTCATGATATTTTGGAAACAGTAGCTTCTCAAACTGGTCCCATTCAAGTGTCACATGGCGGCCACATTCATAACCAAATCTATGCTTGAGCACGAACACAATTTCAAACTTCCCTAGCGCATCGTATCGATCAAAGTCAACAACCTTTACATTTCCGTAGGGTTTTAATTTTACTATGGAATTAATTGGCATCGTCTTGTGTAAGTGTATTTCCAGTGCATCGTGCCTTTTCTTCATTTTACTGGACCAAGAGAACAAAGGGTCATTACAATCATCGCTCGTAATCTTCTTTTGTGCAAAGGAAATAAGGCTCGGTTTATCCTTCAGCAAGAGATAGGCATTGTAAGCCAACAGGCAGGTTGTTGTAAATAGAAAAAAGTTCATTCTTCGTTCTCCTCAAGATATCCTTCTTCACAAGACCGAAACTCTACGATTGTAGGTGGTCCAAGATCAGTAACCATTTCTTGCAAACCTTTACGAAAGTCCAAGTCAGCTGTCGTAATGAAGTATCCACCGGGCCAGCCGACAAAGATTCGATCTTCACTCATCATTTTTTTTCCTTGTCTAAAATTTCCCATGAAATGCACTTAGCACGAGTCGGCGTGTATTGCGCAACAATGTGATACGGAAACTCGCCTGACTCGTCAAGCTTGTCTTCGGGTATACCAACCTCTATGGTGTAAGTGTACCTTACTTTAACTTTTATCAGCTTCGGTTGCACTTGATTCTATACCTAAAAAGACTGCGTAAATCCTGTTTAAAACAAAGTCGAACACGTCTGGGTTTGTGTCTGGTGTCGCGATCATTGTAAGTAAACGTCGAAGTTCTGACTTTTTCATTTCTTCTCTCTTTCAAGTCTTGCAATTTCGAAGCCCAAGTATTGAGCAGCCTTTTGCAGATCTTCTAATGGATTATCAGACTTCTTTCCTGAACGGTTAATGTACTTCAAGACGTTGCCTAAGCTAAAGTTAAGATCCCAAGCTTCGATAACTTTTATTGCTTCGTACTGATTATCCTTTCCGCCGTAGTGATCTGGGTGTTCGACTGCTTCTTTTTTCAATTATCTCTCCAAGAATTGTTTCGATGCTTCATACAACACAATATTTGCTGCTTGTGCGGTGTTTAAGCAGAAACCCGGTCCGGGCATGTCGATCTCAACACAGTCAGCGATTTGTGTCACGTCAACCGGAACCCCTGCTGTTTCATGCCCTGTAAAAATACAGAGGTCTTGATCAAAGTTAAAACGATAGTTTCTTAACTTCTTAGACTTGTCACAGAGTTCAGCGGCAACAACACGAACGTTATTCTCTTCCGTCCACCGATTAAAATCACCGGGTGTCTTGTGCTGAATAAGATTGATGAAGTCACACGTTGATCCTGAGAGTCTTCTGAGATCTGCTCTTGAAGGGATGGACCCTACGACGTGAATGTCTCGGATGCCAAAGCACGCTGCTGATCTAATGAGAAAAGCTAGGTTTCCGTCGTGCATAAAATTAACGCACCCGATCGAGATCGGCAAAAACTTAGCTGACTTTAGTTTTTCTTTGTATCGTTCTTTGCGTGTTTTACTTCTGTGCGATAGAAAGTTGTTTTGAACGATGTTATCAAAATTAGTCTCAGCAAGTGACACTTGTGCGCCTCCTGCTTATATTTTAAAATATGTTTATTACTTTTACACTCAGGAGCAAAGTCTAACAATATCCTGGTATGTTACGCCGCCTTCGGGTATAGATTCAGGTTTTCTTTCGCCACACGTGGCAATCCAATTATTGATGATCGCTTCTTTTTTCTGAAACTTTCGCGCTGAGGTCACATCGACATTATCTTCAAAGTATTTTAAGATTTTATATTTAGGACACAGATCGTCCATGATATCATGTGCTGACAAGAAGTTGGTGGACTGGTAGAAAAACCACATTAACCCATCGTAAGCTGAATTCTTCTTTTCAGGTGATAAATATCTATTGATGATTTTAACCAGACCCATAAAAGAAGCAACATCTCGAACATCTTCTACAGTCGGCCGGACTTGAAAAATACCTTCGAAAACATCTTCAGCTTTTCTAAATTTTTCTTCTCGTTCATCGAATTTTAACATTCGATATATGTCTTTACCTCCAGCTCGCCCGGGCTCTTTTCTAACTTTCTTTGAGAGACCTTTGCCCATTCCAAATGCCATTAAGCTAGAAAATGACTTAAAATATTCTCCTAGTTCAAAATCAGGTACAGTAGGAGAATGAACTACAAAAGTTGTCAAAAGCAAAACAGACTGATTTTGAGCAAGCCCTCGTTTTTCTAAGATGTCCTCGAGCATTGACACTCTGCTACTATCAAGATTGTTAATAAATCTTTCAATTTCTTCAGGTGAAACTTTTTTTAAAAAAGACTTAGGAAATTTTTTGATGTCAATATATTCTGATAACTGAGCTAGATCTTCATACGTGACGCCCGGTGTTCCAATTCTAATTCCTGTTATGTCCGGCAAAGACGTTTGGAATCTTTGTTTCTCCGGAGTACTTGACGGTGTGACGATGACTGCTGATCCGTAAGGTATCGTTCTAACTTTCATAGCTAGCGATCCAAGCAGATGTTTGTGACCAATCCCCTTGAAACCCATTTTTATGTCGTCCCAACTACTACCTCTTAGGAACTTTTCTTCTGGTCTAGGCTTGCCTTGATCATCAAAAGGAACGAAAACAAAATCAATCTGAAAAAGAAAATTTCTTTCTGGTGTTCTGTACTCGAAAATACCGTTGATCTGTTCTCCTTTTATCTGAGCCTCTGTTATCTTATTGTGACCTATAAAGAAGATCTCGTCAGTAAGCCTCACCTGTCTTAAGTTATTTAACAATTTAAAAAGAGTAGGAATTTTTTCTTTTGGTATCAGCAGGTCAATGTCGCCTGTTTTCTTTTTGTATTGAACGTACTCTGCGTCACTTATTTTTTCTGGTGGCGCAAACAAAAATTCAGACGATCCCATAAAAGTAAAGCCAGAGTCGAGTATTTCATCTCTAGAATCCGGGTTATATAGACCTTCCCCAAAAGATTTCTTGTGAGCGTTGTCAAGAATTCGAATAGATTCTTTGACGTCGTTGACGAATTGAGTTCGACCAACTTTGTCATCAAAAATGATTGGTTTTGCTTGCGCCGGTTGACCATTCCACATTACAGGGACAGTTTCTCCGCTTTCATCTTTAACGTATGCCGTTGCATTACCGCCTTCTTTCAAGACGTGATTGTCTAGGTATTTTCTCCACTCAAGTAGAATATCTCTCATCTTCATTTAAATCACCTGGTTTATCTATACATATAAAGATAAACTCTAAAATTTTGATTCATATCACTCTTCGTTCTCTTCATGGAGTGCACCATATTCTACTTCAAGCTCGTCAATTCGAGCCATGATCTTGCCGTACGATCTCAGGTCACCGTTCCTCTGAAGCTGTACAGCTTCCTTGTAAAGACGGTCGCGCTCCTTCAGCAGCTTCTTCCCTGGATCACTCTTAAAAATAGACTTTATAAATTCTATCATATTAATCTCTCTTTTTCTTAGGTAGGTAGGGTCTAATACCGTAGGCAAAAACTCGGTAGCCTACATTAACAAAATCCCTGACGACTGGAAGGCGTGAGAAGTATACTAGACGTGTGAAACCCATCTTCTCATACATTGCTCTAAAAGTTTCTTCACCCACTGTTGTCTTCCCGTCAAATTCTCCGATCATCTCAGATTCGTAGTCGTCTTCTTCATTAAAATCTGGACTGCTAATATCTACGAACTCTATGCCACATGCCTCACCACGTTTTCGTAAAGCATTGATCTCGAGCGAGCACACATAACAACTTTCGTCATAGTAAACCTTATCTTTCAAAATCGTCTCCTTCCTTTATTAACTTAATCATCCACAGTGAAAAGAACAACGATATGGGAAACAATACAAAAATGAAAAAATCAATGAGCATCATTTTGATCTCTCCTGTTATTTGCTCTATCGATTGCATAGATACAAAGAAAGAACAGCGGGAAATACAAGACTGCAAAAGTTTTGCTAACTATTGGGTATAATAATGGATATGTCATTTTAGATTATGTTTTCCTACTCTTAAGTTGAGACATATAATAGTCTCTGTTCATTTGCGCTATCACGTCAAGAGATATACCTTTAGGGCAAGAGTTTGAGCATGCGCCTATGTTGGTACAGTGGCCAAAACCCTCACTATCCATCTGTGTAACCATGTTCTCTGCTCTTGTGTATCGCTCAGGTTGTCCTTGCGGCAACAAACCTAAATGAGTTATCTTTGCGCCAGTGAAGAGCATTGCTGACGCATTTGGGCAGGCAGCAACACAAGCGCCACACCCAATGCAACCGGCTGCATCAAAAGCACGGTCCGCGTCTTCTTTGTTGACTGCAATTGAATTTGCATCTGGGGCGGCGCCAGTTCTTATTGAGATGTAGCCACCTGCTTGGTATATGCGGTCAAATGCCTTTCGGTCCACCATTAAGTCTTTTACTACGGGAAAAGCTTGTGCTCTAAATGGCTCGAGTGTCAATTTCTGGCCGTCCTTGAATTCTCTCATATGAACTTGACATATTGTCGCTCGAGGTGTTCCACCGTGTGCTTTACCATTTACCATAAAACCACAGGACCCGCATATACCTTCTCTACAATCATGTTCAAAAACTATAGGTTCTTCTCCGGCGGCTTCGAGTCTGTTGTTCAAGACATCAAGCATTTCTAGAAAAGACATGTGAGTACTGACATTTGGCATGTCATAAGACACAAATCTTCCAGGCTCGTCAGCAGATGGCTGCCGCCAAATTTCTAGTACCAATCCTATAGTTTCATCCACTTGCTACACCTCGCTTATGACCTTGTATCTTTCTCTGAAATCCTTCTTCATCTGAAGATATCGAGGGTTTTCACGGGCTTCGCGCCACGTTTCTCGAAACACGACAGCTGACTTTGCTTTCTCACACGTCATCGCGTCAGACTCTTGTGGGATTACACTCCCATCAGGATTGTATTTTCTGCCATCGCGATGATTTGCATACCGTCTTGATCTCGTAAATCCCATATGTAAAAACTTCTTCGCCATGTCTGCGCCTACAAAGTCATCTTGTTCAATATAATTATAAAACATATTCAAAATTTGTTCACTAGATTTTATGGCTTCGTTAACAGTTTTGAAACGCCAGTGAGCACATATCTCAGACTTGTATGGTTCGCAGATCAAAACACCTTGTTGGCCTCTGCCAATGTTGTAAAGATGCGGATTCAGTCTATAGTTTACTTTGGGGTTCCATCTTTGAAAATAGTCTTCGCTAATTCCCATCTTCTGGCCCCAATCTTGATACGCTCCAAAAGAAAGTAACCATACAAAAGGTCCATATTACTGCAATAAAATATGCAAACTGGTGGTATTCAATCATTCTTCGCTCTCCAATAGTTTTAGATCTTCGCTCAGACAGTGCTCCCGCTCATATTGTTTCCATTGGGGGTATAACTTCATAAGGGCATCCATAGCCTTATTATAACCCTTGCCCGATGGATTAACAAGCAGTTCGTTTAATGCCTCTTCATAATCCTGCTGTGCCGATATGTCAGACATGCTTTCAAAAGTCATTCTTTGTCCTTCCCTACGCAAGCTGGGCAGATTAGATTAAAGCCTGACTTGGTAATTGAAACATGCCAAGAATCAAACAGATCTTTATTACTTTTGTCAAAGATAGCACCGCACTTACCACAAGTGTTAGACATGTTTGATACTGCTTTTTCAACAGCCTCCAACTTTTTGACTGCTGCCTCGCCAAACTCTTTTTTCATCGCTCGTCTTTGCTTTCTATTCATTCTTCGTTCTCCATTCTAACACAAATCTTCTCAGATTCACGGATTGATCTTTGGGCGTCCTGATCGTCCATTCCGAATCTGGGTTCATAACCCATCCGAACCCAAGTTGCACTATCTTTCCTGCCGTCTGAATGTGTGACTTCAACTGTGTAAGATTCTGTGAGAGTGTCGTAGGAACACACAGCAGTAAAGTCGCCATTAGTTTCTTTCCATTCAATCATTCTTCGTTCTCCCTAACCCTTGACTGAAATTTTCTATACTCTTCTTCCACCGCGGCTCCGATGGAGAAAGCTATCATTAACTTTTCTATTTCGGATAGTTCTTGGAACTCCTTGGTGGATATAAGAGCATCAGCAACAACACTCTGCAAGCCTACACTGATGGATAGCCACGACCCCTTCCTTATATAACCATCTCTTTTATATACATCTTCCCACACTTTTAGCTCTTTCTTGAAAGCATCGTGAACAGATTTGGAAATTGTGGCTTCAAGACTCATTCTTCGCTCTCCTTAGAAGCTGTACTGGGGGTTGTGAGGAGGGCTTTCTTCTTCCTCGATCTCAATTTCGCAGCTTTCGTAATAGCGAAGCAAAGAGTTCTTTCTGTATTTAAACTTTCCTGAAATAGGATCTGCATGAAAGTAAGGCTTACTTGCTGCGGCAAGCGTTGAGTTTCTTACATAATCTTTTGCATCCTTCATTTCATCGAAAGTAGCAACAAGTTTTCGGACAGTCTCTGAGTTTCCTGTCCAGCCGCCGTAACCATATTCTGCTTCTTCTTTGATTCCGTAAAGAAAAATCATTCTTCGCTCTCCTTTTCTCGGCACTTGCCGCAGATGGCATAGTCGTCATCAAACTGATCGTTGTTGAAAACAGAACTACAATAAAAGCATCTAGTG